>Ga0163144_10015938_pt1 | contig 15437 bp, 13 predicted proteins | sample OliLak19BULKMAT1_FD_123175 | JGI IMG/M metagenome (GOLD analysis project Ga0163144, IMG submission 123175) | Freshwater microbial mat bacterial communities from Lake Vanda, McMurdo Dry Valleys, Antarctica - Oligotrophic Lake LV.19.BULKMAT1 | ecosystem: Environmental > Aquatic > Freshwater >...
AAATCAAACTGTTTCTATCCAGATCTACCGTGTTTTTTGTCGCTATAAATTTACCATCTCTTAGTATAGTGATTCGGTCTGCAATTTGGTAGATCTCTTCTATTTTATGGGAAATGTAAATGATTGCTACATGTTTGCTTTTCAGATCTTTAATAATTTTAAAAAGCATTTCAACCTCTTTCTCTGAGAGTGCAGAGCTTGGTTCATCCATAATAATCACCTTGGCATTATTGGAAACAGCCTTAGCTATCTCTATTAGTTGCAATTCGGCAATACTGAGGTATTTTGCTTTTGTTCGTACATCAATCTTGAGCCCCATCGATCCTAATAGCTCTTTCGCTTTCTTATTAATTGTCTGTTCGTCAACCCAATAAGCCCTATTGATTTCCCTTCCTAAAAAAATATTTTGAGCAACAGACAATTCCGGAATCATTAATATTTCTTGATGAATCATTGAAATGCCACTTCGCAAAATGGTATGAACATCCATATTTTCTATTTGCTCAGCATTGAAAGAAATTGAGCCTGAATCTGATTTTAAGAGCCCAATCAGAATTTTCATAAAGGTTGACTTACCGGCGCCATTTTCACCCATTAAGGCATGCACTTCCCCTTTCAAAAGATCAAAATGGATATTGTCCAGAACATTAATTCCCAAAAATGATTTGGAAAGACCATTTACCCTGAGAATATGTTCGCCAGCCGAATTCATTTTATTTCAATTCAATTGTTTTTTGTCTAATGAAGGTTATGATATGCAATTAACAAAAAAAAATCCCCGCTAAATATATTTTAACGGGGATTTTTTTCTGAGATTAAATTCTATTTATCTGAAGTCATGAATTTAGATTCAATCACCTTCATACGATCCTGTAATTTTTTGTTCAGTGCAGTCTGACCGTTTTTTTCTGAAAGTTTAACCAGTTCACTCATTACATAAACGCCAAGTTGTATTTCGCGGGAATTAAGATTTTCTTTCGTTTTTGCAATTGCAGCTAAATAATTTAACTGATCTTCAATGTAATCAGCAGTGTTAATGGCTAGCTCATTAGCTTTTGCAGGTTCTTTGAGTTTATAAAGCAAATCGGCCATATAAAACTTGCGGATGGTAAAGTTCAATGAGTGATTTTTATCTGGAACCACTTCCATGCATTTCAATAATAATTTCCTTGCTTCCTCAGTCCGTCCTTCTTTGTAAAGGTTCTCAGCTAGAATATTAAAATGATTGATCATGGTATAACTCATCCTCAATGATTCAGGGTCTAAATAGCCGGCATTTTTCATGTTTCCCCATTTAAACTTCGTCATCAGGTTTTTATACATCTCGTCTGAATTGGTTAGCTCGGGTTTTTCAGCAGTTGAATCGACCTGAGCTTTTTTAAGCGGCAACAAACGGTATGCAAAACCTTCATTATACAGAAAGTCGCCTAAACCCATATAGTTATCGTCAGGAACTGTAATCGCAAAATAAACAGGTCTTTTCCAATTGTTATGAGCCAGAACATCAATCATGGCAAGCTCAGTTTTTGTGACATAATTCTTATTATATTTCCACTCCATAGCGGGTATAATCAGATCTCTTTTACTTTCAGGCAAGGTTTTGCTTGCAATAATCAGGTCAGGATTAATACTGATTTTAAAGTTCTTTGTAGGAAGGAAATTCTCTTTAGAACCATCCTGATAGCTTGCTTTATCAGCATCATTATCCGAGGTCATAATATCAAATATATCCTTTAACTCTATGGAACCTGCTGCATTATAATCCTGATAACCCATTACATCACGAACTCCTTGGACAAATTTTTCGTCTGGCATAGTAATAGGCAATGCTTCAGCTTGATTCACTTTCTTTTTCATTTGCCTGATATACCAGTCAGTTCCCAGTAGACTCAAATTGACTACTCTAACATCTGGCCTGATGTTTTCTACTTCCTGCACATACCAGAGTGGGTAGGTATCATTATCACCATAAGTAAACAATATGGCATTTGGTGCACAGGATTCAAGGTAATTTGCTGCCATATCTCGGGCTGTGAATTTTGAGGATCGGTCATGGTCATTCCAGCCATCCTTTGCCATCAGAATAGGTGCAGCAAGTAATCCGATTATAGTAGCAAGTAAGGCTGCTGTCGGGGCTTTAAATCTTGGTTTAAAAAAATCCGCAATTCCGGCTACCCCAAGGCCAATCCAGATTGCGAAAGCATAAAATGATCCGGTATAGGCATAATCCCGTTCTCGGGGCTGCAGCGGATTCTGATTTAAGTACAGAACAATGGCAATGCCGGTGAAAAAGAATAGCAAACCTACAATTCCGGCATCTTTCTGGTTTCGTTTAAAATGCCATAATGCTCCAATAATACCCATGATGAATGGTAGGAAATAGAATCGGTTATAAGCGTTATTTTCAAGCTGACTTTTAGGAAGCTCATATTGGCCTCCCATTAACATATTGTCAATAAATTTTATTCCGGATAACCAGTTTCCATGTGTATAATCCCCGTGTCCCTGCTCATCATTTTGTCGGCCTATAAAGTTCCAGGCGAAATAACGGGTATACATGAAACTTGTTTGATAACTAATTAGGAAACCAAGGTTATTGATAAAGGTAGGGGATTGATCTTCCTTCATACCCATCCAGTCGCGGTAGAATCCAACATGCTGAGGATCATCACTATACATTCTAGGCAGGAGAGTATTACGGTCGTAAATGCGTTCATACTTTTGGCCGGCATTTTCGTACTTCTCTTTACCTTTGCGATAGATTACATCTCCATTTTTACTGTCAATTGGTTTAGAGTCAAAATATTGTCCATAAAGCAAAGGTCTGTCGCCATATTGCTCCCTGTTCACATAACTAAGTAATGAAAAGGCATTTGAAGGATCGCTATTGTTCAGGGTAGGATCTGCTTTGGCTCTGATTACGATCATAGCAAAAGAACCGTATCCAAATATGATGAATACAACCGAGATAAGTGCCAGATTTAACACTCTTCTTTTATCGCGGATTTTAAGGATATACTCCATTCCGGCAAGAAGGATTGCAGCTACAACAAGGCCGGAAATTCCACCTCCTAGGGTCATCAGTACAACAAAAGCTCCAACCGCAAGCATTAGGCTAAGTTTATTGCCATTGATGCTGTAAAGTATTCCAGATGTTAGGCTTAACACTATCATAAGGCCAAAAAATGCGACACCCGAACCAAATCCAAGGCCTAGCGTATTGACAAAAAACAGATCTGAATAGGCAGCAAATTTGATGATATATTGAACAATTCCGTACTGGATAAAAGCAAGAATAAACATCCCCACAAGTAGGGCAATTAGAGTGCCTGAAGAAGTTGGAGTTTTTGACCTTCTGAAATAATATACCAAGGCAATGGCTGGTATGGCCAAGAGGTTCAATAAGTGCACACCGATGGAAAGTCCCATGACATAGGCTATAAAAATCAGCCATCTATCTGAATTTGGCTCATCGGCATGCTGATCCCATTTTAAGATTGCCCAAAAAACAACAGCAGTACATAATGAAGACAAGGCATATACTTCGGCTTCAACGGCCGAAAACCAGAACGAATCAGAAAAAGTATAAGCAAGAGCACCAACTAAACCGGAGCCCATTATGCTGATCAATCCCCAATTCGATAAATCCTTTCCTTCTTCCTGTATAACTTTTTTTGCTAAAGCGGTAATGGTCCAGAATAGGAAAAGGATAGTGGCAGCACTGGCTAAAGCAGAACACATATTTATCCAGAAAGCCACTCTACTTGTATCGCTTCCTGCAATGAGTGAAAATACTTTTCCAAGCAACAGGAATAATGGAGCACCGGGTTGATGTACAACCTGAAGCTTATAGGCAGATGCAATAAATTCTCCGGAATCCCAGAAACTTGTGGTAGGCTCAAGGGTTAAGGTGTAGACAGCCAGTGCTATTAAAAAACTTACCCAGCCAATTAAATTATTGATTTTATTATAGGTCATAGATTCAGGATCGAGAATAATGCTTCCGAAATTAATGAAATTATTGTTAATTGATGCCTTTCATATTCCCTTTAACATTAATTAACAGCTGGAAGGGGGTAAATGAGATGTGAGAGGTGAGATATGAGATGTGAGATGTGAGATGTGAGATATGAGATATGAGATGTGAGATGTGAGATGTGAGAAATGAGATATTGGTTAAAATTGGGAAACGAGCGGACGGTTAACAGAATCAGGAATCAAACCGGGAATCAAGACTGAATCTCGGTTCATTTTAGAATAATTATTTAGATTGATTTCAAAAGCTAGGTAATGCAAATATTAGTATAAAATTCAGGTAAATATGACCCCAAATGGGTCGCATATTTATAGAATATTTTCTTTGAAGCGATTTTCGACTCTGAAGGTGGTCGTATGTGAGAATTTTAAATACATGCGCCCGGCTAAGGCGGGCTGGATTTCCGTGCTATCCTAATTCTATAAACATTTGACCCTATCTGGGTCAGTGGAAAGACTGAAAGCTGAACTTTTTATATGGGGCAGGTAGATTATGGATGATGATTCACATTAATGGAAAGTAAACAAATTAAAGCTGTAATCACGACGAATGAAAAACATCTTTCAGTTAACAGTTTTCCGTTGTTTGTTACCAGTGATTTAAAGTTAAGCATCAAATTATAGCGTGAACTCTAAATTCCCCTTAGCCCTCAGGTCATCCCGACGCAGGAGGGATCTTGCATAAGGAACCTCAGCACGATATCTTTTGCCTGCTATTTACTAATTAATTGTAAATTAGATTCTAATGGCCCATTTATTCTCAACTCTCAATTTCCAACTTCCAATTCTCCATTCTCAACTGTCAATTAAGTAGGAGTTATGTAAGTTGGGTTTAGCATTTTCAAATGATGTATAGATTTGCTAAATTCTTGTCTGGCATGATAGAAAAAACAATTTTCATTTGCACTTTATACTTAATCCCCCTATATTTGCAAACCATTTCAAAAGGAGCTTCTTTTTGATTTTTCTTTGCCCGATAGTATAATGGTAGTACAACTGTTTTTGGTGCAGTTTGTCTAGGTTCGAATCCTGGTCGGGCAACCAATAAATTTCGAGTTTCGGAATTGCACATTTCAAGTCTCGCTTAGCGATTAATGTTTTATTAATTGTGTTTTTATTAAATTAAAGCCGAAATTATAATTTCGAAATCCGAAACAAAAATGCCCGTAACATTTAATACCATCAAATTATTTGCCGGCTCAGGTACAACCGATCTTGCCATGAAAATAGCTTTAAGCTATGGCAAAGAATTGGGAGACATGACTTTGTCTAGATTTAGTGATGGTGAATTTCAGCCTCACTATAACGAGTCTGTTCGTGGCTGCGATGTTTTTCTGATTCAATCGACTAACCAGCCGAATGATAATCTCATTGAGCTGCTGCTAATGATAGATGCTGCAAAAAGGGCTTCAGCACATTATATTACGGTTGTAGTCCCTTATTATGGTTTAGCCAGACAGGATCGAAAAGATAAGCCGAGGGTAGCAATTGGTGCAAAATTAATTGCTAACCTGATTACTGCTGCCGGAGCTCACCGGATCATGACTATGGATTTACATGCCGCACAAATACAGGGTTTCTTCGATATTCCTGTAGATCATCTGGATGCATCAGTGATTTTTGTGCCTCATATTAAGAGTTTGAATCTGCCTAATCTGACTATTGCCTCACCTGATATGGGTGGCTCATACAGGGCTAGGACATTCGCCAAATATTTTAATGCAGAAGTCGTAATCTGTGACAAACAAAGAAAAAGAGCGAACGAAATTGAATCCATGTCAATCATTGGTGATGTTACCGGAAGAGATGTAGTTCTAATTGATGATATCTGTGACACCGCCAGAACGCTTGCAAAGGCTGCAGAGCTTATTATGCAAAAAGGCGCCCATAGTGTTAGAGCAGTTTGTACCCATCCGGTATTATCTGGATCTGCATACCGAACTATTGAGAAATCGGCTCTTACCGAACTGATTGTGACAGATACCATTGCCTCAGCTAAATCAAGCCCTAAAATAAGAGTACTTTCAACAGCAGATCTTTTCAGTCGTGCAATTGCCAATGTTAATGAACACGCCTCAATAAGTGAACTATTTAAAATAGATTAGGGAAGAACCAAGAATCAAGACACAAGAATCAAGACAAAAAATATTAGATTGTTAGGTTTTTTAACAGCTAAGTATAAATAACAAACAAATAAATAATTATGAAATCAATTGCTATTAGCGGTTCTCCAAGAGAGAACGTAGGGAAAAGAGACGCTAAAGAGCTGCGTTACGAAGGTAAAGTGCCTGCAGTTCTTTATGGTGGAAAAAATCAACTCCACTTTTCTGTGTCTGCATCTGATTTGAAAAGTCTGGTTTTTACACCGGAAGTTTCTTTCGTTGCTTTAGATGTTGCCGGTGTGAAAGCACAGGCTATCATTCAGGATGTACATTTTCATCCACTAACTGATCTGCCATTACATGTTGACTTTTTAGAATTAGATGAAAAGAAACCTGTAGTTATGTTGATCCCGGTAAAATTAACCGGTACATCACCTGGTGTTAAAATCGGTGGTAAGTTGATTCAGAAATTACGTAAACTTCGTGTAAAAGCATTGCCTAAAGACATGCCTCAAAATGTAGAAGTTAGTATTTCTCAATTAGAGGTTGGAAAATCTGTAGGTGTTGCATCTTTGAAGTTTGATAATTTCAAGCTCACTAATAATCCTGAAGATACGATTGTATCAGTGACTATGTCACGTGCCCTTAAGCAGGCAGAGACTGATGCCAAGAAATAATTAGGCCTTCTTAAACACCATAATTAAGCAGTGCGGGTTTTCCTGCACTGCTTTTTTTTTGTAAGCACATACTTTTTTAAAAGCTTTCAAGCATATTTGTAATCCACATGAAATATTTGATCATAGGTTTAGGGAATATCGGTCCGGAATATGCAGATACCAGGCATAATGTAGGGTTTATGGTTGCTGATGAATTGGCTAAACAGTCGCATTCATCTTTTTTCAATATGCGACTGGCCTATTATACCGAGTATACTTTTAAAAGTCGCAAGATATTTGTGATCAAACCAACTACTTACATGAATCTAAGTGGTAAGGCAGTAAATTACTGGATGCAAGATCTGGGCATCCCTGCCGAAAATATATTGGTTATCGTGGATGATCTTGCATTGCCTTTCGGAACAATTCGTTTGAAACCAAAAGGAAGTGCTGCCGGTCATAATGGATTGAAGAGTATTGAAGGGGTTCTTGGTGGAACTGACTATGCAAGGCTGCGTTTTGGAATAGGGGATAATTTCCCCAAAGGCAGACAGGTAGATTATGTTTTGAGCGGATTTGATCCTGATGAACAGAAAGAATTACCTGCATTGATCGATCGATCGGTAGAATTTATAAATAGTTTTGTAACTGTGGGTGCAGAACTAACCATGACGCGTTTAAATAAATAATACAGCATAAACTTATATATTTTACTGCCAGTACAAATAATTGTATTTTTTTTATGAAGATTTACGGAATACCCAATTGCAATACAGTAAAGAAGACGCTAGACTGGTTCAGGCTGCATAAAATTGATTTTGATTTTCATGATTTTAAAAAGCTTGGAGTGAATGAGATTAAGCTTGAGGAATGGTCAAAGCACTTGGGTTGGGAGGCACTTTTAAATAAGCGCGGAACCACTTGGAAATCGCTTTCACCTGAAATTCAGAATGGTATTACCACTAAGGAATTGGCATTTAGACTGATGAAAGAAAAGGTTAGTGTCATTAAGAGACCGGTAATTGAAACAGATTCTGGTTTGGTTCTTTTGGGATATAATGAGGAACAGTTAGCTGAACTTTTACATTGAAATTTTAAGAAATAATTATGAATAGATTGAAATTATTAATTTGCGCAATTGCGCTATTATGCTATGTAAATCAAGCATTTACACAACAAGTTCAGGTAAGTGGTAATTATAGTTATCACGATACTTTCGGACCTATGTTCTATACAAAAAACGGTAATGAATATAGGTCTGCGGGTGGGCAGCCCGGACCAAAGTACTGGCAAAATCGGGCTGATTATAAGTTGATGGTCAGGTTAGATGAACAAAGTAACGAGATCTCAGGGACTGTAGTTTTAACCTATACCAATAATAGTCCCGATAAACTCCCATTTATTTGGATGCAGTTGGATCAGAACCTGTTCAAGGAAGATTCACGCGGACATGCGATCATTCCTCCCGGAGGTAGCCGAAGTGGTGCACACGGACAGAAATTTGATGGTGGTTATAAAATTAAATCTGTAAAAATCCTTTCGGTTGAAAAGGGAAAAACTGTAGAGAAGAATGCCGAACACTTTATAGAAGACACCAGAATGCAGGTTTATCTTCCTAATGAACTTTCACCAGGAGGAGGACAGCTTCGGTTAAAGGTCGAATATTCTTTCATCTCACCTGACTATGGTTCTGATCGTATGGGGATTTTGAATTCGGTAAACGGAAAAATCTACTCAGTTGCTCAATGGTATCCAAGAATGTGTGTTTATGACGATGTATCGGGCTGGAACAGCATTCCATACCTTGGCCCGAGTGAGTTTTACCTCGAGTACGGGGATTATGATATCAGTATCACTGTACCTGCAAACCATATGGTAGTTTCATCGGGTGAGCTAGTAAATCCACAGGATGTCTATACCCCTGAACAGCAACAAAGGTGGAAAGCTGCGGCACAAAGTGATAAGACAGTTATGATTAGATCTGCTGCTGAAGTAAGTAATCCGGATTCTCGTCCTAAAGGGAAGCAGGAACTTACCTGGAATTTTAAATTAAAGAATGCACGTGATGCAGCTTGGGCTTCGTCTGCTGCCTTTATTATTGATGCCGCTCGTATGAATCTTCAAAGTGGTAAAAAATCAATGGCAATTTCTGCTTACCCGGTCGAAAGTGATGGGAATGATGCCTGGGGCCGTTCTACAGAATATACCAAGGCATCGAATGAGTTTAATTCGAAGAAATGGCTGGAATTTCCTTATCCAGCTGCAACAAACGTCGCTTCAATTGCTGGGGGAATGGAGTATCCCGGCATTGTATTCTGCGGTGCGAAATCTAAATCCGGAGACCTATGGGGGGTTACTGACCATGAGTTTGGTCATACTTGGTTCCCTATGATAGTAGGATCCAATGAGCGATTGTATGCCTGGATGGATGAAGGTTTTAATACTTTCATTAATTCTTTAGCATCTGAAGATTTTAACAATGGAGAATACCGGCCTGCTAAATCAGATATGCATGCACTCGGAAAAGTATTAACCAATCCTGGTTTTGAACCGGTTATGAGCAGTCCGGATAATATGAAAGAAAACAGTATCGGCTTGCTTGCCTATTACAAGCCTGCTATTGCACTTGGCATTTTACGTGAGCAAATATTGGGTAAAGAGCGTTTCGACAGGGCTTTTAAAACCTATATTGATCGTTGGGCTTATAAGCACCCAACTCCGGATGATTTCTTCCGTACCATGGAAAATGTATCGGGAGAAAATCTGAACTGGTTTTGGAGAGCTTGGATCTTGAATAACTGGAAGCTGGACCAGGGAGTGGTGGATATGAAATATGTAAATAATGATTTTAAGCTTGGGGCTTTGATTACTATTGAAAATCTGGATAAAATGGCAATGCCCGTTATTCTGGAGATCAAAACTAAAAGTGGAAAAGTAAACAGGCTAAAGCTCCCTGTCGAGGTTTGGGAACGTAATATCCGCTTTACCTTTAATTATCCTTCAACAGAGGAGATTGTTTCGATTGTGTCTGATCCGGATAAGGTTTTCCCTGATTCTAACCCGGTGAATAATGCATGGCCTGCAACAAATTAAATAATGCAATGCTTTCCAGCATCCGCTAAAGGCGGATGCTGGAAAGCATATTAGAATATATTGATAATCCTTCTGGCAGTACGCTGAACTTTTCTGGACTTCTTACGGCTATCAGAATCCTGTTTTACTGTTCTGTATACACGGCCGGCTTTGCGCACGATTTTCTTTAATTTCTTCCTATTCAATTTTGAGCTAGAGGTATTTTCCCCGCTTTTAAGTAATAGTTGAATTAATTCTTTGGCATTTCTTGTATTTGCTTTTTCGGCCTTTGCTTCAGGTAGCACTACACTGAAAAGCATAATAAAAATGATGGAGAACAGGAGCTTTTTCATGATTTGATTTTTTTAAAAGGTTTTTCTCAGGTTCAGGTAAAATCCCTGACTCTTTTAATATAAGACGCACAGTTGGATTATATAGTTGCATGGGAAATGATGAATTTTTACATTTAGCAATAATGCAACTAAAGCCTAAGTAAATTGTTCTGTTTTGATAAAGGCAAGGTGATTTAGAACTGCCCTTAATTCACCGTAAGAAACGTCATCGCCCAATGCAACTTTTGTCTCCACTGTGCTTGAATCAGGGTTTTTAATAACATAAGCCATGATTTTTGCCACTTTGATTTTGGGAACGATGTCGAATACTGAGATCTCTCCAATTTGAATGTAATGGGCAAGATGACCTTCTATTGTGCCTATGGTGAAAGCCCGCTCTTTAGCGATTTCAGTTATCGTTTTCCCTTGTTTGAACAAATCAAAACTTACTTGTTTAGTAGCCGACTTTATTTTCTTCTCTATTAGTGGTAATTGCTGGGTTTCACGTTCGATACCATGTTCAATACAATAGGAGTTAATTATTTCCAGTAAATCGCTTCCGTATTGTTTGACCCTTGTTTTGCCTAAACCTTTTATATTTTCTAATTCAACCGGATTAGAGGGTAGGAAGCGGAGAAGTTCCAGAATTGATTTTTGTGCCAGCACAAGGTATAAGGGTACTCCCCATTCCTTTGCCAGTTCATCTCTCCAGACTCTAATAGCTTGGTATAATTCAGGATGCAGCATGTTTTGAGATGAAAAGGAAGTACTTTGTGCAGCAATTTTAACCGACTTATATTCAATTTCAGCATTAGATTTGGTCTGCAGATAACTTGTGGTATTAAAGCCATTCGAACTGCTTTTCATGAGCGCAATTTTTATAGCAATTTCCTTGTAAAAATCATCTAAAATGACATTAATACTGGTCCCGACAGCTTTGTTATCGGTATCTGTATTTAGTTTCTTTAAGGGTTCATAAAAAACAGAACTTATTTTTTCATTAAAATAGGCGCAAGCCTTTTTTATTCTGTTTTGAAGTTCAATATTACCTTCAGGAAGTAAATTCTCTAAAAAATAGCCAACTAGTTGTTTTTTGAAATTATCAGCAACCTCATAAATGACTTTCTCTGCATCAGTTCGCATTTGGTTAAGACTTTCAGTCATAGCGGGATCCAGAATATGATGATGATCTTCACTTATTTTCTTTAAATGGAAAAAATGAGTTTTAAGAGTGTTAAAATTAAATAACTCATAAATCAGGGATTGCTGAAAAGCGATTCTGGAGGCAATGAGCTGCTGCTCACCGGGTTCATTATCTTTAGCATTGCGCGTATATTCAGAAATCGTCCCATCGGTTTTAACACTATTGAAAGAAATAGGAGAGCGTAGAACCATACCCTCAAAGCTTTTACAGCGGCTTAAGGCTACATAGACTTGTCCATGAGCAAAGGCCAAATTTGCGTCAATTACCGCTTTTTCAAAAGTTAAACCCTGGCTTTTATGTATTGTAATTGCCCAGGCAAGCTTTAACGGCAATTGCGTAAAAGTCCCGATAATCTTTTCTTTTACCTCCTTGGTATCAGTATCTAACTCATATTTAATGTTGGTCCACTCCAGTGGATTGACTACGATTTCAGACACATCTCCCGGGCATTTTACCAAGATTTGATCATCAGATATTGAGGTAACCATGCCTATTTTACCATTAAAGAAAAGGCGCTCGCGTGAAGGATCATTTTTCACAAACATTACCTGAGCACCTTTTTTTAATTCTAGTTCGGCTACAGTGGGATAAGAGTATTCAGGAAAATCGTCCTGAATCACTGCATTGAACCTGTGAATTGGGTTGCTTAGTTCTTTTAATTTCCCCTCATTAATTTCCTGTGCAGATTTGTTATGTGTGGTTAGGGTGATGTATCCTTCCTCATCGCTTGGATTGAAATTAGGGATGTAACGCTGGTTTAACTTTTTTAAAACATCTTCATCGATCTGATTCTGCCTAACTCTGTTTAATAGATCAATAAAATTGGAATCAACCTGCCGGTAAATATGTTTTAATTCGATACTTATTGGTTGGGTCTCTGTTAGGGCTTTGCTGCTAAAAAAAAACAGGTTTGGATAATAACTTTTCAGGATTATCCAGTCCTCATCTTTAACAACGGGCGAAAGTTGGTGCAGGTCTCCAATCATTAAGAGTTGTACCCCTCCAAAAGGTTTTTTATAATCCTTAAAGCGTCTCAGTACTTCATCGATATGGTCGAGCGTATCCGCTCGGACCATGCTGATCTCATCGATAACCAATAGGTCAAGACTTTTAATAAGGTTAATTTTATCCTTGCTGAAACGTTTGTGTTCAGGTTTGGCTGTGCTACCCGGAATATGGGGTCCAAAGGGCAGCTGAAAAAAGGAATTGATGGTTACCCCACCGGCATTGATAGCTGCGACACCGGTCGGTGCCACCACTGCCATTCGTTTTAATGAGGTGTTTTTAAGTTGGTGAAGAAATGTAGTTTTACCCGTTCCTGCCTTTCCTGTCAGAAAAATATTTTTGTCGGTGTACTGAACAAAATTAAAAGCAAGATCCAGTTGAGAATTCTGTTGCATTGAAGGGATTAAAGCATGTTTTACATTCATGGCAAGGTAAAAATTTAAATCCTATAACAGAATTAATCATCTGAAAATTCGAAACCTGGAAGAACAAAATAATAAATTGACCACCATTCATATTCAAGTGTAAAATATAATTTGAACCCACCTTCCATTTGTATTTTATCATGAGCCTCGGTAATTGCAGTATATTTCACCATGCCTTCAGCATAGCCCAATCCAATATCTTCCTGAAGCTCAAAATTGATATCAGCTATTGCGTAAATGCCGTTTTTGAACTTATTATAAGAGTCAAAAACTTTGCTGAATTTGTCCATAATCTTATCCTTTTTCCAAATTTTTCCATCAGGTTGTATTAATTCATCTGCAAGACTAAATAAGAGATTATCTTTTTCCTGTCCGAACCAGGAAGACATAAATTTTTCTGCTTTTTGCCTGATATCAAGTCTGTGGTTGGGATGGAATTCTTCATAAATAAAATGCATGATCATACCGGGTATTTGCACATTCATTACTTTCTCTTCAAATAGTTCTTCAGTAATAAATTTATATTTAGTTCGGTAGTCATAAGAACCTAAAAAGTCAAGAGCAATTTGCTTCTGGTTTATCAGATCCATTAGTTTGTCAAAAGCTGCTTCTAAGGAAAGATCATCAAGTTTAGCCTCAGGAATAAAATCAGGCTTTTCAATTAGTTCATATATCCTAATCTCTTCGGCATTAGTTAAACCAGTCTCAAAGGCTAGCATATTCTTAAGAAATATATTTTCGATTGAGGGAGGCGTATTTTTTGAAATGTGAGCCTCTACACCGAGCTCGGCTTTCAATTTCAATTGTAATAGTTCGTTTTCCATCCGCTTATTCTCATTCGGATCATGACTAAGGGGTAGATTGTTTTCAGGCATGTTTTTCATAGTATTGGGCTTTGAGTTTTTTAAAACACATTATTTAATTTTAATATGAAATTATGGGATTTGTTGAGCTTCGGTATGTTAGTGGTAGGAGAGATTGTGTTAACGGTAAAAATTGAACACACGTGGGAATGGTTTTTCATGCGGTTAGTGTTTTCACCACCCGATGAAGAGGATTTCTAATCTGCCTGTAGATCTGCTTCAAATTAGTGACTTCCTTGGAATAATCATCAGATTTTTTAGAAAAGATACACGCGGCACGCGTGCACCAGCTAAGTAAACTGTAAATATTAATCGGGACTGAAAGTATACCGTTTACTAACTTCTTTAGGGATAAAGATTGTTTTTAATTAAATTTATGGTGAAAGCAAATCATAATGAATAAGTCTGAATCTTATACTATTCCTGATCCAAAAGGAAAGATTTTAAAACTGGAGGATATTGACTTGTCTATAACATATAGTTATTCTAACTATTTGACTTGGTTATTCGATGATCGGGTAGAACTGGTAAAAGGGAAAGTATTTAAGATGAGTGGTCCAGAGCGGCGGCATCAACAGGTTTCTATATATATTGCTTCCATGTTGTTTAATTTCCTATTGGGGAAACCTTGCAAAGTATATTCCGCTCCATTTGATGTTCGGTTTTACAAAGGCAGTAAAGCTGATCAAGATATTTATACTGTTCTGCAACCTGATATTTGTGTGATTTGTGATGAGACTAAGCTGGATGATAAAGGATGCATCGGTGCGCCTGATATTGTAATTGAAATCTTATCGCCTGGTAATAATAAAATGGAACTATTGCATAAATACAGCATTTATGAAGAATTTGGAGTAAAAGAATATTGGGTCGTAAGTCCGGGAGATAAAACTTTGCTCAAATATACCCTAGGCAAGGAGGAAAAATACCAACCTTCTAGACTCATTACTCTAAGTGAAAAGGTGTATTCTGCATTACTTCCAGGGTTCGGACTGGATCTGGATGCGGTTTTTGAGGATTGAGCTTTTCCGCCGTATTTCACATGACACGTCTTGTGCCAGTTTTATTAATAAATGTTAACAATTTTATATTGAAAAAATACCGTTAACTAAGATTTTTAGGAATTAGCATGGGATTTAATTAAATTTGAGAATCAATTTATTTTAAGCACAATGTCAGGACCGTATCTTAATTTAAATGAGGATGAAAAGGTTTTATCTCTGGAGGATATTGACTTTTCTTTAACTTACAGTTATGCCAATTACCTTACCTGGTTATTCGATGATCGTGTAGAGCTTATTAAGGGTAAGATATTTATAATGTGTCCTGCGCCATCTCCCTTACATCAGGAGGTATCCGCAAGCATTTCTTATAATCTTTATGATTACCTAAAAAATAAGCCTTTTAAGGTTTATTATGCGCCTTTTGATGTCCGATTTCCTAAAGAAAGTTTAGCGGATAAAGATATCTATACTGTTTTGCAGCCCGACATTTGCGTCATTTGTGATACCTCTAAAATAGATGGCCGTGGCTGTATTGGAGCGCCGGATATTGTCATTGAGATCCTTTCTCCCGGTAATAATAAAACCGAACTTCTTAATAAGTACAACATTTACGAAGAATTTGGCGTCAAAGAGTATTGGGTTGTGGGCCCCATAGAAAAAACCTTCCTGAAATATACATTGGATTCAAACGGCAAATATCAGCCATCCAGATTATTCACGCTGAGTGAAAAAGTGTATT
>Ga0163144_10015939_pt1 | contig 15437 bp, 19 predicted proteins | sample OliLak19BULKMAT1_FD_123175 | JGI IMG/M metagenome (GOLD analysis project Ga0163144, IMG submission 123175) | Freshwater microbial mat bacterial communities from Lake Vanda, McMurdo Dry Valleys, Antarctica - Oligotrophic Lake LV.19.BULKMAT1 | ecosystem: Environmental > Aquatic > Freshwater >...
AATGGGACACAACCCGAAATCAATAACTTTAAATTCATGGGGGCTATTGCAAAAAGGGCCATGATTAAGGGTTGGCAGGAATCGTATTAAAGTAACATGCCGTATTCCATGATCCGGCAATCATTCTTATAAAATCTTCTCTTGCCTCGTTGAAAGTCTCTGCCATATTCTGACTATATGCCTACTCAGAAAAAAATCTTTCAGATGGATAAAGTTCTTGCGGTGATTATGGGTGGGGGGCAGGGAACCCGCCTTTTTCCGCTCACTAAAGACCGGGCTAAACCAGCCGTTCCTCTCGCGGGTAAATACCGCCTCGTTGATATACCCATTAGTAATTGTCTGAATAGTAATATCCGTAAAATCTACCTTTTGACCCAATTTAACTCGGCCTCTCTCCACCGTCATATACAGGAGACCTATAAATTCGACGCGTTTTCCGGCGGTTTTGTCGATATTCTCGCGGCGCAACAAAGTTTTGACCAGAAGTCGGGATGGTACCAGGGAACGGCTGACGCAGTTCGTCAGAATTTTCAACATTTCGGCAATCATAAATGTGACTACGTGGTGATTTTATCCGGTGACCAGCTTTATCGGATGGACTTTAGTGAGCTAGTTACCCAACACATTGAAACGGGTGCCGATATCACCATAGCCACGATCCCGGTCAGTAAAGCCGCCGCTCCAGCATTGGGCATTATGCAGGTGGATGATTCCCAAAAAATCGTGCGGTTTGTGGAGAAACCAAATGATCCGGATATACTTGATTCACTAAAAATTACCCCGCCCCAACTTGAAAAACTGGGAGAGAATCCGGGCCAGGACCTTTATCTGGCTTCTATGGGGATTTACGTTTTTAGTAAACAAGTCTTGATCGAGGCTCTCGACAATGAAAAGACGGATTTCGGCAAGAATATTATCCCTGATGCCATCTCGACAAAGAAGGTTTCTGCCTATGTTTATAAAGGTTATTGGGAAGATATCGGAACGATTAAAGGCTTTTTTGAGGCCAGTCTTGATGCCGCCTCCCCGCTTCCCCAGTTTGATTATTTTGACTCGGATGCTCCGATTTACACTCATCCCCGCTTTTTACCAGCATCGAAACTCCATGGCGCATCCTTGACCCGTGTGGTGTTATCCGACGGTTGTATTATCGGGCAGTGTTATATCGAAAATGCCCTGATCGGTATCCGCAGTATTATCAAGGAGGGTTCTGTCCTCCGTGATGCCGTGATGATGGGTGCCGATTATTACGAAAGCGAACAGGATAAAGAGGCGAATGCCCAAAAGGGAATCCCCACGGTAGGGATCGGTCATCATTGTCATATTACACGGGCGATCATTGATAAAAATGCCCGGATCGGTAATTATGTCCGGATTTCCCCTGAAGGAAAACCTGCGGAGATGGACGGACCAAATTTTTATGTCCGTGAAGGAATTGTATGCATTCCCAAAAACGCCGTTGTGCACGATGGCACAGTGATTTAAATTAAACTATGCGTATCGGCATTCTGCAGATTAATACGACGGTGGGAGACATTGAAGGAAATGTCTTCCGTATATTGGTGGGATACCAAAAGGCCGTGAAATCCGGGGCGCAACTGGTTATTACTCCCGAGCTCGCCATCACGGGTTATCCCCCACGCGATTTGCTTTATAAGGCGGCCCTCCTCCAGCGCAATTTGCGCGCGGTAGATGAGTTAGCCCAGAAAGTGGGGGCGATCCCCTTGGTCGTGGGGTATGTAGAGCCAAATGCCGCTGCCCAAGGTAATCCTTTTTATAATGCTGCGGCGGTCCTCCATGAAGGTAAGATCGTGGCGAAACGTTTTAAATCACGCTTGCCGACTTATGACGTCTTTGATGAAGACCGTTATTTCGAGCCTTGTGAATCCGAGCAAGTCGCCCCGGTGCAAGTCGCAGGAATGACCCTTGGCATTACCATTTGCGAGGATATCTGGCTCGATGATTATCTGCCCCGCAAACTCTACGACATGGACCCCCTTGCGCAACTTGCGTGGAACGGGGTCGATGTCATTATTAATCTCTCTGCTTCCCCCTGGGTACAGGGGAAGGAACGTGTCCGCCGCGACATGCTCGGTGAGCAGGCCGCAAAACACAAAGTGCCCATCGTGTATTGTAATGCCGTCGGTGGAAATGATGAGCTCATTTTTGATGGCCACAGTATGGGGATCGACGCCCAAGGTAGCCTGATCCAGATTTGCTCCGGATTCGTCGAGGAAGTCGCCATTTGCGACATCGATAAAGCTGAAGCGATCGAATGGCTGGGGGAAAATAATGAAGAGAATTTATTTAAAGCACTCGTCTTGGGTTTAAAGGATTATGTCGGGAAATGCGGGTTTAAATCCGTGGTTCTCGGATTGAGCGGGGGCATTGATTCTGCTCTCGTGGCGACAATCGCGGCCCACGCCCTCGGCCCGAAAAATGTCCTCGGGGTTTCCATGCCTTCGCAGTACTCGAGTGATGGCAGTAAGTATGATGCGCAGGCCTTGGCGGAAAATCTCGGGATTGATTTTATGATGATCCCGATTGGTTCGCTCTTTGAGGCGTTCAAAATAAATATGAAAGATGCTTTTTCTGGGCTGAAAGAAGATACCACGGAAGAAAATATGCAGGCCCGCCTCCGCGGCATGACCTTAATGTCGTTGTCGAATAAATTTGGACACCTCCTCCTGACGACGGGCAATAAAAGCGAATTAGCCGTCGGGTATTGCACACTCTACGGGGATATGTGCGGGGGACTGGCCGTGATATCGGATGTGCCCAAAACCGATGTTTACCGTTTGTCACGTTGGATCAATTTGCGCGAGGGGGGTGCGATCGAGAAAGGTTTTCCGATTCCTTTTGATTCTATCGGGAAACCGCCCAGTGCCGAGCTGCGCCCCGATCAAAAAGACCAGGACTGCCTGCCGAAGTATGATATCCTCGATGCGATCCTGAAAGCCTACGTGGAGGAGCACCTTTCCCAACCCGCCATCGTAGCCAAAGGTTTTAACCCCGATGTCGTCAAGGATGTCTGCCGTAAAGTGGACCTAAATGAATATAAGCGCAAACAAGCCGCCCCCGGCCTCAAAGCCACCAGCCTCGCGTTCGGCACTGGTAGGCGCATGCCTATTGCTCAACGTTTCAGGGAGTAGGGGGGGAGGAAACCGCACACTTCCGCAAATTTGAGGGGGTTCCCCGCGCTCGCCGAGAGATTTTTTGATGGAAGAATCTTTTCATGGGAGGGCCGCGAGAACGATTGAATATTATAGCTTGGCAAAAAAGCTTTTATTTCTAGGGTGTAAAAATCGTAGCTGTTTTTTTAAACTAACTAAAGAAAGATACATCATGTCCACTGCCAAAAAAGGTGATAGCGTAAAAGTCCATTATACAGGAACCCTCGATAGCGGGGAGGTCTTTGATAGTTCACTCGAAAGGGAGCCCATCGCTTTCACCTTGGGTGTGGGCATGATGATCCCCGGCTTCGACAAAGGGGTGATGGGTATGGCCGTGGGTGAAAAAAAGAAAGTTAATATCCCTTGTGACGAAGCTTATGGTCCGCACAGCGAGGATAATATGATGCAAATCCCCAAGGCCGAAGTACCTCCCGGTATGGAGCCCAAAGTCGGTATGATGGTAGAGATGCGTTCTCCCGAAGGGCATTCTGTTCCTGTGAAGATCGCCGCCATCAGTGATGAATTTGTCACGCTCGATGGTAACCACCCTTTGGCCGGACAAGATTTGAATTTTGATCTGGAACTCGTCTCAATCGAGTAAAGTTCCTACGGACTCCCGGAGAAAAGCGGAAACTTTTTTCCGGGACCGGAAAAAGATGTTGGCCTGTGGGGAAGGTGCGGTTTTTTAATGGCTGATACGTGCAGACTTCCGAAAAAAACATTCACAGATTTTTTAAGGAAGAGCAAATTAATCTGTACTGGGAAAAGTAGACACGGGATTCTCTTACGAGCGAGAATGAGAGAATGACTCAATATCGAGAGATTCAGAAATTTCCTAAAGCCGATAGGATGCTGTCGGAGGCCCATTCGCTTTTGATCGATATTTATAACGCTCGAGAGAAGAAGAACGAAGTAATCCATGGCGACGGACTTACTACGGACATAAAAGAGATCGGTGGAGCCATAGATAGGCTGCGTGTTTGCCAGAGTCACCCGATTATCTCGCTGGATGGGAGAGGGCCGAAAAATGAGCCCAACCAGTGGATGGAGCCAATGTGGTTGATTGTCATGATATTGGGGAAAAGATTCACGCTGTGTTCCAAATGAAACATAATTCACGGTATGAAAACCGCAGCCATTCATAGTCGCATTAATCCTGATATCAAGGAGAGGGCAGAAGCAATCCTCTCCCACCTTGGGTTGAGTCCGACAGAGGCCATTCGGATGTTTTACACCCAGATCATCCTTCGCAATGGACTTCCCTTTTGGGTCAAGATTCCAAATGCAACTACCGTGGCTGCCATGGAAGAATCTCGAAAGGGTCACAAGTTCAAAAAGCATGATTCTCTGAACAAGCTTTTCAGGAGTAGGGACGAGTGAAGACGGGTTACGAGACAAGTCAATTAAGGAAAGACATCAAGAAGCTCCAGAAACAAGGCAAAGAACTCGCAAAGCTCAAAAGTGTTGTCATGCGCATTGTTGACGGCAAACCCCTCGAAGCACAGTATCGGGATCACGCTTTGATCGGGCCGCTGAAAGGATCGAGGGACTGCCGTATTGAATCCGACTGGCTTTCGAGTTTATAGGACTGATGCTGATTCACTCTTTCTTGAACGCACGGGCAGTCACGGTGAACTCTTCAAAAAATAAATTCCCTTAACACGCCTATACTCATCACGCCTCCTGCTATTTCCGCACATGACAGAGACGGCCATGCCACGAGCAACCCGTACAGGCTCCACAAATTTTTAAATCTGTGTGCATCTGTGAAATCTGTGGATAAAACTTTTTCCCGGAACCGGAAATTGATGTTGGACTGCGGGAATATGGGCCTTATTATTTGAATCTCTTATGGCTCGAAATTATTCTCTCTCCCACAAGTTATTTGAAGAAGCTCTGAAATATACCCCCGGCGGGGTACACTCACCCGTTCGCGCATTCCGCGGTGTCGGGGGGGAACCCTTCTTTGCGCAGCGGGCTGCGGGTTCGAGGGTCTTCGACGTGGACGGGAATGAATATATCGACTACGTCTGCACGTGGGGTCCTGCGATCCTGGGCCATGCAAATGTCCATATCCTCAAAGCCCTCAAGGAAGCCCTCGAGGAAGGGACGAGCTTCGGCATTTCCAATCCCCGTGAATTAACCTTGGCGAAAATGGTGGTCGAAAATGTTCCTTCCGTTGAAAAGGTGCGCTTTTGTAATTCCGGCACGGAGGCCTGTATGTCGGCGGTTCGACTCGCAAGGGGATTCACCGGACGGGATAAAATCATCAAGTTCGACGGATGTTATCACGGACATGCCGACTCGATGCTGGTCAAAGCGGGCAGTGGTGCGCTTACGCTCGGCCAGCCCGATAGCGCGGGAGTACCGGCCGCACTGGCAGCACTCACTCTGACCCTGCCATTTAACGACCTGACCGCCGTAAAAGAAATGGTCGCTGCACACCCGGCGCAAATTGCTGCGCTCATTCTGGAGCCGGTTCCCGCCAATGCAGGGCTTTACCTGCCGGAGCCGGGTTTTCTGGAGGGCTTGCGCAAATTATGCACGGAGGAGGGCATCGTCCTGATTTTTGATGAGGTCATGACGGGATTTCGTGTCGCCCCGGGCGGAGCACAGGAGATTTACGGGATCAGGCCTGACCTGAGTTGTTTTGGAAAAGTCATCGGGGGCGGTTTGCCCGTCGGGGCTTTCGGGGGCAGGCGCGAGATCATGGATTGGCTTGCACCGCTAGGCCCCGTTTATCAGGCGGGAACCCTTTCGGGAAATCCTCTGGCGATGGCGGCGGGGGAGGCGAATCTCAAGGAGTTATTTAGCCCCGACAAGAAACAGAACTTTGCCCGACTCAATGAATTAACCGCGCAACTTGCGCAAGGGTTGGTCGAGATCGCTAAGAAGAGGAAGATTCCTTTTACCGGAAAACAATTCGGTTCCCTATTCTGTGGTTATTTCTGCGAAGGCCCTGTGCGCCATTTGCAGGAAGCCAAAAAATCCGACACAGCCCGTTTTGCACAGTTCTTTCACGCCCTCAAGGAACGCGGGGTTTATCTGGCTCCTTCACAATTTGAAGCGGGATTTGTCTCCCTCGCGCACACGGAGCAGGATATCGCTTTTACCCTCAGCATGGCCGACGAGGCGATGGGGAAATTATAATTGAAATTATAATTTTGTAGCTTATATTTGAGATATGTCACAAATCACGATCTACTTGGATGAGACACTTATTCATGAGGTGAAAGTTGCCGCACGGAAAGAGAAAAAATCTGTTTCTGAGTGGATGAAAGACTCGGCCATTAAAAATCTGAAGAACAATGAGTGGTCTGAGGATTTTTTAAAAACATTTGGAGCGATCAGTGATGAAACATTTATCCGACACCCACAGCCGGCTCAATCATCAGATGACTATCCGAGGTTTGATTAAATGTCTGGCTTTTATTTGGACTCAGATACATGCATTGACTTCCTGCGTGGGAATAATCGTGGATTATATGATAAGATTCAGGATCTTGATCATGGGTCATTATTGATTCCAAGCATGGTTAAGGCAGAGTTGATTTATGGAGCATATTGTAGTCACCGACAAAATGAAAATAGGAAAATTTTGGATGTTTTTCTAGGTGAATTTAAGACTGTAGACTTTGATAGCTCAGCGGCAGAATATTATGCGAAGATTAAAATTGAATTAAAAAAATCAGGTCAGCCTATTGGGGGTAATGACATGGTTATTGCCTCCACTGTTCTCTCAAGAAATGGGACTTTAATCACACGTAACCATGCGGAGTTCTCACGGATTGAAGGACTACGGTGGGAAGATTGGAGTCAATGAAATCCATCTGTGTTTATCTCGGGTCGATGCGCAATTTGCACGGGGATTATATTGAAGCGGCTCGGGAATTAGGAAGGGAGCTGGCCCGGCGGAAGATCCGGCTTGTTTACGGTGCCGGTAATGTCGGGCTCATGGGCGAGCTGGCCAATAGTGTCCTGGAAAATGGTGGGGAAGTCATCGGGGTCATCCCACGTTCCATGGTCGAGCGTGAGTGGGCGCACATGAATCTGAGTAAATTGCACGTGGTCGAGACCATGCATGAACGTAAGGCGCTGATGGCAGAAATGGCCGATGCCTTTATCGCCATGCCCGGAGGCTTAGGTACCCTCGAAGAGATTGCGGAATGCCTGACATGGATCCAGCTCGGGTACCTCCATAAACCCGCCGCTTTTTGGAATGTGCGCCGTTATTACGATTTATTTGCCGGATTCATCACCCAGATGGAACGGGAGGGGTTTATCCGCGATAGCGACCGGGATTTCATCTTTATGCACGAGAAACTCGGGAGCGTTTTTGATTATCTTGGGGCAAATTGCCTTCCGCAGAGTGCCGGGGACAATTTGAGTAAATCTTAGCTAGTTGCAGGTATCCTGCGGATGACTGACTTTATGGGTGAGGAATCTGCCCTGCTGGAACGAGGATATATCCCTCCTTTAAATCTCCATAAATACGGGGTTGATAGATCCATGCGTGTAGGGCGGTGTAAGCGCAGATGAAGGCGTCGAGGGTGTCTTCGTGTTTTTTTAATTCTTTCCCGCGCAATTTGCTCAATGGTGCGAGTAAAATATTTTTGGGAAAAGTGGCAGGGGGATGGGCGTTTTCCAGTGAGGAGATTGCTTCGCGGAAACGTTTGAATTCCCCCAGGATAAAATCCCGGGAACGGTGCGGGCGTGATTTATATTCGAAAATCAAGGGGAGATTAAAGAGGGTGACATTTGCCGCGTGGGGGAATACCTCGATGACCCGGCGCAATTTGCGCGTGTGGGGTTCCCATTCTGGGTCAGAGCTGAATCCCAAGGGCTTGAGGTTTTCGAGTATTTCTTCTGCGCGCAATTTGCCCCCGCCCCATTTACAGAGGCGTTGCCGGTTGGACGGGTGGGCCCCGGCGTGGCATTTCCGGAAATCTTTATTTAAGAGTTTCTCGGCATTACGTGAACCGGATTGATTTGGGACGATCAAAGGTGCGTCGATCGCGATAATCCCTTGTTGTCCCTGTGAGAACTCTTCCCGGATGTAAGCGGCGATTTCCTCATTACTCCCGATATCCGGCACGAACCCCGTGCAATTTGCTCGGGCCCCATCCCACTCCAGAGTGCAAATGGCTGATGGATTCTTGAGCGACCAAGCGAGATCGAGGCCGATGAATTTCATGATTTGGAAATGAACAGCGGGAACACTAGTGCGCGCCATTAGCGGCGGTACATTCAAAGACGAGGGGCTCGATGCCCGTAGCTGCTTTGTATTGGTCGTGGAGATTACTGATAAATGAGGCGGCGGATTTCTTTTCGACAAGATTGATCGTGGCTCCGCCGAATCCTCCACCGCTCAGGCGGGCTCCGAGACAACCGGGTAATTTGCGGGCGAGGTCCACAAGGATATCGAGCTCCATGCAGCTATTCTCGAAATATTTGATCGAGCTCGCGTGGGAGGCGAACATGGCCTCACCCAAGGGAGTGATTTGACCTTCGCGCAATTTGCTTATCGAGGCGATCACACGTTCATTTTCCCCCACGACATGCATGGCGCGTTTATATGCTAATGAATCCTTGTCGGGCAATTTGTTTTCTAGGAGCAGCCTATCGGCATCGCGGAGGGCCTTGACGCCGAGCTCGGCAGCAGCTGCTTCACAACTGGCTCGGCGCTCATTGTATTCCCCGGCGACGAGGGAGTGTTTGACATTTGAGTGTGCGATGACAAAACAGGTGTCCGTACTCAGGGGGATGTTATCGATCTCCAGGCTGCGGCAATCAATAAAAATCGCATGGTCTTTTTTGCCATAAAGGGAACTGATCTGGTCGAGGAGTCCGCATTTCACCCCGACGAAATTATTTTCAGCCGCTTGGCATACCTTGGCTATGTCTAGGCGATCCATCGGAAATCCGAAAAGTTTTTGCAGGAAGAGTGCGGTGGAGACTTCTAGGGCGGCGGAACTGCTTAAACCTGCGCCGAGGGGGAGATTGCTACTGATCGACATTTCAAACCCGCCGAGGCGGAGGCCGCGTTTGAGTAGCTCATCCACTACTCCGAGAGGGTAATTCACCCAAGAGTTTTCCCCGTCCTGCGGTTTGATATTTTCCAAATCTGTCTGGAAAGGGTGGGCAAATTGCCCGGTACTGAGAATGATTTTGTCGTCTGCCCGAGATTGGCCGGAGACGGTGGTTCCTTTGTCCACGGCGATGGACATGACGAATCCTTCATTGTAATCAGTGTGGTTACCGAGGAGTTCGGCCCGGCCAGGGGCATAAGCGGTAGCTGTCGTCATGGAGTCCCTTTATCAGAGATTTTTTTTTTAATTTGATTTCTTTTTATCCGTGGTCGCAGAGGCAGGTGTCGTCGCAGGGGCTTTAAAAGGGATCAGGACGATTTCAAGGCGGCGGTTGACGGCGCGGTTAGCATCACTGTTATTGGGGACAATCGGTTTAGTGTCGGCGAGGCCCATGGCTTGGAGGCGGTTACCGGGGATACCTTGGTCTTCGAGGTAACGGACAGCTTCAGCGGCGCGGGACGCGGAGAGTTCCCAGTTTGAGGCGAATTTTCCGCCGGTACGGACGGGCAGGTCATCGGTGTGACCTTCGATACGGGCGGCACGGTCAGGGAAACGTTTCAGGGCGAGGGCGATTTTATCGAGGATTTCTTTGGCTTTCGGACCGATACCTTGTTTACCGGACTCGAGGGGGATACGGTCTGTGATTTTAATGACGAGCTGGTCGCCGGCTTCACTGACCGTCACATCTTGGGAATCGATTTGGTTGCGGAGATCGTCACGGAGGCCACCGGAAGCTTTTTGCAGTTTATCTTTTTCTTGTGCAATTTGCAGCATCTTCGTCTTTGTATCCGTGAGGTTCTGGGTGAGCATGGTTAATTCCGCGTTTTTCGCTTCTAATTCGGAATTTTTCCGGATGACCTCATTCTGGACGGACTGGACTTCGAGCCTCCTATTTTCCACCTCGGCGGAGAGAATCCGAGTATCCTCCTTCATTTTATTCATCTGCTCATGGTATGCAGCACGCCCGCCGAGCAGGTAAACAGATAAAATTCCGGTAAAAAGAGCAAATGCACCGAGAAACACAGCGCCAAACAAAGGAACCCTAATTTTGTGAAAATCCATAGTATCATTCAACTAATAGGAAAACCGTATGGGTTCAAGACTAAAACTTAGCCAAAAAATTCTTTACTCCACCGCACGATTATTTTTATGAGATGCGGGAGTAATGAGCGGGTGGTAAAGGAAAATTCAAGCTTTTGACTGTGGACTTGCAGCTTTGGCGGGAATCTACTATATGTTACACTCTTGTGTCTAAAAAGGTCCAAAGATTAAGTCCGATTGCCCGTCACGTGCAGAGTATTCCACGTTCCGGCATCCGTGATTTTTTCGAGATTGTTTCCACGATGAAAGAGGTGATTTCATTGGGGATCGGGGAGCCGGACTTTGTTACCCCTTGGCATATCCGGGAATCGGCGATATATGCCCTTGAACGGGGGAAAACGAGTTATACTTCGAATCTGGGTCTTTTAAAACTGCGTAAGGAGATTTCCCGTTACGTTCAAAATCATTTTAATATCGGATATAATCCGGAAAACGAGGTGATCGTGACGGTGGGGGTCTCCGAGGCGATGGATTTGGCCTTGCGGGCGTTGATCGACCCGGGGGATGAGGTGATTTACCACGAGCCGTGTTATGTTTCTTATAGTCCGAGTATCTGTTTAGCCCACGGGATTCCTGTGTCTGTCCCCACGTCATTTGAGGATGGATGGTCGGTGACAGCGGAGAAAATCAGCAAGGCGATAACGCCTAAATCAAAAATCCTGATTTTGAATTTCCCGACTAACCCGACCGGAGGAACTATGGAGCGGGCTGAGCTTGAAAAAATCGCCCAGCTTTGCCAGGATCATGACCTGATTTGCCTTTCGGACGAGATTTATTCGGAATTAACTTATGAAGGCAGTCATGTATCCATCGCTTCCCTGCCCGGGATGAGGGAGAGGACGATCTTCTTGCATGGATTCTCGAAGGCTTTTGCCATGACCGGATTCCGTATCGGTTATGCTTGCGCGCCGCCCGAGATGACGGAGGCCATGATGAAGATTCACCAATACGCCATGCTTTGTGCTCCGATCATTAGTCAAGAGGCCGCCTATGAGGCTTTGGTGAATGGGGGGGATAATGTCGCGCGGATGAAGGATGATTACCATGCGCGGCGGAATTTTATCGTAAACTCTTTTAATTCATTAGGAATGAAATGTATGATGCCGCGTGGGGCGTTTTATGCATTCCCATCAATCGGATTTACAGGGCTGAAATCACATGATTTTGCCATCGATCTCTTAAAAACGCAGAAGGTTGCTGTCGTGCCCGGCAATGCCTTCGGGGAAAGTGGGGAAGGATTCGTCCGTTGCTCTTACTCGACTGCGCTTCATAAGATTGAGCTGGCCATCGAAAAGCTCGGGAGCTTTTTGGAGACGTATCAAAAACGTTCCGATTCCGCCGCCTAGAGTATTTTTCTCATCTTATACCTATGACCGACCCACTCACACTTCGTTTATCAGGAGAGGTATTAGCTTATGCCCGTGGGGTGAGCCATGAGCTTTATGGAAAGGATCTTTCCGGATTTGTACTCGATACATTTCCTTATGTGGATGACATGTTCCATGGAAAAGGGAAACGTTTCCAGCCGATCGACCTGAAGTTCCACGATCTGGAGCACACCTTACGGGCCGCTTCCTCGATGATCACTGTCATGAGGGGAATCAACCTGAATCATTCAGTCAAAAACATGATTCCCCATGGGCTTTTTGAGGTTGGGGTCGTGGCCGTTCTTTTCCATGACTCGGGTTATCTACGGCCATGGGGTAAGAAGGAAGGGTCGGGAGCTGTTTATACGAGTATCCACGTCGAGCGCAGTTGTAGAATCATATCGGATTATTTCCGAGAAATCGGGGTGTCTCACAAGGACCAGTGTGCAGCCAGTAATATGATCCTTTGTACGGGATTAAACCTCGATACAGGCATTATTCCTTTCCAGTCTGAACAAGAAAAAATGGCCGGGTTTGCCCTGGGCACGGGTGACTTGCTCGGGCAAATGTCCGATCCGGAGTACATCCGCAAATTGCCCTTCCTTTATGATGAATTCCACGAGGCCCACGAGTTTGACCCGGATGACGATATCACCCCTTCATTTGTCAGTGCCCATCATCTCATTATAAATACACCGAAATTTCACCGGGAATATGTATTAAAGATTCTGGATACTCAACTCGGTGGGGTGAGCCGTTATCTTCATGAGCCCTATTCAGAGGGAGTGAACGCTTATTTGGTGGCGATTGAGGGGAATGTTTCCCAAATTGAACGCACATTGATGTAGGCTTCAGTGTCTGGATGTGACATATCGTTTGAGTTTTAAGGGACTTCCGGCATCTTATGTATATGGCAAAAAATTATTACCGCCGGGATATCCTCAAAATTAGTCTTTTGGCTGGAGTGGCTGCCGGACTCAAGGTGTATTCACTTGATGCCCAGACTCCTGCGGCAAAAAGAGACATTTCCCCCGACATCTATCTACAAAAATATCCCTTTATCCTGCCTCCATTAGGTTATGATTTTAATGCCCTTGAACCCTTTATCGATGCGCGGACCATGCAGATTCATTATGAGAAACATCATGGTGCCTATGTGAAAAACCTCAATGAGGCCATCGCTTCGGACCCCGTTTTGCAGAAATTAACTCTCGGCGCGCTTCTGGCTGATCTCGATCAGGTGCCTGAACCCATTCGGGCCAAGTGCCGTAATAATGGAGGAGGCCATCTGAACCATTCACTTTTTTGGCCATCCATGAAAAAGGGTATTAAATGGAATGATCAAAGTGCTTTTGCTCAAAAAGCTGTCGAGTCATTTGGTTCCAAGGAGGCATTCTTGAAACAATTTGCGGCGGCGGCGATGAATGTTTTTGGCAGTGGCTGGGCATGGGTCATAGAGAATAAAGGGAAGTTGGAGATTCTCACTTCACCCAACCAGGATTCACCATGGTTCAAGGGGGTGAAACCACTCTTGGGCATTGATGTCTGGGAACACGCTTATTATTTAAAGTACCAGAACCGCCGTGCGGATTATGTAAAAGCTTTTGAAGAAATCATTAACTGGGATGAAGTCGGCAAAAGGCTTAATAGATAAACCCAGTCTTAGTCTTGGGTTTTAGAAAGTTCACAAAGATAAGTAAAGGTATAAAGGCCGGTATCATGTCCATCGCCCCAGACGGGCTGGAGAGCGTAACCACCGATGAGATTATACTTCACCAAGGTCACCCTTTTTTCAGGATCACCTTCTTTGGTGACGGCTTTATATACATTCCCGAGCAAATCGCGCTCCCCTAGACAGGAGGCACAGGGGCAATTTGCGCGGAGTTTTGACAGGCGGAAATAGGATTCCTTGCCGTCATCCCACGCGATGGCGAGTTCGTCTGCGATTTGCTGGATATTAAGAGGCTTCACGTGAGGTAATTTGCTCGAAGACAGGGGGCTTGTCAAAGCTTGCCGTGAGTCAGAGTGTCCTTTTTAAATTCTATCTGAGTTTGGTTAATATCCAGCAAAGGGCCGAGCTCGTAAACATTCGTATAACCATAACTGTATAATGTATTGAATGTGTAGATATTTAATGAAGCCCGAGGGGCTTTGCTGGCAAAGGCCTTTTGTTCATTTTCAAAGTTATTGTTGCAGTAAATAATCACGCGTGTGGTTTTTGTCGGGATTATTTTGGCGAGTTCAGCAGCAGTGATATCCGGTAAACAGAGGTTTTTGGCGCCTTTTACATGGAGGAGATTATATTTCTCCGGGCTTCGAGCGTCTAAAATAATCGTTTCCGGATCCCGGGCCATCTCGATAAATATATCTTCCGACACACGCCTTTCCTCCCGGAGTTTTTTGACGTTACCCGCGTCTTCGAGGAATCCTTTATAGTCGATCAGGGGGTTGGGGATTTCTTCTGCTTGTTGGGTGAGTGGATATAAACCCGTCAAACAGACCGTGAGAAGAATGAGTGTTTTGAATTTCATAGTGATGATCTTGGATGAGTCCAAGCACCCGCGTGTCAGGAAATCGCAAAAGAAATGTAAAAAACTTGTAAAGGACATCATCGGCGGGAATACCCCGGGGAAATAAAAAATCATCTGTCCAAATGGAGGGGCACGAGCTAAGAACTGATAATGGACAAAGACCCTATCGGAAAAGTCGTCGTGCCCCAAACCGAGGGGTATTGGCAGGAACGTTATGACAAGAAGGAAGACCAATGGGAAAAGGGTGCGCCCTCCCCGGGTCTCGTCGATTTTCTGGCGCGACTTGCCCCGGAGCAGAAGGCCGGACGGGTCATCCAGCCGGGATGCGGGCGCGGGCATGATCTCGCAGCATTTGCCGAGGCCGGTTTTTCCGGTGTGGGAATCGATATCGCCCCCACCGCCGTAGAGGATGCGCGCAAATTGCACGGGACATTTGTCGAGGGGGGGGAACTTGATTTTTCCTGCGAGAACTATTTTGAAACCTCGGCAGGCAAATGGCGCGGGCAATTTGACTGGTATTTTGAACACACCTTTTTCTGTGCGATCGAACCCGCTTTGAGGGATCAATACGTGAGAAGTGTGCTCGATGTGCTCAAACCAGGCGGGTACTTTCTGGCGATTTTTTTCCATATCCAACCGGACGAAGGCCCTCCCTTTGGAACCACACAAGCTGAGCTTGAAACCCGATTTTTACCCCATTTTGAACTCATTGAGGCAAAAGTTCCCCGTTCCTATACGAATCGGACAGGTCTTGAATTGCTTTGGTGGATGAAACGCAAGTAATTTATATTGAGTATATTAGGTCATTAAACGGCGTATGAAAAGTGTAACCGAATAAAAATAATCTTAAAATTAGAATTTTTTTTTCAACGCCGAGGGTCGCAGTGATGTCTATACATCTGGTTAGGTTTCGTGGGTGTTGCGCCGTATTTGGGATGCCCCAATCCCTCAGCTTCTTGGTGCAACACCCACTTTTTTTTATGATTTTTTGACCGTCACGATCATCGCCCGCCGCCGTTCCCGCAAACCCGCCCGCACATCCGTGTAGGGCCAAGCGGCCCGAGACTTACCACAGGCCAGAGTTTCACAGTTACATCCGACATCTGGCAACCGAGCCGGTCGCCCTACACAAAAAGAGATTTCTCGCCACCAGGAGCAATTTGCACCACGAAGATC
>Ga0163144_10015941_pt1 | contig 15434 bp, 3 predicted proteins | sample OliLak19BULKMAT1_FD_123175 | JGI IMG/M metagenome (GOLD analysis project Ga0163144, IMG submission 123175) | Freshwater microbial mat bacterial communities from Lake Vanda, McMurdo Dry Valleys, Antarctica - Oligotrophic Lake LV.19.BULKMAT1 | ecosystem: Environmental > Aquatic > Freshwater > Lake...
CAACGTCGCGGCTACCGCGACTTCCAACAACCGCGCCAACTCCAAGGGCGTGGCCGGTGCGGGCGGCGGATTCGCCAACGGCACCCTCGACTCCACTGCCACATTGACGGGCGGCACGACCGCCTACGTGAACGCGGGCGCGCAGGTGTTGCAGGCCGGCAACTTCGAGGTGCGGGCGGTGGGCATCGATACCGCCAAGTCGGATGCCTTCGCCGGTTCCGGTGGTTTCGCCGCAGTGCAGGGCGCGCAGGCGACGACCACGGTCACTCCGACCATCGAAGCAGTCATCGACAACAACGTGTCGATGCAGAACGTCGGCGGCAGCATCACCGTGCACGCGGAATCGGTGCGGGCCGAAGGCGATGCGATCGCGCGCGCCTACGGCGGGGGTTTCGTCGAGGTGGGGGCCGCCGCGACCGATACGACCGTCACGCCGACCGTCAACGCATACATCGATACCGGGGCAACGATCGATGCCGCGGGCTCGGTGCGGGTCGAGGCCATCGCACGCGCCCAACCCGCTGCCAATTTCGGCGACACCTTCACCACAGACCAGGCGACGATCGACGACGACACGATCACGTTCGCGCAGCACGGCCTGGCGAGCGGAGACCGTGTCCGCTACGACCCGAATGGCAACGCCGCGATCGCGACCGCCGACGGCGGCACCCTGCAGACCGGGCGCGAATACAGCGTCATCGCGACCGGCGACGACACGCTGCAACTGGGCGCCGTGTTAAACGCGACCGGCGCCGACACCGGTGACTCGCTCGCGAACACCGCCGGCGTCGACTCTTCGCGCGATCGCATCCGTTTCGGCGTCGCCCATGGCTTCGAAACCGGCGATGCGGTGAAGTACACCACGAACGGCACGCCGATCAGCACCGGCCTGAACGGCACCAATACGTTCTTCGTCCGCAAGCTGGACGATTTCACGATCAAGCTCTACGCGAACCGTGACGAAGCGATGGGCACCGGCGCCTTCGCCGACGACTTCTTCGCACCTTCGGCGGTCGACGCGACCACCGACAGCATCACGGTTGCCGGCAGTGGCTTCAGCGAGAACCAGGCGGTGACTTACCGCGCCCCGCCCGCGCGAACGTTCACCAGCGAGGCCACGGACTTCGACAGCGCCAGCGGCACCGGCACCGACAACAACCAGATCTTCCTGGCCGGCCACGGCTTCGCGAATGGCGACCGGGTGATCTATCGGGTCCAGCCCGACGGAACACCGATCGGCGGCCTCGTGCCGGGCACCGCGTACTACGTCATCCGCCTCGACGGCGACCACATCCAGCTCGCGGCGACGCCCGAAGCGACCGATCCCGACGATGCGGACGACGATGTCGATATCACGCCCATCGCCCTGGCGCCCGACAAGAACGCACCGCTTGACCAGGAGCGCCACCAGCTGGTGCGCGAGTCCATCGGCGGCCTGGTCGACGGCGTCACGTATTACGCTCGCAACGTCGCCGGCGACAGCTTCCAGCTCGCGACGACACCCGGCGGTGCACCCATCACCTCGCTCGACGGCGCCGGCCGGGTGGGCACGCACGCCTTCTCGCGCGCCGGTCTGGACCTGACCGCCGGCGCGGCGACGCACGCACTGCGATTCGATCTCACGTCTGCGCCTGGCGGCAATCACCTGCTGCTCGGCGAAGGCGGTGTCTCGCTGCGCGTGCTCTCGCCCCCACCCGGCGACGGGCAGAGTTCCGGTTCCGCCAAGGGCGGCGGCGGCGGTTTCGTGTCCTACGGGAGCCCCGACAGCACGCTCCATCTGAACCAGCACGTGCAGGCGTTCATCGCACCGGCCCTGCTGCGCGCGGGCGGCAACGTCGACGTATTCTCGAGTTCCACCGGGAACACGTCGTCCTATGCCAGCAACGCCGGCGGCGGCTTCGTGGCGGTCGGCGACGCGAACGCCAGGAACGACGTCGAGCACCGCAACCGGGCTTACATCGGCATCGACGACGGCAGCGGAAATATCGTCGGCGACGGCGTGGTGATCGAAGCCACCGGTCACCTCAGCGTGGTGGCGGAGTCGACGCTCGACGTGGACATCACCTCGAACAGCGACGCCGGCGGCTTCGTCGCCGACGTGGACGCGGTTTCGAGCGGTTCCCTCAACGACGAAACGCAGGCCGTCGCGGGCTCGAACGCGCGGGTCACCGCGCGCAGCGCCTCGCTGCGTTCGCAATGGTCGCATCTGGACTTCGTGTACCACTCCGACGGATCGGCGGGCGGCTTCGCCGGCGACGCCGACGCGACCGCCCGCGGGAATGTGAATCCGCACGCCCTCACGGCGATCCGCGGAGGCGCCCAGGTGACCGGCTTCGAAGGCGTCGATGTGCGCGCGCGACTGAACGACGCGACCATGAACCAGAACGACGTCGACGCGAGTTTCTCCGGTCTGTTCGGCGACGGCGATCCGCACAAGGATGCCAACTACAACCCGACGACGCTCATCGACGCCGACCCCGGCGCCCTGGTCACCGCGGGGCCGCGGCTGTTCCCCGGCCCGGGGGTTCCCGCGGTCGACGTGACGCCGCTCGAGCAGCCCGGCGGCTTCGATCGCCTCGCGCTCTACGTGCAGCTCGACGCCGAGGACGGGCCGCGCGACATCGACTGGGATTCGAACGTGCTGCTGCTGGCCGGCCCCAGCCCGAACCTGATCGTCGGACCGGACGGCCGTATCCAGAAGGCGATCAACATCAGCGTCACCGGCGTCGGCAGCGCCATCGGCTCGTATGTCGATCCGGACAACAACGGCGGCTTCGCGGTCGACGACATCATCAACCAGAACGATCGCGGCCAAGCGCTGTTCCGTTCCAACGACACCGGCGATTCGAACATCACGACCGTTCTTCCCAACGGTCCGCTGTTCACGTTCCGGGAGACCTACCAGAAGGTCGACATCCTGAATCAGTCCGCTCTCGACCTGGTAATCAACGAGATCGAGGTCGTGAACACTTTCCTCACCTCGCCCGAAGACGAAGTCACGATCGAGGTCGATCACGTCGACAATTTCGAGTTCGACGTAAACCACGATTTCAAGCCGACCCTCATCACGATCAGCAATACGCTCGACCAACTGGACGGCGCGGCGCCGGACATCACGTTCGCGGACGTGGTGAACAATCCCATCGGCATGACGAATGTGTTCAGCGCCCGTGGGGACATCTTCTCGCGCCCGCCCGGCGGCGGCGAGTTTCCCCCTCCCGGCGGGATCATCCGCACCGACAGCTTCCGCATCCGGGCGGTGCTCGGGGACATCGGCAACAGCGATCTGCGCCTGCGCCTGGAGATCGTCGAGAGCAACGACGGTCCCACCGCGGCGGCCGAGCGCTATCGCAGCTCCGATGCGGGCGGCAGGAACTTCATGGAGTTGCGCGGCTTGCTGCGGCGCGATCTGGTGGGCGATGAAGGCGTGACCGGATTCAACGTCGACGTCGAACGCATCCAGTCCGGCAACGACCGCGGTGACGATGTGAACCTGGTGCTGCTGAACGGCGTGCTCCAGCCCACCGTCGTTCCAGGTCCGTATGAAGTGGAGGTATTCGAGCCCGCGATCGTCGACACTCCGATCGACCCGCCCGGACCTCCGGGAGCGCCGCCACGGACGACGATCGTCACCGACCACTTCCGGCAGTCGCCGGGCAGCAATCCCACGATCTTCCCGCGCGGCGTCTGGGGCAAGGGTGGGTCGCTGGTGGACGTGGACTATGTGATCGGCGCTCCGCTCGATCCGGCGCGGCGGATCATCACGGGCCGGAACATCGACATCCTCGGCATCTCGGTGCCGAACGGCCCCTTCATCAATCTGGTGGGATGGACCGACGTCCTCGACGTCCAGAACCGCGGTCTGCCGCTCGGCAACATCGACGTCCTGACCAATGGTCACATCACCCTCACCGAGGAGCAGGGCGATCTGCGCGCCGGGCTCATCCAGTCGACCCAACGCAATGTCGATCTGACGAGCCGCAACCGCGACATCATCGACTATCAGGACGACGTGGAAGCCGATGTCGTGGGCGTCAACCTCACGATGACGTCGCTGCTCGGGCGCATCGGCACCTTCGAGAACGCGCTCGAGATCGATTCCTCGAACCCGAGCTATGGCGTGGTCAAGGGCGATGCGTTGTCCGACATCGTGCTGATCGAAACCGCCGGCGATCTCAATGTCGATCGCATCCGTTCGGAATCGGGCGACGATTCCCTGACCGTGCGCGACGGCAGCATGCTCGACGCCTTCGATGACGTCGCAGCCGATGTCATCGGCGTGAACCTGTTCCTGAGCGCGTCCGGTGGCGGCGCGATCGGCGAAACCGACAACGACCTCGACATCGATTCGTCCACGGTGCGACCCGGCCGGCTGAACGCGATCGCTTCGCGGAGCGTGTTCATCACCGAGACCGACAGTTCGCTCAACATCCAGTCCGTCGCAGGCGTCGGAGGCGGAGTCCGCCTGACCGTTCCGGACACGATCGCGACCGATGAAGACCTGATCCTCATGGAAGGCGGCTTCATCTTCACCAACGAACTAAGCATCACGCTGCGGGTCGGCGACGACGTCGACACGCGTCTGGGCAGCGCCATGTTCGCCGCCCAGGACATCGTCATCGACGGCGATTTCGGCGACGCCGATCCGGGCCGTGGCTCGCGCGTGGTGCTGCGCGGTGCCATGGTCGCCGACACGACCACGATCAACACGCGGCGCGATGCCGATGAAATCCGCATCGAGAACGGCATCCTCAATACCTTCATCTTCACTTCCGGTGGCGACGACCTGATCTTCGGGTCCGACGCGGGTTCCGATGACACCGACCTCACCGACACGACGTACTTCGGTGACTTCATCGACGCCGGGCCGGGCAACGACCGGATCTACGGTCTGGGCGGCGCCGATTTCATCTACGCGCGGGACGGCGACGACTATGTCGAAGGCGGCGCGAACGGCGACTACATCGAAGGCGGCGACGGCGACGATGACCTGCGCGGCGGATTCGGCGCCGACCAGATCCACGGCGGCGCCGGTTTCGACGACATCGACGGCGGACGCGACAACGACATCCTCTACGGCGAGGACGACGGCGACCGGATCAACGCGGGTGGCGGCGCGCTCAACGTCATTTTCGGCGGTGCGGGCGACGATGTCCTCGACGGCTCGGATGAGGGCCGCGACGGCATCGATGGCGGTGCCGGGCGCGACTACATCTTCGGCCACGCGGGCAATGACGTCCTGCTGGGTGGTGCGGACGACGACATCATCGACGGCGGCGCCGGCGACGACATCATCCAGGGCGGTGCCGGCAGGGACGTGTTGGTGGGTGGTGCCGACAACGACACCATCAGCGGTGACGACGCGGTAGCGGGAGACGACAACGCGGTCGACTATCTCTACGGCGACTTCGGCACCAACCTGGACGAACCCGGGTCGGGCCGCGATCAGTTGAACGGCCAGGGTGGCAACGACCTCGAGTTCGGCGAAGGCGAGGACGATTCGATCATCGATCCGCTCGGCGCGAGCAATCTGATCGACGCCGGCCCCCTCGACAATGCGGCGCTGATCGTGATCCCGCCAGTGACTCCCAATCCGGTCGTCGAGGTCAGTACGGACGATCCCCTTGCGGCGAACACGCTGCCGAGCGGCCCGACCTACGCGGGCTGGTGGGCGGAAATCGCTGCGTCGGCGACCGGCTTCGGCGTCTCCGGCGGCGTCGGTGCGGCGCTCGATACGACGGTGGCGGTCGGCGCGGACGGCGTGCGCTACATGGCGTGGGCCGACAGTCGCAATGGCAACTACGAGATCTACGTGGCGCGTGAGTCGGCGAGCGGCTGGGAAATGATCGGGGGCTCCGCCGCCGGCGGAGGCGTCAGCGATTCCCGGACCGATTCGCGGCGTCCTTCTCTCATCGTCTTCGACGGCCGGCCGACGGTCGTCTGGACCGAAGTCAACGGCAACGGCACCGACATCCAGGGCGCCCAGTACGACGCCGCAACTGACCAATGGGTCGCGCTCGGCGCCTCCCTCACACCGGGCGGCATCAGCAATACCGCACGCGCGGATCAGGCGCAGATCGTCGAGGCCGACGGGCGCCTGCTCGTCACCTGGATCGATACGTCATCGCAAACCGGCCAGGTCTACGGGCGCGCGTTCAATGGTGCTGCGTGGGTGGAGATCACCCCGGGATCCGCGTCGGGCCTCGGCATCTCTCAGTGGCGGCCCGGCGTGGCGGAATACGACGTCGCAGCGGAAGGCGGGCGCATCGCGGTGACGTTCAGTGCGCCACCCATCAACAATGCGACCGGCGGAAACACCAATGGCCCGGACGATTTCGACGTGTACGTCCGGGTGCGGGAAGGCGCGAATTGGATCGGCATCGGCGGCACCGCCAACGGCAACGTGTCCGATTCGCTGACCGAAAGCCGCGAGCCCGACACCGCGTGGCTGAACGGCCAGTTGTTCATCGCCTACCGCGAGCGCATCGCGGACTTCGAGCAGATCTACGTCAAGACCTTCGTCGGCGGCGCATGGATCAGCGCCGGTCCGGACGGCGCCGTGAAGACGGGCGTGAGCGATACGGCGCGGCGCGCGCTCGATCCGAAGCTCGAGTCGGGCGGCGGCGAGATGTTCCTGGTATGGGTCGACCACGACAATGCCGACTACGCCGATCCGAATGCGCGCATCTACGCCAAGCGCTGGGACGGTACGCGGTTCGTCGAAACACTCGCTGGCGACGCCGGCGGCAAGGGCATCAGCGCGACCGGCGGCAAACTCTCGGCACTGGACCTGGCAGTCGACCCGAGCGGCAGGCCGAGCGTCGGCTGGACCGACGACACGTCGGGCTTGCCGCAAGCGTATCTGCGCGCGGTCACCGCGATGCCCTCGCGGGTATTCGTCGCCAATGCCGGCGCCACCGTCCAGTCGCTCCTGAACGCGAACGATCTGGGCGCGGGCGATGTGATCGTGCTGGCAGCGGGCAATCACGCGGGATTCACCCTGAGCGCCAACGACGCGGGCGTGACGATCCTGGGCGCTCAAGGCGGCACGTCCATCGTGACCGGCGCGGTGAACGCACAGGCAGGCGGCGTCTTGCAACGGCTCACTTTCAGCGCCGCGATCACCGTGGACGCCAGCGCCGACGGCCTCGCACTCGTGGACAACGTCATCAACGGCGGGCTGGTCGTCGAAGGCGGGACGAATCTGCAGATCCTCCACAACCGGATCGGTGGTTCGAACGGCATCACCCTGGCCGGAACTGCCGACGGCCTGATCGCGCACAACGATGTGTTTGCGTTCACGACCGGGCTCACGATCAACGCCGCCTTCTCGGGCGACATCCGCGACAACGATTTCCGCAACAGCGGCGTCGGCGTGCGCTACGACGCCGCCGCGCCCTTGAATGGCAACCGCATTCGCGGCAACACCGTGGGCGTGCTCACGACCGTCGGAACCAGCGCAGATGCGCTGGGCTTCCTCGCGAACAACGTGCCGAACGAAATCACCGGCAACGCCATCGGCGTCGAGCTGGTGGGTGCGCAAGTCCAGCACCAGCGGATCGCGAACAACGTGCGCGGCGTGATCGGCAGCGGGACCCTCGGCGGTGCCGACCTCGCCTCCGGCAACGTGATCGAACAGAACGGCATCGGCGTCGACCGCTTCGACGGCACGATCCGGTTCAACCGCATCGGCTTGAACTCGACCGGCATCGTCGCGGCGAGCGATAACCACGTCGAGGACAACCATCTGTATCGCAATACGCAGAGCGCCATTCGCGTCGAAGGCGTCCACGACGTCGATATCGAGCGCAATACCATGTACACGCCGCTCGGCGACCTGGTGCGCGTCGTCGGCAAGTCCAGCGCGATCACGGTGATGCACAACACGTTCTGGACCGAAGACGGCTACGACCTCTACGTCGACAACGATTCCCAGGCCGGCTTCGCGTCCGACTTCAACAATCTCTACGCGACCGGCAAGGGCAAGGTCGGATTCTGGACGCGCGATTTCACCGACGTGCTCGACTGGCAGGCCGACATCGCCCGCTTCGATCTCCACTCGGTCGGCGCGACCGTGGTCAATCCGGACTGGGCGCGACCGCGCTTCGTCGATCGGCACGGCGACGACTACGCGTTGTTCCCGATGTTCGGCACCCAGCGCTTCACTTCGCCCGGCGCCGCGCCGGGGCTCGGCATCCCGCACATCGCGCTGCGCACGCCGGACCTCTACGTCGATGCCATCCGCGGCAAGCCGCTGCCGATCCGCTGGGAGAGCTTCAACAACACCGGCGGCTCGGCGGTGAAGATCGACCTGTATCGGGACACGCCCGACGGGCCTGCGTTCCTGACGACGATCGTCGGCTCGACGCCGGACGATGGCGAGTTCCTGTGGACGCCGGGAGCGACCGGAATCGCGTTCGGCACCTACGGCCTGCGCATCCAGGTGTCATGGGAGAACAATCCCGTGGTGCTCGACCGCAGCCAGGAGCCGTTCACCGTACCCGAAGACGGCAACGACTACTTCGTCGACAACGGCTCGAACGTGGGCGACCAGTACACCCCCAACGGCGTGGGCGACAACCGCCACACCGGCAAGATCTCCAGTGCGCCGAAGCCCTATGCGACCAACTTGCTGCGCGTCTACGACCTGACGGCGGGTTCGCGTCTGTTCGTCGACACCGGCGGTTATTCGATGATCGATCCGGTCGCGGTATCGGGTAGCGTCGATCTCGGGCTGGGACTGGACCAGGGCTTTCTCATCACCGGCCCCACCAATGCGGCGGCGGTGGCAGCACTGTTCCCGGCGATTCCCGGGGATCGCAGCCGGGCGCTCATCGAACTGAACGATGCCGACGACGTCACGATCGCGCACCTGACCTTGCGCGACGCGCAGCGTGGCTTGTATGCCCACGACGACAGTTCGGGCATTGCGGCGCATCACATCATCGCGTTCGGCCACGCGCTGGACGGGGTCCGCGTCGAAACGGACGCTCCGCTTTCGGACTTCGCTTCGATCGACGCTCACGACAATGGTGCCTGGGGCGTCGTGCTGGACGGAGCGGTCCGCACCCTCACCGATTCGGTCGCCTACGAGAACGCAGCCGGTGGCTACTTCGTGCGCGGTCCGGTCGAGCAGGTGGTGAACAACATCGCGCGCGACAACCGCGGCTATGGCTTCGAGATCCGCGAGCCCGGACCGGCGCTGGTCCAGCGCAACTCGAGTTTCCGCAACGTTCGCGGCATGCTGATCGACAACGCCACCGGCGGCGAACCGACGCTCGTCGGGTCCAAGGATCCGGCACCGGCGACCGCCAACCTGATCTTCGATAACGCGCTGGGCGGAGTCGAGGCCCGCGGCAACGTCGTGTTCGCCGGAAACACCATCGCGAACCAGACCGGAGCACTCGCGATCGGGCTGCTGCTGCGCGACGGTGCGATCGGCTTGTCGAACGTCATATACGGCAACGCTGTCGGCATCGACGCGGCCGATGCACTGGTGGAACGCAATCGCGTCTACGCGAACGCGAACCTGGGCATCCGGGCGACCCAGTCCGACCTGATCGGCAACGTCGTGTATTCGAACCCGACCGGCATCCGGGTTTCAGGCGACGGCCGGGTCGTGCGCAACAACCTCATCTACGCGAGCGGCACCACCGGACTGTTCGTGACCGATGCCTCGGACCTGGAGATCGTCAACAACACCCTGTTCGAAGTGGCCGGCGACACCTTGCGCATCGAAGGCGCTTCGACCGGGATGCAGCTTCGTAACAACATCCTGTGGGCCGAGAACGGCTTCACCGTTTCGATCGCCCCGGATTCGCAGACGGGCTTCGCCTCCGACAACAACTTGTTCTTCCGCAGCTTCATCGGCTCCGGCCGGTTGGGGGTGTGGAACGGCGTCGCCCGGGCCACATTCGCGGACTGGCGCGCCGCAACGGGGACCGATACCGACAGCCTGTTCACCAATCCCCTGTTCGTCGATGCCAACGGCGCCGACAACGTGCTCGGCTTCGATCCGACGGGGGGCGATGGCCGCGACGACGATTTCCACGAACGCAGCCTGAACGGCAGCTTCCACGGCGGCTCGCTCGCGCCAGCCGAGGGGCCGTCCTTCTTCGGTATCCCGGGCCGCCCGATCGCGTTGACCGCGGTGCTCACTGCGGACGCACAGCAGTCGCCCGCGATCGACCGCGGCGATGGCGGCGATCCTTTCGCCGACGAACCGGCTCCGAACGGCGGCTACATCAATGTCGGAGCGTTCGGCAACACCGCGCAGGCCTCGTTGAGCCCCGCGCAATACGTGCTGGTGATCGCACCCAACGGCGGCGAGTCGATCCATCAGCGTTCGACCTTCGAGATCCGCTGGCGGCACGACGGGTTCGCCGGTCCGGTCGATATCCAGGTCTCGTCCACCGGCATCGTCGGACCGTTCCAGACCATCGCGACGAACGAGGCGAACGACGATCTGTATGAATGGACGGTCGACGAAACGCTGTTCGCCGCCGGCACCGACTACATCATCCGCGTCCAGGAGTCGGCCGCGCCCGCGATCGGCGACCGGTCGGACTTTGCGTTCAGCGTGATCAACGATCCACCGGTCGTGGGCAACGTCGCGAATGTGACGCTGGACGAAGGCGCGGCATTCTCGACGACGATCTCTGCCGTCGATCCCGAAGGCGGAACGCTGACGGCGGTGGTGGCGGGCATCCCGGGCGCCACGGCGGTCCGCGATGGCGACAGCTTCGTGATCTCGTGGACTGCGACGCCCGACGGTCCCGACACCCTCCCCGTCACGGTGACGGTGACCGACAGCGGAACCCCGGCCCGATCCGTGGTGCGCGGGTTCACCGTGGATGTCCTCAACGTTGCGCCCACGCTCACGGTCAGCGGGCCGCCGGCGGTGACGGTCGGTGCGCCCTACACGATCGCGCTCGGCGCGGCCGATCCCGGCGACGATACGATCGTCGACTGGGCCATCGACTGGGGCGACGGGCTGGTCGAGGTGCTCCCCGGCGACCCGGGTTCGGCCACGCATACCTACACCGTCCCCGCGAGCTATGCCGTGCTCGCCCAGGCGACCGACGAGGACGGCACCTACCCGGCGCCGCCGTTGGCCGTGCAGGTCGACGCGCTGCCGCCGCTTGCAGTCACCACCTTCACGCAGGACGCATCGGGCTTCGAAGTGCGCTTCAATCGCGCCATCGATCCCGCCGGGCTCAACCTGTACCGAGGCGCGGGCGGCACCCTCGGCGCGGCGGACGTCGTCCTGACGGGACCGGCCGGCAACGTGCGCGGTTCGATCGTGCTGGACGCGGACCTGACCGGCTTCTCGTTCCTGAAGACCGGCTCCAAGCTCGCGAACGGCAATTACACGGTGCAGTTGACGAGCAGTACCGCGGCGTTACGGGACGCCCTGGGAGGGCTGCTCGACGGGGACGACGGCGGCACTGCGGGCGGCGACTACAGCACCGCCTTCACCGTTACCGGCGCGAACACGGTGGGCATCGGCATCGCCGATTTCGCCCGCGGACCGGAACAGGCTGTCGCTCTGCCCGGCAATGCCGGCGGCATTCCGCTTCGCATCACCAACGCAGGCACGTTCACCTCGGCCCGCTTCGAAGTCCGGTTCGATCCGGCGCTGCTCGACGTCACGGGTGTGCTGAACCCGGCTGGCGGCACCGCGACGATCGACCTGTCGGTTGCCGGCATTGCCACCATCGATGTCGTCTTCGCCAGCACGGTGAGCAGTGCCGATCTCGAACTGGCACGCCTGGTCGCGACCGTTCCTGCGACGGCACCCTATGGCGCGAAACAGCGCCTGGAAGTGCACACGATTTCCATCGATGGCGCCGCCGTCGCGGCACAGGACGACGACGGCGTCCACGTCGTGGGATTCGTCGGCGACGCCACCTTCAGCGCGACCTACTCGATGCTCGACGTCCAGCGCATCCAGCGCGTGCTGTTGCAGCTCGATAGCGGATTCAACGGCTGGCCGCTCGTCGATCCCACTATCGTGGCGGATACATCGGGCAACGGGATCTTCAGCGTCAGCGACGCGACCTTGATGCTGCGCGAGGTACTGGGCTTCGACCCGGCGCAGATTCCGCCGCTGCCGGCCACGACTCCCGCGGTGCCGGTGGGCGGCCCCGATCCGCTGGTGAATTTGCCGACCGATCTCGTGGCGCAGGCCGGCCGCGAAGTGAGCGTGCCGATCGAGCTCGACACTGCCGCCGGCCTCGACTCCGTGCAGCTCCGACTGGCCTACGATCCGACCGCGCTCGAACTGCTGAATGTTCGCAAGGGCAGCTTGACGGCGGACTTCGAGTGGGTGGTGGATCGCAGCACGCCGGGAGTACTGGTGGTCGACATGGCACGGATGAACGCGCTCGAAAGTGGGCAAGGCAGCCTGCTGATGCTCGACCTGCGCGTGCGGCCGGGCGTTGCCGCCGGGGGCTATCGGCTCGATCTGCAATGGGCCAGCCTGAACGACGGCCGCTTGACCTTGACGCCGGCGCCGCAGCCGGGTGCGGACGCCACCGACGGCTGGATTCGCGTCGATCCGGTGCCGGCAATGCGTGCGCAACCGGCGGGATTGCCGTATCTCGCTGCGCCCGCGATCGTACCGGCACCAGCCGCGCTTTCGGATACGCCGGTGGTCGATTGGAGCGCCAACTGGCGCGTACCGGTCGCACCCGCGATGCAGACTGCGGCCGGCGAACGATCGGCGGGTTCGGTACAGGATTTCCTCGGCGTTTCCAGGCCCTATGACAGCGAGCGCAACACCAGTCCACGGTTCCACCGGGAGCTTCCCGAACTCGCGAGGATGAAGGGCGGATTCGGTCCGGCTGCTGCTCGATGACAACGAAGCAAAATCTGAAACAGGAGTAGAGCTATGAACACCGCAAGATGGTTCGCACGCACGAGCGTTGTCATCGGCTGCCTGGGAGTGGCGGCCTTCCTGTCGAGCGCCCAGGCGGCATTGGTCGTCACCGGGCCCGCCACCGCCGCGCCCGGCGAGTCCATCACGTTGACCATCGCCCTCGACGCCGCGCTTGCCGTCGATATCGACGAAATGCAATTGCGCCTGTCATTCGATCCCGCCGTGCTGCATCCGGGAGCCGCTGCGGCGGGAGCGCTGCTCGCGGGCAGCAGCTTCGCGGCGAATGCCGGCACGGGCCTCGCATTGATATCGTTCGGTGCGACGCTTGCCACGCTCGGCCCTGGCGAACTCGCGACCTGGAGCTTCGAGGTCGCGCCCGGAGCAATACCGTCCGCGCAGACGCTCGCCAGCGCGACTCTCGACACGTTTACCATCGACAGTCCGCCCACCGCGAATCTCTTCAGCAACGCTCACACGATCACCGTGGTACCGGAACCGGCAAGCCGCGCCCTGCTCGCGGTGGGAATATGCGTCCTCGGCGCGTGCGCCCGCCGACGCGTCCGTGCCGCGCTGCGCGTCGCCTGACCAACACCTTCGCGGTCGCGCCGAATCCGCCCGGTCCGGCGGTGTTTTTTCTCGTCTGGGTAATACATTCACCGGGCTCGGCCCGCCCTGCCCGAGCGGCACGAGAGTTCCGCAACCACCGGATTCGCGCTCATCTACACGTGCCTCCCCCGGCCCACAGACCGATGACCGCGGCTGCTTCGCGTCAGGTGCGCAGTCGACGCATTCGGGGTACCGCCTGATCCGATCGTTGCCGCAAGTCCGCAAAGTCGTCGCGCTGATTCACTGCGCGGTTTCGGTCCTGGTCGCGGGTTGTGCCACCAACGATCCGGCGAAGGCGCTCCAGTCGGCGCTCGCGGCCGTGCCCTCGTGTTGCGCGAGTCCGCGTGAGTTCCCCTTCGAACCCGTCGCCATCGACCAGCGCCACGCGATCAGAATCGATCAGCGCAGCCCTGCCTATTCGTTTCCCGACGGCAAGAGCTTCTTCCGACCGATCGCCTTGCCGGCGTCGCCGCAGCCCGCGACTGCGACGATCGTATCCTTCGCCTTGGTGGACAAAGCGGGGCTCAACGAACGGGTCGGCTATTACTTCTTACCGATCGTTCTGTTCTACGACGCAGGCTTCGATCCGTCGCCGCCGTTCAAGAGCGTCACGAAGTTCCTGTTCGACGGTCGCGGACGCCGCTTCTCGGCGTTCCAGGTTCCGGTTCCCCGGGATGCGCGCTACCTCGCGATCTTCACCGATGCCCGGATCTTGAACGTTGCGATTCCAATCCCCGTGGAGTTCACCACGATGGCCACGCACACGATGACTTGCGAATCCGCAACTCGTGCCGCGCCCGCATCGATGGACCGGACGCTCATCGAAGCCCTGTGCGGACTCTTCAACGGAGCCCCGGTCTACGTGCCGCCATCGAACGGGCAACGGTACGCGTCTATTCCCAACGGCGCCGGCGGCGATCTCGAGTTGTGGTTGTCCGGTCCGGCCGCGGAACGACGCTAGGTCCGCCGGTCGCAGCATCGGGGAACCGGGTGTTCATCGACATGATGTAGCGTGGTTTCAGGCCGTTCCAGAAGAACGCGACCCTCGCCGCAGGGCGGGGCTGGTTCAGTCGCGACGAAGCGGTCGCGTCCGGAATCGCCCTCAGTGCCCTGTCACCCGCGCTCACGCGTGCCGTCGCCAAGTGCAAGCTGACCAGTCCAAGGCACGGCTTCTACCTCATCGTGCGGCCCGAACACAGAGCGGCAGGGGCCGCGGATCCGGCCGAGTGGATCGGCCCACTGATGAAGCAGCAAGGCCTGGGCTACCGGGTGTCGCTGCTGCGTGCGGCGGCCCACCACGGCTCGTCGCACCAGGCGGCCATGATTTTCCAGGTGGTGGCCCCGCGCCAACTGCGCGATCTGACGCTCGGCGCGCATCGCCTGCAGTTCATCTACCAAGAGCCCGAGGCCTTTTCCGCCTGCAACGAAGCCTCGCTCGTCGAGGAGATCGAGACGCCAGCTGGCTTCGCCGTCGTGGCTGGCGTCGAACTGACGCTGCTCGACTGCGTGCGCTACATGCATCGCGCAGGAGGCCTCGGCAGCGTGGCACAGATCGCCAAGGACCTTGGCGCACACGCTGATCCGCGCCGGCTGGCAAAAGCCGCAGCGCACTACGAAGGCGCCGCGGTGCGTCGGCTGGGCTACCTGCTCGAACAAGCCGGCCACGCCAAACAGGCGCGGGCGTTGCGCGTGTATGCCGACAGCGCAAAACACTTCGCACCCCTTGACCCCGGCGTCAAGCCGATCGTTGCCGCACCGGCTGAGATTCCGGAGCGCGATCCGTCCTGGAAGCTGCTGATCAACGACATCGTCGAGGTGGACGCATGATCCCCCAGGCCTACATCCAGGCTTGGCGGGAGCACACCCCTTGGCCGAACCCGGCGCAGGTCGAGCAGGACCTGATCATCTGCCGCGCGCTCTGCGACCTGTTCAACGCGCCAGCGCTTGC
>Ga0163144_10015943_pt1 | contig 15433 bp, 17 predicted proteins | sample OliLak19BULKMAT1_FD_123175 | JGI IMG/M metagenome (GOLD analysis project Ga0163144, IMG submission 123175) | Freshwater microbial mat bacterial communities from Lake Vanda, McMurdo Dry Valleys, Antarctica - Oligotrophic Lake LV.19.BULKMAT1 | ecosystem: Environmental > Aquatic > Freshwater >...
AGTTCCTCGCCAGATTGCACTCCGGCGAAGTGAACCCATGGATGGCGAGTGGCAAGTTTTTCGCGCAGCGGCCCATCGCCGATCACGACGCATTGCACATCGGGATATGCGAGCCGCATTTGCTCGAAGGTCTTGATCGCCAGATCAAAATTTTTCTCAGGAGCGACGCGGCCGACCATGATGGCGACGGGGGTTGCAGGACGGGCCCCCCATTGGGCGCGGAGGGATTCGCAGCGTTTTTTGGGCGAGAACAAGTCGGTATCCACGCCCCGACCAAGCAGATGGACGTTTTTGAAGCCTACGGCAGAAAGTTGATCGACCATGTCGCGGGAAGGTGTTAGGGTGCAGTTGGCGCGTTGGTGGAAATTTTTGAGGTAGGCGATGGCCACGGGTTGCAAGCTACCCATTCCGTATTGGCCCATGTATTGGTGAAAATTGGTGTGAAAACCCGCCGCGACTGGAATGCCCAGTGCGTTGGCGGCTTTGAGCGCAGACTTCCCTAACGGACTTTCCGTGGCGACGTAGATGGCATCCGGCCGGCGCTTGAGCCAGCGTGCTCGCAACTCGAAGGGTTTTGGTAGCCCGACTCTGACTTCCTTGTAGCCGGGCAGCGGCACAGCGGCGACGCAGGTTTCCCCAGCCTGGGCAGAGAGACCCGTGTGGATCACGTGCACCCGGTGACCGCGTTGCCGGAGTCCATTTGTTAGGCGACCAAGGGTCATGGCGACTCCGTTCACATCAGGAACAAAGGTGTCGGTAACGATGTCAATTTTCATTGATAAATTAGAAAGATTAACTGTCTCGTCTGAGACCAAATAGGATTCCACAAGATTCCGCGCGTTTGTTCGTGTGTCAATTTTGTCACTTAAGGAAGAAATACCAGAGGTCAGACAGCCTCATGCTATTGAGGAAGCCTGAGTCTTTACTCTTTCTATAGGCCGCGGCCAATCATGCGGTTAGAAACCAATACCGTGATGAATGGATCCGGATGCCGCGTTGCAGGCTCTACAGGTAAATGGAAATTTCAGTCACCGTCAAAACGTGCGGGAAAAAGCGAGTCCCAGACTGTTTATGCCGCCTTCATCAAAGATACCGAAACCGCCAGAATGATGGGCCTAATAAAAACGTAGCGCTTCTCGATGCGCACCGGGTAGGTCGAAGGAGAGTTGGATCGGTAAGTTGAATTTCAAATTTGAACGATCTTCACCTGGGTGCCGTTGGATATCCATGGCATGGATTTGTGATGCATGGGAAAGTCCCAACCCCACCACAAAGCTGGTTCTGACCCATGGATTCCATGGGAAATCCACCCAGCGAAATCGCATCGAGCCATTGTAACCAGAAACGGATCACTTGCGTTTTCATCCACCAATTCGAGACAGAGCGGAAATCAATCAAGGCCTCTTTTCCCGCCATGGCATTTGCGCAACTAGCAGCACAACAAGTGACTGTTAAGATGAGGTGTTTCATTGTATCGTTCGTGTTGGTAAGCTGCTCGGAGTTTGGAGAATTAACGACCGTTTTTATTCGCTGCAAGCCTAGTTCTCCAGGCCGCTTTGCCACGAGTTCTTTTGGTTGCCATTTTTCTGGCGGGTAGTCTTTTTTTACTCCAGGTGCATTCGAGGCTCAGGATGGTGCCGTGGTCCAGTTCGACTTCAACCGCCCGTCACTTCGGGAGTTGGTCCAAGCCCCCGGGAATCCACCCTTTGACCGCCAGCCAGGGCGGTTCGATGGGGAGGCGGAGTTTGCTGGTTTTCCGGCGTGACACCGCTTCGCAAGATCCTTAGACCCGCCTCGTGACCGAACTCGATCCTCTCCTGCACCGCTTCGGCGGCATCGCCCGGCTTTATGGGCAGGCTGCTTTGGAACGTTTTTTGGTCTCCCGGGTGGCGGTCATCGGCGTGGGCGGTGTGGGTTCCTGGGCGGTGGAGTCGCTTGCGCGCTCAGGCATCGGCCACCTCACGCTCGTCGATCTGGATGAAATCTGCATCACCAACGTCAACCGCCAACTCCACGCGATGGACGGTCAGATCGGCCGTCAAAAAACCGACGCCATGGCCGACCGTGCCCTTGCCATCCATCCCGGCTGCGATGTGCAAATCATCCCGAAATTTTTCAACGAAAAATCCGCTGGTGAAATTTTAGATGCCGGCTTCGACGCGGTGATCGATGCCATCGACTTCGCTCGTCACAAATCGTTGCTGGTGGCGGAATGTCATCGCCGGGGAATTTATGCCATTACCTGCGGCGGAGCGGGCGGGCGACGAGATCCCACGCGGATCCGTGTGACGGACTTGGCCTACAGCGGGATGGATCCCCTGCTCCTCCAGCTCCGCCGCGGCTTGCGGAATGATTTCGGTTTTCCAAAAACTCCGCGCGGGCAGGAACCCATCCTGTTTGGCATTGATGCGGTTTACTCGGATGAGGCTCCTTACTACTCGAAGTGCGATGGCACCGTCTCGAAGGACAAGCCGGAGGAAATCTCATTGCGGCTCAATTGCGCCTCGGGCTTTGGCTCCGCCGCGCACATCATCGCCAGCTTCGGCCTGATCGCGGCCGGGCGGGTGCTCGATAAAATCGCCTCACGAGCATGAAAAAAGCGACCCAATGAGGTCGCTTTTCTGGAAAATGAAATCCTCCAATCGTGAAGCTGAATTACAGGCCCTTTTTCGAGAGACGGGTTCCTGCGGTTGCTCCTTGGCGGGCCTTGAACTTCGGATTCGACTTGCAAATCACATAAACGGTGCCCTTGCGTTTCACCACTTGGCAATCTGCATGGCGACGTTTTGCGGAGGCGAGGGATGAGAGAACTTTCATGGTGTAGAATGGTTGAGGTTGGCGGTGGCAGCAGCCCCCGGGGCGCGAAACCTAGCTACCCAACCCGGCTTGTAAAGCCATTTTTCGCGCAAAATACCATTTTTAGAACCCCAAAAAATCGGCGTATCCTCATTATTTAACTTTTCCTTACTTTTCGCTTTTCTAATTGAATTGCGATCGCTAAGTCAAAGGCATGAAATTTTTCTTCATCCTCTTGACCTTGCTGGCTTTGAACTCATGCAACACCTTGATCGGCATCACCCGTGACACCAAGGAAGGCTACCATTGGACGAAAACCAAAATCCAAGGAGCCAGCGCCCCAGCGGACAACTACGGCGCACCGGTTTACTGACTTACTTTCTCAAAGTTTCAGGTTTCGCAAGTCACCCGGCTCTGCTTGGATCACAGGGTGACTTTCGCCAGCAAAATTACCATCGTCCGGATTTGCCTCGTTCCGGTGTATGCGATCTTGGCGTTTTTCTACGCCGACACGGTCAGAATGGGTCAGACGGATGAAACGCTCCGCTGGATGGCGCTGGGAGTTTTTGTGCTCGCTGCAAGCACCGACGGTGTTGATGGATGGGTCGCCCGACGCTTCAACCAATGCTCCCAATTCGGTGCTTACATCGACCCCATCGCGGACAAAGCACTGCTGTTGACAGGAGTGATTACGCTTTCACTCGTGGATTGGGGAGCTCCGGGATGGCGGCTCCCGCTCTGGTTTGCCGTGATCGTCGTGCTGCGGGACTGCATCATTCTCGGCGGAATCAAAATTCTGTATTTGAATCACCGCCAGGTGAAAATCGTGCCGCACTGGACTGGCAAAGTCTGCACCGTCACCCAGATGTTCGCCATCGGCTGGGTGATGTTGCGCTTGGTCGAGATTTCCCCCGTCTATCCTTGCCTCGTCGCGGGATTCTTCACGCTTTGGTCCACCTTCGCCTACATCCGCCAAGGGCGGATGATTCTCCGTGGGCAAGCGACCTGAAATGTCGGAAAAACCAATCACCCGAGGTATCAACTTCTAACCAACCGTCTCATGAAATGGATCCCCATCACCCTAACCGCCTTCGTTCTTTGCCTATCCATCGGTTGGTGGGTGAACCGACAGCCTGCTTACCCGCCCGCCAGTCCAGTCATCGAGATCGAAAAACCGGATGAAAGTTTTTACACCCGGAGCCAGGCATCCGCAGATGGCATTGGAAAATTTTTTCACGGGCGTGAAATCGCCAAGGTCATGGGCCACCCAGCCATCGGGTGGTTGGAACGCACTGAGCGGGAGCGGGAGGAAGCCCCGAGCCGAGCCATCGACGCCCTTGATCTGGCCCCAGACGCCGTCATCGCAGACATCGGCGCAGGGTCGGGGTATTATTCATTCCGGATCTCCCCAAAGGTTCCGCAAGGCAAGGTGGTTGCAGTGGATATCCAACCGGAAATGCTCGAATTCCTCAAAACCCGTGCCGCTGAACTCAGCATTGCCAACGTCGTGCCACATTTGGGACGCATCGATGATCTCCAGCTTCCTCCTGATTCCTTGAATGCGGCCCTGCTCGTCGATTCCTATCATGAGTTCTCCCATCCTGCGGAAATGTTAGAATCGTTGCACCAGTGTTTGAAGCCTGGCGGCAGGGTATTTTTGCTGGAGTTTCGCGCAGAAGATCCAAGAGTGCCCATCAAACCCCTGCATAAAATGACAGAGGCACAAGCCCGGTTAGAGCTTGAGGCAGCAGGATTCAGGTTCGTTTCAAACCAGCGTCATCTGCCGTGGCAACACTTCATGGTCTTTGAACGACCTGCAATTCGCTAGTCCTTGAAAACCGGGAACCCCGCCGCCGGACGAAGTTTCTCCGGCGGTTCAATTTGAAACACCTTGGACTCGCCGATTTGATACGATCCATACGCGATCGGAATCACGGTCAGCAAAAGCGTCGGCTCATCATCATGGATCAGCTTTGAAACATGAACCACTGCGGCACAATTCGGATTCTTTTTTACCGTTAGAACATCACCCGCTTTGAAATACCTGGCGGCCTCGGCCTGCTGGGTCGGGAAAACATATTCGATGAATACCGGATACGGCAGCGCCCTGGTGAAATCATCAGGTTTCAATAATGCTTGCGCGCGGATGGCGATGCCCGGGTTGAAAAAATCATTGGCACCCAGCTTTCTCACTTGCTCGACTTGATAGTCCCCCTCGACGTAGGTGAGAAGCAACGGCCGATCAAAATTCGTCAGATAATTTCTCATCAGCAGCGAATTCGCCCGAATCCGCTCTTCTTCGGTTAGGCCGAAATACCTTGAGTATAGTTCCTTGGGTGCCCAGGCATTTCCATTCGGCACATCGAGCACGGTGTAACGTTTCAAAACCGGCAATCTCTTCAGTTTTCCGAGAATTTCATAATTTCGAGGCATCTCTGGATTGCCAAAAACGTATAGACATACGAACCAGCTGACGACCGCGAAACAAAGCGCCAGGGCATTGGCCAGCAACCACCAGAAATAGGCAGGCCGGCTGGGTGGTGGTTCTTCAACGACGCGAGGCACGATGGCTTGAATGGTTTTTCAAGGAGTCCCACAGGCTTCCCCATCCGCGACGGCATAGGCCCCCGGAGGATCATCGTTCGTTTCAAACGATGTCCCACAGCCGCAGGAGCGGGCCGCCTTGGGATTGTGGATTTTAAACCCGGCGTCAGTTAGATCATCGGAATAATCAATCTCGCATCCGCGAAGGCGATCAAAACTATCCGCCGCCACGATCACACGAGCTGCTCCCGACTCCACCACCTCGTCACCCGCCTCGGGAGCGGCGACATTCATTTCATATTGCCATCCGGCACAACCGCCGCGGCGCACGGCAAGCCGCAGCCCGGCCTGTGGCGAGTCCGCACGGCTTGCGAGGAGCTTGGCGAGTTCTTCAATGGCTTTGGGAGTGAGAGTGATCATGTTGGCGGGGGAATCCTAATGCTTTTCGCTGAGATTGAAACTGATATTCCAAAGGATCTCAAGCGCTCGCCCGATCACAGGGAAAATTCACCATTCGGGATGACGGAATTTGGATAATTGCAGCAGATCCCAGAACCATCCGACGAAAGCAGGCTTGTTCCCGCCGTATTTTTATTCGAAATAAAGGTCTTGACGCGCTCTCACTTCGCCTCTTCATTCCGCCCCGCCCACGATTTTTCGGCGTGCCCAACTACTGGGTGGGGTGTCTCCAATTTTCTGAACCAAGCGAATCGATTCCATGCCTTCATCCAAACCGTCTCCCAAGAAACCCGCTGTAAAACCCAAGGTTTCAACCCCAAAGGCGGCAGCGCCCAAAGAGAAGACGAAGCCAAAATTGAAGGTGAACGTGAAATCTTCCGCGGTGAAAAAGCCGGTGGTGGTCGTCCCCACTCCCAAGGCCAAAACGAAACCTGTCGTGAAACCCGCACCCAAAGCAGTGGTGAAAACGCCTGCGAAGCCCAAGGTCGCCGAAAAACACGCCCCTACCGCAACGAAATCGACTCCTACTCCCAGGTCCGCCGCTCCTACACCCGCCAAAAAGGACGCCAAAAAGGACGCCAAAGCCACGCCTGAAGCCAAGCCCGCCGCCAAAGGCACCGAGAATCCCAAGCGCCGGATCGACACCCCGGAAATCCAGGAAAAAATCCGCGAACTCATCAAGCTTGCCAAGGAGCAGGACTACCTCACCTACGACGACATCAACGAAATCCTCCCCAACGACCTCGTCGATCCCGATGACGTCGAGGCCATCATGGAGCGACTCCGCAACATGGAGTTCGACATCATCGACGCCTCCGAGGTGGACCGCTACAAGGACAAAAAGCGCGATGAAGGCGACGGCGAGGAAGAAGACATCAAGGCCGACCAGAAGCTCGACATCCTCGACGACCCCGTCCGGATGTATCTCAAACAAATGGGCCAAGTCCCCCTGCTCACCCGCGAGCAGGAAGTCGAAATTTCCAAACGCATCGAGGACGCAGAAATCGAAGTCGCCAAACACCTCCACCTTTTCGGTTTTGTCACGGATTCCTACCTCGAACTTGCCGACAAGCTCAACAAGGGCAAGGAGCGCTTCGACAGGGTCATTCTCGACAAGAAAATCGAGTCCCGCGAGCGCTACATGAAAGGCCTGCCCAAGCTTTGCGACCAGCTCAAGCAGCTCCACCACGAAAACGACGAACTTTTCCGCCAACTCTCTGCCAAGAACCCGCGCAGCAAGAAGAAGCTCGAGGAGGAATTTCAAAAGAATATCCAAACCCTCAACCGCGTTTTCACCCGCTTTTATTACAAGCAGAAAGTGGTCGAAGACTTCTGTGATCAAGTGGACGATTTCATGCAGAAGTTCTGGAGATACGGTCGTAAACTCCAAGCCGATCCCGAGGACAAGGAATTCCAAACCAAGATGCGCGAAATCCAGCAGCGCACCTGGCACACCTTGGACACCTACGAAGAGGCCAACAAACAACTCCGCCACTGGCTCAAGGAAGCCCTCAAAGCCAAGACCGAGATGGTCGAGGCCAACCTCCGCCTCGTCATTTCCATCGCCAAGAAATACACCAACCGTGGTCTTTCTTTCCTCGACCTGATCCAAGAAGGCAACATGGGCCTGATGAAAGCAGTGGAAAAATTCGAGTATCGCCGCGGTTACAAGTTCTCCACCTATGCCACCTGGTGGATCCGCCAAGCCATCACGCGCTCCATCGCGGACCAGGCTCGGACCATCCGCATCCCGGTCCACATGATCGAGACCATCAACAAGCTGATGCGCGTGCAAAAGCAGCTCGTCCAGGAGTATGGACGTGAGCCATCCCCAGAGGAAATCGCCGAGGAAATCCACCTTCCCGTCGAGCGCGTCCGCGCCGTCCTCAAAATGGCCCAACAACCCATTTCCCTGCAAGCCCCTGTCGGTGATTCGGACGATACTTCCTTCGGTGACTTCATCGAAGACAAGGCCGCGGACAACCCGATGGAAGAAGCCGGCTTCTCCATGCTGAAGGACAAGATCAAAGACGTGCTTGATACCCTCACCGAGCGCGAACGCGAAGTGTTAGAGCAGCGCTTCGGCCTTAAGGACGGTTACAGCCGCACCCTCGAAGAAGTCGGACGCCAATTCCAAGTCACCCGCGAGCGGATCCGTCAGATCGAAGCCAAGGCCCTCCGCAAAATGCGCCACCCTACCCGCATTCGCAAACTCGAAGGCTTCATCGAGCTTCCGGGAGCGTAAAACGTTTGCTGAGCGTCAGCCTTTGCCGTCCAGATACTTCCAGGCTCCTTTGTAGCGCTTGAAACGGGAGTGTTCCTGGAGCTTATGCGCTTGGTCACCCTCGAAATACTCCGCGACGAACTCCACCTTGCCGACCTTGTCTTCAGGCCCGCCTTTGGAGAATCCCAGGATGGTCAGGAAGCGCCAGTTTGCCTCATGGATCGTTTCTTCCAACCGCTTTCTGAGGCCGTTTTCACGCGTGTCCGGGTGAGTGGTGGAAACGAGGTAATCGATCAAACGGAAAAAATAAGCACTGTAGCGGGAGCGCATCAATTGCACGGCGGTGTCCGGTTTCACCCGCCCCAAATGAAACGGCTGGCAGCAGGCAGCGTAGGTCTCACGACTTTTGCAGGGACATAAAGAAAGGTCTCGGATTCCGGTTTGTCGTTCCATCGGTTCGTGTATCGGGCGGAGTGTATGAATCCGAAGGTATGGATCAACATTCAAATCATCGTATGAGGCCAAACGATCACGGAATCATCCACATTGGCAATCATGCGGACCTCGCTGTCCTGTGAAATCACGAAGCCTATCACATCGGGTTCCACGGAACATAAACGATATACCGACCGATGACGGGTGCCGTCACCCAGAACGCTCCATGGGGTAACGTCTTTTCCTTCAAGATCATGGGCCAAGCCGACCATCAGGACGTTCCGGTCCACCCGGATCTCGCCACCGAATCCAATGAGGCGGATGCGTTTATCCAACACCAAAACACCATCGACCTGCATGAAGTCGGAGAACAAGCGGGCGAGTTCGAAAAAGGCTTCTTCGAGCCGGTCCAGCTCAGGGTCACTGCTATTCTGGAAAACACCCCAAGCGTCGTCGAGCGATGCCCCCTCCTCGCACAGTTCACCAATGCGCCGGATGATTGACTCGATGAGACTGCCGAACCGTAACCCTGCAAGATCGGGCGCAACAGGGTATTTGCAATCGATCCAATTGGCCGCGGTGTCTTGCCCTTCCTGAGCTTCTGACACGAAAACCAGGCTACCGCCATGGCCGCTGGTGCGAACGAGATTGATGATGCGTTTGACAAACTGAAGAGAAATCAATTGCGCCAACTCGCTGTATGCCGCGGCATCAAGGCTTATGGGCAGGCAGCAATCAATCAAGCGTTCGACGAATTTTTGGCGATGCACTGCAAAACGATCGCTCAATAACTGTGATTTGAAAACATCCATGCGTGGCCCATGGAACTGACGGCCACGCCACTCGGCCATGAGATCATAGCCATGATAGAACAACAGCCAGCCAGGATCGCGCACGTGGATGATGGGATGTCGGAGTGCCCTGCTCATGGACTTGCGGCCACCTCCCACAAGATTCAGCCAGCGCGGACCCGTGTTGAGAATTCCCCAGATCTTGAAGCCTCGGTCACGGTCAGGCCAGATGCCGATGACCGAGTGGAAAAAACTGGCTGCCGGACTGAGCCGCTTAATCTCGTTGGACGTGAACGGATGCAGTAGGGTGAAACGTACGACGTGGAATCCATCCGGCGGACCATCGGCGGCGGGAAAATCTTCCGGCGGGGCGATGATCACCCTCGCCCTAACAGATCTCCCTTCTTCTTTCAACAGGCTGGACGAGTAAAGCACGTCACAGGCTTTCTTGAGCTGGTCGAGTGTCGGGCCGCCTTCCACGCCCGTGAGAAACGTCTGCAGTTTTTCGATCAATTTTTGAATCGTGAACTCCGAGGATGATTTTGCGGGAGCAGTCATGAAGGGCGATGCGTTGTTTTGGAATCCCGCTTCAGAAGCTGGGCACGGATCCGGCGCAAGACGTCTGCGGTGTGCGGCATGGCCACACCGACCTGATTCGCGCGGCGGAGTGGTTCTTCCCAGATCGGAGTGACTTCGACTTCCCGACCCTCTCCGAAATCGATCATGCTGGAAGTGCGATACGGCCCCATCGGACGAGTGCGCTCGATGTTGAAATGGATCAGATCATCGCTCAAATCAAACCCAAGCGCACGAGCGGCGGCGATGACTTCGACCATCAAATGACGAACCTCGTTTTCGGATTCCCGCGTCGCTAACAAGACATCCGTCGTAACCCCACCGGAGGCGACCGATAGACCATTGAAGGGGATGTTCCAAACGAGTTTTTCCCATTGCGACTTTTCTAGATTCTTAACGGCGACGCCATGGATTCGAGCAGCTTTGAAGCGTTTTTCGAGTTCCAGATGGCGATTCGTTCCATGAGGGCGCCATTCGCCGATGGTGATTCTACCGCCTGCGCTATGGCTGATGATGCCAGGCGCAAGCCGGTTGATGCAGACGAAGCACAAGCCGCCGAGCACCCGCTCAGGGCCGACGATTTCCGCGAGAAGCTCACAGTTCCCGAGCCCATTTTGGAGCGTGAGGACCTGGGTATCCGCATGGAGGAGCGGAGCTAACACCGCGGCAAGCTGATGATTCGCCGTTGCCTTCCACGCCACGACGACCAGATCCACCGGACCAATATCAGCGGCATTTTGATAGATTTGTGGATTTGCGAAATCGAAATCGCCATCGACGCTCTGGATCTTCAATCCATTTTGAGAAACCACTTCGAAATCGCTTCTGAGCAGGAATCTGACATCCTCACCTGCGGCGGCAAGTCGTCCGCCGTAGTAAAGACCGATGGCTCCTGAGCCGACGACGGCCACGCTTTGGAAAGTCCAGTTCACTCGTCCTTGTAACCTTCGGCACGGCGATCGTCGATACAGCGGGTGAGCCATGATACCAGCTTTTCCGCCTCTTCGGATTCGTTGCGCATCGCACTGAGCGCCGCCCAATCGAGATGCGGGCGCGAACGAGGTGTGGAGATGCGGTTGATGTCGAGCTTGGCCATGATGGCTTCGGTCTCGCGCGGGTGGGCATTGAGAATATTGGCGGGACGCGGCAGCTCTTCGAGCACCTCTGGAGTCAGACCGAAGGAGGTCACACCAACGCCAAAGGTGGCACTGAGGCGGCGCAGGCTATCCGCCAAGGCCCCGTCCTCGATGGGGGCGGCGTAGATGAGTTCTCCGCCTTGGGACCACATGGAAACGGCAAGGGTTTGGAAAAAATCTTCACGGTACGTTTGCAGCGAGGGCTGGATTCTCAGGCGCGCGGCGTGCAGGCGGAAGGGCGCGATGCCGAGCCGTTGTTTGAAAGATAGCATCAACTCATCAAGAGTCATCTCCTCATCGGCAGTGCCGCCGGTTTCCCAATCAACAAGCACGAGTTCAGGGTATTTCCAAAGGTTGCTAACCGGCGAATCCTTTGCAAAGGCCTGGCGGAAAGCGAAGGGAAAACGCCCGTTGATTTCGAAGTAACGGGTAACGACCGCACGGAACTTGCGGATCCTCAGCATCGCGCCGTCCACCATGTCCTGATCGGCGGGCGTTAGATCATCGAGCCTCCCCTGAGTAAGCGCTATCAGCTCTTGGGCACCCGAAAGCGCGGGCAATGGAGCGCTGCGGCGGTAGTAGCCCTGGCCTTTTTCGACCTTGGCAATCGGCGATGCAGGATCGCATGACATGATCGAGAAATGATAGCGCAGGGACGCGTCCGAGTAATTGCCAACCAATTGCAGGCGCGTCAGACGGATCAGTTCGGTTCCCTTGATGGCATCAGCCGGATTTCCTGGGAGAAGGGTCGGAAGAATTTCAGTTAGTTGCTTGCGGAGACTCATAAAGGGATTTTGCCACGGCTGTCGCGTTACGCACATCCAATTCCCCCTGCCCCGGATCATCAAGCCCCAAAAAAACGGATTTTAAAAATAAACCGATCTTACGGATTTTTTTTGAAGGATTCCGACGCAAAGCTTGTCGAAGCAAGCGATTCACTCATCCTATCCCCATGAATTTCAAATCGATCATCATCGCCGCCGCCCTGATTTCCAGCGCCAACGCCCAAGAACCGAGCGCCCAGCAAATCCTCGAAGGTGCCAGAATCTCCGCAACGCTCACCCAGCTTGACGAAGGCCTCAGCGGAAATCTCCGTAAGAGCGGCAACAACGTCCCGATCACGCTTTTCTTGAAAGGCAAGGACATCCAATTCCAGTTCAGCGAAAACAAAGGCCCGTGGCGCGGGTTCCACATGAAGATCGGTGACGAAAACTTCGCCCTCTCCGAAATCATCAACGGCAAGATGCAGAAGTTCCCCACCGGAAAAATCGTGGAACCCATCGCGGGAACGGACCTCACCTACGAAGATCTCGCACTGCGGTTTTTCTATTGGCCGAATCCAGTGCTCGAAGGCAAGGAAGACGTCGGCGGGCAGCTTTGTTACAAACTGCGGATCAATAAGCCGCGCGGTGCTGATGGACGTTACGAGGTCGTGTATGTCTGGGTGCACACCAAATTTGGAGCTTTCATGCGCATCCGCGGCCATGACAAAAAGGGTGGATTGGTGAAGGAATTCGAGGTTGAGGACGTGATGAAGGTCGCTGAAAACGTCTGGACGCTGCGGAAGATGCAAGTCGCCACCTGCGATCCCGCGAATGGTGAACGCCGCGTCTCCATCACCGACGTCACCTTTGACACGCCGAAAAAAGCCGCCCCGCGCGGCGTCCGTTAGAACTGGTGGGGATGCTTTACTGGACGGACGCCCACAACCATCTCCAGGATCCCCGGCTTGGGGAATCTGCCCCGGTCATCGCCGCGATGAAGGCCAGCGGCGTAACCCGCTGCGTTGTCAACACGACGTGTGAAGAAGACTGGTCCGCTGTAAAAAATCTGGCGGTTCTGGAGCCTGATTTGATCCGCCCGGCTTATGGCATCCACCCGTGGCGGGCGCATGGCACAAGGCCTGGGTGGTTGGAAAAACTTCGGGCATTGCTGGAAAATAATCCCCAAGCCTCCATCGGGGAATGCGGGCTGGACCAATGGATCGGGAATCCATCGTTAGAAATCCAGCTTCCGGTATTTTTGGACCAACTCCGCCTTGCTCGTGAAATGGAGCGCCCGATGACCATTCATTGCCTCAAGGCGTGGGGGCCCTTGTTCGAGTGTTTTGCCGAGAGTCCCCCGCCCTCGCGATTTTTGCTACATTCATTCGGCGGCTCCATCGAGACCGCACGACGGCTGATTCCCATGGGTGCTTATTTTTCGTTTTCCGGGCATTTCCTCCATGCACGGAAATCTGCCGTCATCGACGTCTTCCGGGCGCTGCCTATGGATCGGATCTTGCTGGAGACCGACGCTCCGGACATGCTTCCCCCGCCGGATTTCATCACTCATGTTCTAACCGGAAATCACCATCACCCAGCCAATCTGCCCGCCATCGGTGGAGCACTCGCCGCCGCGCTTGGGATGCTTCCAGCGGCGCTTGCTGAAACCACCGAGCTCAACGCACGGGCCTGTTTTGGGTTTTGAAACAAAAAAAGCGCCCCGCAACATCACTGCTGCGGGACGCTTGGGAAGGATCTTGATTTGATCCGCTTATGCGGAAACCGAAGCGTAAGTGCGCCGGAGTTCAGTCATGAGCGAGCGGGTTTCATCCTGCCACTCATTCATCGCCTCGCGGGACAACTGAACGCGGTCTGCGACGGCTTTTTCAAGGTCGTGATAGTTGGCGGAAAGTTTCTCGACGATCACGTGCATGGCATCCGCTGCGCGTTGAGATGCGACCGGTCCATAAGCGCGCACTTCCGCAAGTTTCTGTTGGGCCTTGCGGCGGGCTTCACCCATTTCAGCAAGAAGAATGCGACTGTCGGGCACCCGGCGGAGGCCCTCGACGAGGCCGAGCTTGGAAAGCGTCCAAATCGTCCACTTGCTAGGATCCCACTGCCATGGCTTCACCCCGTTGCGGTAGTCATGCTGGAATTCGTGGTGATAGTTGTGATAGCCCTCGCCAAAAGTGAAGAATGCCATGATCGCACTGTCACGAGCGCTGTGGCTGGTGGAGTATGGCTGGCGGCCAAGCATGTGGCAGAATGAGTTGATGAAAAACGTGCAATGCTGTGCGACCACGATGCGGGCCACGCCAGCGATCAAAAATGCGCCGAGTGCGCCAGTCCATGGGTCCAGGCCCATCAGCATGTTGCCGAAATACCCGAGAACCACCGGGATGATGATCCCGACGGTGAAGCCGATCCAATGCACGTATTTGTGCTGCCACATGACCAGTTTGTCTTTGCGAAGGTCCGCGACATTGTCCATCGAGGGTTCGGGGTTCAGTTTGAACAGGAGCCAACCGATGTGCGCCCAGAAGAATCCCTTGGAAATGTCATACGGGTCTTCGTCATGATCGACATGCTTGTGGTGAAGGCGGTGATCGGAAGCCCAGTTGAGGCAGGAATTTTCAAACGCACACGCGCCGAAGATCAGGGTGAAAAGTTTTACAGGTGCTTTTGCCTTGAAGGACAAATGGGAGAACAAACGATGATATCCCACGGTGATGCTCATCATCGACGCGGTGAGGTAGAAGAAAAACATGGCGAACTGGAACCAGTCCAAGCCAACTTTGTAGAGGTAAATGGGAACCCCAATGAGAGCCATGAGGGCGGTGCCAATTAAAAATGAACTGGTGATCCAGTTCACGCGATCAAAAGGAATACGGTGCATAATGTGTGTTTTGAAAACCCTCAACAGCCGGATGTTTAACCGAACGGTCGGTGCAACTGCGCACCAATAGTTGAAGGACAGAGCTAGATAGACGACCTCGCTTGCGCTTGCAAGCGCCCTTTTTTAAGTTTTCGGCAGGTTCCAGCTTGACAATCCGAGGATGATCCCGCATCAACCGCCCCCCCGGAGTTTCTGTGGAACCAAAACAAACCAACCAATAATCAACGCATGCGTGGAGTGATCATGAAAAAAGGCGAGCCTGTTGACCGGGCTCTCAAGCGCCTTAAGACAAAACTGGATGCCGAGGGGATCCTCGAAGAAATGCGCCGCCGCCGCGCATTTGAGACCCCTACCGAGCGCAAACAACGCAAGCTCCGCACCGCTTCCAAGCGCAACAAAATCCGCTGGCGCTTCTCAAACGGTCCAATCATGGAACCCGCCGCCGCTGCCGAGTAAGTTTTCCTGGTTCCACGACCTCGATCAAAACGGATGCTAATCAAGCATCCGTTTTTTTGTGCCCGCAAATTAGGGATTTCCACTGCCGGTTTTGCAGATGAAGCTCTGCAGCGATGACTGAGCGCATATTTCTTGGCTGGGAGCAGCCCTTTTTGCTGCAAGCGAGTGCCTGGTTGCTGGAACGGAAGGACGCCCTCCCTAACATGTGTGTCGTCGTCCCCACGGCGCAAAGTGGCCGCCGCTTGCGGGAAGCTTTGGCCGAAACGGCGGGCGCGATTCTATCTCCCAAAGTCGTAACGCCTGGATCATTTCTGAAGTTCCGCGATGACGAAGCCGCGGCGGATTGGGTCGAGCGC
>Ga0163144_10015944_pt1 | contig 15433 bp, 13 predicted proteins | sample OliLak19BULKMAT1_FD_123175 | JGI IMG/M metagenome (GOLD analysis project Ga0163144, IMG submission 123175) | Freshwater microbial mat bacterial communities from Lake Vanda, McMurdo Dry Valleys, Antarctica - Oligotrophic Lake LV.19.BULKMAT1 | ecosystem: Environmental > Aquatic > Freshwater >...
ATACGAGACTGAACAATTCGCCGAACTGGTTGGCCCAGAAGTGGTCCCGGTTTTCTGAACAAATCGAAAAGCGGACAGGCGGGCTCTCCGGGCGGATATTCGCCCATCACGCACGTTTCAGTTTCAGGTGGAGCTCTTGTCAACAAGTGTGTAAAGGGCGTCAGGCGGCGAGCCGTTCTCGGGGCGGGGTGATGGGGCGGATTCCGTCGCATTAGGTCGCGCCGTCGGACACGTCGGTGCAGAGGTGTGGGGCGTTCAGTTTGCGGAAGTGTTGTTCGACGACCAAGAGCGTCTTCCAGATGAGCGCGGTGGCGTTCTCGACGACCTTGAAGCGCTTCGCCGCGAAGGGCGACTCGACGATGTTCGTGGTGCGCAGGTGCCGCCAGTGTTCCTGCGGGAAGGCGTCGTACGCCACCATGCGCTCCCAGTCGCGGGCGAGCCGTTCCACCGCCTTCGGATGGGCGCGGCCGTAGGTGCGCGCGAAGCGGTCGCGACGCGTCGTGGCGTCGGCGTTGGTCTCCGCCCCCGCGATCGCCTGGAGCGCGGCATTCACCTCCGCCTGATGCTTCTGCGGGACGGTGTCGAGCACGTGGCGCAACTTGTGGTTCCAGCAGCGCTGCTCCGCGCGCTCGGGATAGACCTGCGCGAGCGCGCTCCAGATCCCGAGATGGCCGTCGGCGATCGTGAGCTTGGGTGCCCGCAGGCCACGTCGCTTCAAGTCGCGCCGCACCGCCGCCCAGCTCTCCGTCGATTCCCGTTGCCCGCTCACGACCGCCACCACGGACTGCTGCCCCGTGGCGTCGGCGCCAATGCGCACGAGTAGCGCCGCCTTCCCGGCCTCGAGTCCGGCCTTCACGTACACCCCGTCGGCCCAGAGGGACACGAGCCGGCAGTCGGAGAGATCGCGCTGCTGCCACGCCGCGTACTGCGCCTGCCACGTCGCCTTCAAGCGCACGAGGGAACTGGCCGAGAGCGGCGCGCCCTCACCCAGCAGCCCGCGGAGCGCGAGATCGAAGTCACCGAGGGCCAGGCCGTGCAGGTAGAGCTCCGACAGGAGCGCCGTGACCTCCGGCGTGCGGCGCTGGAAGAGCGGCAGCAACCGACTCACGAAGCGCTCCTCCAGATCGCGCACGCGCGGCCGGCGCACCGTGATGGTCCCGTTCATCAGCGCGAGTTGGCGCGGCTTGCCGTGCCCATTGCGCGCGGCGCGCCGACTTCTCTTGGCCCAACAACTCGGTCACCTCGTCCTCCAGGAGTTGTTGGATGAAGGCGCGCACCTGCGCGCGGGCAAATGTCTTGAGCGTGTCCCAACTCGGCCTTGACGCGGCCGTCTCCCCGGGCATCCTCTGAATGGGCGGTGGCTCCTTTTCGTTGCCGGGAACTCTCCCGGGGGTGATGGTCTCACCCGAGAAGGTGTCACCGCCTTCCGCCTATTTCCACACTTTTAGACAATAGCTCTTCAGGTGGACCCAGAATCCCCTTGGCCTATTGATTGTGCGTCGCTCAGAAGCGTCAATCGGGTCGCTGGGGCATCCGCATCCGCGCTCCGACCGCTGTGCATCGGGGTCATGGAAGCGTGAACAATCCCGCCAGCATCGCCGCATGAACGCCAACCGGAAAACGATTCGATGAAGCACCACCTGCGTAGGTTGTTCGCGCGCTTGTCCCAGCTTCTCCGCCATCCGGATTCTCTATCGGCGGTGACGCGCGGAGAACAAATGATCCTCGCCGCTGAGTAGCGACGAATGCGAGATAGCGGACAACCGTTGCCCAAGATGGCAGATGTCGAGTTCCGAGCGTTTAGTCAGACAGGCGAAGATGGACTGCTGCTATTTGTCCTCACCTCCATCGGCTTCACCAATCGGTACGTCGTAGAGCTCGGCTGCGGAGATGGTCGCGAATGCAACACGGCGAACCTGATCATCAACCACGGATGCCACGGCCTCTTGGTCGATGGAAATCCAGAGCTCGTTGCAATAGGTCGCCACTTCTACGGGGAATCGAAGGACACTCGCATCTGGCCCCCTCGATTGGTTTCAGCCTTCATCTCTTGTCAAAACGTGAACTCGCTGCTTCGTGAGAACGGAGCGCAAGGTGAGATCGATCTGCTGTCGATCGACCTCGACGGAGTGGACTTCTGGATCTGGGAATCACTTGACGCAGTATCTCCGCGCGTAGTAATGGTCGAAGCGAACAACATCTGGGGCGCTACGGAAACCGTCGCGGTACCCTACGATGCGCACTTCGTTGCGGACATTGTGAATGGTGCGCCAGACTATTCGGGGGCTTCACTCGCCGCCTTCGCTAAGCTTGCGAGCCGAAAGGGATACCGGCTGGTCGGAGCTCAATCCTATGGTTTCAACGCCGTGTTCGTCCGCAATGACATTGCCCCGCACCTTCTTCCTGCGGTGTCCGTGTCATCCTGTCTTGAACACCCGCAGTCGGCGCACGCTCGCACAGTCCGTAACGCCGCCATCGAGGCGAGGCCGTTGGTGCAGATTGACTGACGCAGCGTCGCAGAGCTACGGAAGCCGGCGACCGCGCCACTGCTCCAGCATGTCCAGTGCGAGACCAAGCGCAACGGCACTCACGAGCCCCGCGATTAATGCGACGAATGCCATCGCAACGGGATTGCGTGAACGGGTCGCGGTAAGCTCCGGCGGGTCAACAATCGTGATAATCGGAGTACTTCGCACCTCGGCGACGCGCGCCTGCTCGTAGGACTGGGACAGCGTAACATACACCTGCTGTTGCAAATCGAGCCGACGCTGGATCCGCGCGGCAGCAAAAACGAGCTCTGGTGAAGATTGGTAGGTCCGATTTCGTTCGAGGAACCCCTGCATCGAACGCTCCGCCGCAAGGAGTTCCTCGCGCGCCGCTGCCATTCGTTGCTCCGCAAACATGCGCTCCTCCGACGCAATCGTCTGCAATGTCCGCAGATTGAATTCGCTAACTAGCTCCAATATCCGCCGATTGATCTTCTTGGACAGCTCTGGAAAGGGCGCCTTCACAGTTACGCTCACGAGGCTCGCGCGGACGTTCGTGGTGACGGCTATCCTCGTCATGAGCCGATCGACCATATTGGCCGTCCGCTTGTCCTTCGTGGCGCCCTCGATTCCGTACAACTGGTAAAGATCACCGTGAATCGAGTCCGCCCTGTCCTCGACTGCGAAGACGTACTGGGTCTCGCCCAGCCGGGCGAGCAACTGCGGTGATTTCAGCAACTCTTCATAGAATGCCACCGACTGCCCACCAGTGAGCGACGGCGTGATGCCGGACAGCCCAAACTGGGAGGCTAGCCCAGCGAGCGACGACAGGTTGCTCTGCTGCTGCTGCGGCGTGAACCGCGACCGCGTCGTGTAGCTCCCATAGGCGTAGAAGTACATGCCGGCCGCGAAGGCGAGTGCGAGAGGTCCCCCTACGCTCGGCCAGGGGCGCCGAGCGAAGATGTTCCAAACACGCGTCAGCGAAAGTTCATGCGACGATTGTGGTTCGAGCTGTCGATCAGAAGGGGACTTAGGCATCTTCAACCCGAGCGTCTGTGAGGCGTGCGTTCAAGTAACTGGGTCACGGAGACTTCTTGACGCGAACGAGCGCTTCGAACATCTCCTCATACTCACCCAGGATTCGCTCCCAGGTGTAGCGGTCTTGAATGCGGTTTCGAGCGGTCGCACGCAAGGTACGAATGAGCTCGGATTCAACGTCGCACCGCTCAAGAGCAATCTTCACGGACTCGTCATTCTTGGTAAAGTAGACTCCGTGCTGGTTTTCTGCGAGCATCTCTCGGTTGAACGGCGTATCGAGCGCGGCGACCGCGCAACCGGCGCCGAGCGCAGTTAGCAGCGCGGGGTTTGTTCCGCCATACTCGTGGGCGTGAATGTACAGATAAGCATTGCAGAACAACTCCTTCAGGCTTTCCTGATCGCTGACGTGTCCAGCGAAGATGACTCGTTCGTCGCCACTTCCCCGGATTGAAGTGGCGTAGGAATCCTGATAGGGCACGCTTCCGACGACCAAGAGTTTCCGACGGATTCCACTCTTCGTGAATCCACGGACGACGAGGTCCCCATTGTTATCGGGGACCAACCGTGCAACCACCAGCATATACTCGCCGGGCTCGACTCCGAAAGAGCGGACCCGATCCGGCTCCGTGCTTCGCGAGATGGCAGCTCCGTAGGCGATCGTGGTGGACTCGGAACCAAACTCTCGCCGATAGACTTCTGCCATCGCATCGGCGTCAGCGACAACGACGTCGAAGGCTGCGGTCGCGACCCGACTGGCCCAGCGGAAGTACCTCGCCCCTAGCCCCTTCCACTTGGGCCGCAACCATTCCAGGCCATCGACGTTGATGCACGATCGTACGCCGGCCGCCCGCAGCAAGTACCCAAATGGTCCATTCGCAGAGTTCACGTATAGAGCGACGTCTGGTCTCTCGAGAAATGCGACGTGAATCGTCGCAAAAGCCGAGTGGCTCAACTGACTAAGTGCCTTATGTTCGATGGAGGGCACGTACACCAAGCGAACGCCTCTGACCTCCGGTGGGCGCTCCTTGAAGAGACCCCTGTGGCAGTAGACTGTGACCTCGTGGCCACGATCCACAAGGCGAGGAGCGACGGCGGCCACGAAGGTTTCGTAGCCGCTATACGAGTACGGGAACCCACGTGATCCAACAATCGCGATTCGCAACCTACCTCCAGGAACTGCCTGAGCTTGGCAAGGAGCGCCTTACCCCGTAACTTACTATTGTAACACAAGATAGCGGCCCTCAGAAGCCGTAATCTGCCCTCGCTGACATGTTCTGCAGGCCGACTTCGGGGGGTCACTCATGCGCTACCGGTCGCGGCTGTTTCTCCGTCCGTCGCGTTGCATCTTCCCTCTCGGACCGACGCTCGGCCTAGACTCGGTGAGCTCGCCCTATCGAATCCAATCGACTGAAACCCGTGAAAATCGGCTTCGACGCGAAATGGTACTTTGATGGTCCGGTAAGCGGTCGCATCGTTGTTCGTCGGCTACTCGACGCCCTTGCGCGAGGGCGGCACGGCCACGAAATCGTCGCGCTGACAGATCGACGGAACGCGGACCAGCCGCTCATAGGCGCGTCCGCCGAGTTAGAGCGGGTGCACCTATGGGGATCGAACAACCTCGTCTCCAACGTTTTGCTTCTGGGGCACGCCGCGTCCAAAGTAAGTTGTGATGTGGTCATAGCACAGAACTTCACCCCGGCCCTGACGCGATTGCCGTCAATCACCCTCGTCTACGACCTGCTCTTCAGGGATTTACCCCAGTTCTATTCATGGCGAGAACGTGCGTACTTCGCGCCGCTCTCGTATCTCGCGCGCCGATCAACGCGCGTTTGCACCATCTCGATGAGCGAGCGAGCGCGCATGCTCCGCGCACGCGTGGCCTCCGAGACTTCGATTGACGTGGTCCCGATGGGTGTGGACACAGACTTCGCCCCAGCAGAATCGCACCCCCAGCAGTATCTCGATGACGTCCGGGAACGACTTGCCCTTCCTGCGAGATACCTACTGTTCGTTGGCCGTCTCAACACGCGTAAGAACTTAGGGAATCTCCTTCGCGCGATGCCGCTCCTGAAGGACGGTACGATTCCGCTGGTCGTCGCCGGTGCGCCCGACTGGAAGTCGGACAATCCACACGCGCTCGCCGCTTCGCTCGGGCTTGTCGCGCGGGTCCAGTTCGTGGGATCCGTTGACCAACGGGACCTTCCGGCGCTGTTCGCACTCGCCACGGTGTTCGTGTTCCCCTCTTGGGCCGAAGGCTTCGGACTGCCTCCGTTGGAGGCAATGAAGTCGGGCGTGCCTTGCGCCGTTTCGAACGTAACTTCACTTCCCGAGGTCTGCGGCGACGCCGCTGAGTACTTCTCGCCGGCGTCCCCGAATGCAATCGCTCACGCGGTAGATGAGCTCCTCAGCAACGCGGCGCTCAGGACACGCTTGACCGCAAACGGAATCGCGCGCGCTGCAGAGTTTACATGGGAGCAGTCAGCGGCCGCACTCGTGAGCAGCGCCGAGTCGGCACTTGCCGGGAGTCGCGAATGATTCGAATCATCATCGAGCGCACCATCCGAAGATTGAAACGAGACCCCGACTATCACCTCTCGTCTACCTACTCTGCGCGACAACTCTGCACGATTGTCTACTGGCGCGCACTGCAGGTGGTCCGCGGCCTCCGACTCCGGGCCTTCATCCGGTCGTCTGAGAGTCCGCTGTTCTGCGGACGGAGAGTGAGAATCGAACACGCCTATCAGCTCCGAGTCGGTGGAAGCCTCATTCTGGATGATGACGTCTACATCAACGCGCTCTCCACGGAGGGGGTCGTACTCGGACGTAACGTGACGATTGCTCGCGGCTGTGTCGTCACCTGCACCGGGGTCATTGCGCGCTGCGGCACGGGAGTCGTCATCGGGGATCGGAGTGCAATCGGTGCCCACAGCTACTTGTCAGGGCAAGGCGGCATCACCATCGGAGCTGACGTCCTCATGGGTCCCGGAGTGCGAATATTCTCGGAGAACCACAACTTCAACGATCCCGTCACCGCTATCCGTTTACAAGGTGAGACGCGCGCGCGTGTCACTATTGAGGACGATTGCTGGATTGGAGCAGGGGTTACGATATTAGCGGGCGTAGTCGTGGGACGGGGGTCTGTCGTCGCCTCCGGTGCCGTACTTACCAGATCTCAGCCGCCGATGAGTGTAGTCGCCGGCATACCCGGGAGGGTGATCGGCCGCCGGGATGGTACAGCTCCGCCGGCCGGCTAGATGCGGCTCAAAGCGAAGGCGGTGGCGGCGGACTCAGTGCAAGTCGACCAAGGTTTTCGAGGAACGTCCGCTGCGAGTCGACGCCGTAGTCGCTCGCGACTACGGTTTCCAAGTCGGTCGCGCACGTCCGGTGATTCGTAGCGAGAAGGCAGGCGACTTCCTCAGCGAACTCTTCCGGACCGTCCGCAATCACCATCCGGCTCTTAACCTCATCAGTGAGGCCTCGGGCACCCGCGGACGTCGACACCACGTCACGGCCCGATGTAAGCAGCTCCAACATCTTGATGTTAATGCCACTCGAGCGTCTAACCGGGTTCACGAGAACACGGCCCCGGCGGACCTCGGCACGAAAATCCGCAACGTCCGCAAGGCACTCGATTTCGTGGTGTCGGCAAAGACGCAGCACTTCCGGAGCGGGGCGCGCGCCGACTATCCGCACTCGGAGCCTCCTGTCAACCTTCGATCGGAGTCTAGGCAGCACCTCCAGAATGAGCCACCGAAGTCCCTCGACGTGATGCGGTGGCCAGAGGCTTCCTCCGAACAGTATGTCAACGTCTGGTGCAGCCTCGAGTTGGCGATCCGCGAGATTCGACGACGGATGCTCCCAGTATGGGGGCAGGACAACGCTGTGCCCGAGCATCCCGGTCAACTCGGCCTCCCGCGCGTCGTCGTGCGAGATGTCGAGAACCAACGATGCCGAGGCGCGTAGCGACCGCTCGAGCCGTTCGATTCGGTTCGCAGTCATCCCGAACCGGAGCCGAGACACTCCGGAGGATGCCCTGACTATCTCACGCCAGTAGGCAGTTTCCACGTTTTGAGACCGGTACAAGAGCGGAACGCCGAGATCCGTGGCGAGCTGCCAAGCTGTCATAACTCCGGGCCAGTTCTCAAGCACGACAGCCGTTGGTCCAAAACGCGTGACGTCCTCGCGAAGCGACGGGTACCAGTCACTGTCCGGACGCATTGAGAACGCCAGCGGCGGTACCCTCGTCTGGAGCAAGCTACGAATCGAGCGCCGGCGCAGTAGTGCGGCTGAGCTGCATCCAATCTCCTCAACGGCCGAAATCGCCATGGAAGCGCTGGCACGATCGAGTGTCCAGAATATCACGTGCAACCGGGCTCCGAGCCGCGACCACTCTTTGAGTCGTGCCCACGTTTCTTGCTGCCCCCCGTTTCTCGCGGGGAACGGGACTTCCTGACACACCACAACGAGACTTGGGAGCGGGACCTTCATTCCCGGCCGCCAATCGCACCAAAGATCCGCCACTCTTCGGTGTCGACGCTAGCCGCGTAGGCAGCCACCAAGACGGATACCACGCCCGGAATGAACTGCAACATGTCAAAGGAACCCAAGGATCCCGCCACGAAAAGCGCGCACAGAGCTACTCGGCGTTGCTCCGGCACAATGGGCACCTTCAGGAGTCCAACCACGAGCATGACCAACCCCGCGGCGCCAAGAGCCCCAGTCATCAGCAACAGTTCAAGCAAGTCGCTGTGGACCGGGTAGAAACTTGTCCGTTCAATCGTGATGCCGAGCGACGGCAGCGCCGAATTAGCGTACAGATCCGCGATGCCACCGGGACCGACGCCCACAAGGTAGTCACCCCAACGATTACGCGCGCCGTCGCCGAACGAGGCGAGATACGCGACCCACAAGATCGCGCGCTCGCCACCAGGGACTGCAAACTGGGCACTCGTCTCGTTACCTGCCGCGAAGGTCTCAACCTCCGATGTCGTGCGGGACCGCACTACTGTCGCACCGAACACTAGAAGACCGACGAACGCTACCACGACCCCGATTCTGCCGCCGCGCAATCTGCCGGCAGATCCACGGAGAATAAATGCTCCAAGAACGACTGCAGTGACCGCTATGGCTACGCGACTACCCGAAGACAGAACAACAGCAATGCTCGAAAAGACCGCCAGATAGCCGAGCCGCGACTTTGCGGGCACCTCGGACTCGATGAGTCGCATCGTCCACAGTAGCGGAGCGATCGCCATCGCCGCGGTTTCATTGGTCGACAGGTTAGCCAGTCCGACGCCCCCCTCACCAAGCTCATACTTACTCGTATTCCCGACGAGAATCCCCGTGCGCACCGCAGCAATCAGCAGGGCGAGAAGCGTCGATCCCAGTGCCATGGTGATCGAGATTAGGTCGTCCTGAGCAACCACTCTCCTAACCGATTCGGCGTTCCTGATCCAATAGACTACGGCAACAAGGGTGAACACCGACCCCCATGGGCTAACTGGGAGCTGGCCCCGTCCAGTGAGCAGCATGTGCGCGGAGACTACGACGATAGTGAATGCGGCTCCGGCGCCGACGAGACGCTCGCCCCGTACGCCACCCAACGCGCCGTTGACCGGTTGCGACGTGCCCCGCATGAGCCCGACAATCAGAACTGCCAGCCCCGCTCCACGCATCGCACTCCCCACAATCACAAAGCCTTGGGAAAGGCTCTGCAATCCTAACGCGAGCGAAGAGCCATACAGCAGGAGAATCGGGAACATCACTCGCTGACTCGCACTCAAGCGCACCCACAGCAACCAAGCGGTGGCGGCGGCGGCGCCCGCAACGAATGTCAGGTCCACGGAACCAGCGACCGGAGGCGTAATAGATCCCACTGGGCAGCCGCGCGCACCCGATACGCAGTACTGACCGCGAGACACGAGTAGAGAACTGCGCGTGCTGCGACGCGCCACGCAGGCTGCGAGAGAAAAACAAATACATCCGCGCCGAACACTTCGCGCCACTTCCGGTTCACTAGCGCCGCGCTCTTGAGAGCACCTCGATTCAAACGCATCACGTACGCTGGGGACATCCGTCCGGGAGGAATCACGTGTAGAAGCCTTAGCCTGCCACAACTCCCAACTCTGAGTCGGCGGTTGATTGCGAAGAGCGACAGATCGGTGTCTTCGCCAGCGAGCAGTTCTTCCCCCCGGCGACCTTCAATCCGCCCACCGGTAGCCGCACTTGCAAAGTAGTCGCGAAGGAGCTCACGGCGAACGATCATGCCCGCGCCGATCGGAAAGTCGAGCGAGTACTGGAAGCCGGAAACCAGATGGAGATCGTCCCCGTCGGGACGTCGTATCGCCAGCGCCCCCTCGTGCGCGCGCAACCAACTGGGAGGCTCCTCCAAATACTCTGGCTCCACACGCCCGCTAATGACGGCCAAGTGCTCGTCGGCGACCAAGGCCATGGCCACGTGTACGTAGTCCGGATCGAGGATGTTATCATCGTCCACAAAGACGATGACGTCACCCTTCGCTTCCCTCGCCGCACATTCCCTTGCAGCGGTGAGCCCGAGACGAGGCTCGATGGCCACCCTTGCGCCTGATGCCGCTACTGAAGGCAATAGCGCGACCGGAATCGGGCTCGCGTTGTCGACGATCAGCAGCTCACTTCCGTTCTCACTCTTCAGCTGCGGGACAATTGCCTCAAGCGCGCGCCTGAGAATCTCAGGGTTCGGTGAGTGCGTACAGATCACCACCGAGACTCTCAATAGCCCGCCTCGTCCAGCCACGCGCTGACACGTTCCCACGAACTCGTGGCGGAGACCGGGGGAATCCAGTCCGGGTACACCGCGCTAACGAAACGCCTCGGGGCGCTGACTAAGGTCAAGAAAAGCGGATCACCGGCATCGGCGAGTGGGCGACTTGCGGCGCCCTTCCCCGTCTTCCTTAGGAACGGGTGCACCGCACGCGGCATCGAGCGCACCACGGAGCGATACACGGAACCGCTCATGCGTCCATACATCCATTCGCGCGCGATCGCGAAAGGCGAATGCTTGACCCAAGTACCTCGCAGCTCTTCGCCGAAGCTCCGGGGATAGGAGGGACGGTCATCGACAAACTGCGGGGTGACGCCAAGCCGCTCCGAAAGGCGGCCTACCCACCAACTCCAACGCAACTCGCTGAGTTCGGCGAGATGATGGAAATGTGCGCCCGATTCGCGCGGCCGCTCGGCAACCGTAGCGAGGTAATCGGCGACGTTGGCGACATCCGTCGCATTGCAGAATCCGTCGGCCCCGCGTACACCTACCACATCGCCGAACGAGAGCTTGTCCGCGAGCGCGGCAGTCCACGTCGGGGACGCGGGCCCCCATACGTTCCCAAGGCGAACGACGTCTACGCTGTGGGATGCGAAGGCACTCGCAATCAGCTGCTCAAGCTCAATCTTAGTCTCGATGTAAGCGAAATCGCGCCGCATCCCCACTGGCTGCGCGGCGACCGGCTCCTCGAGATCGTAGCCGAACACTGCTTGTGTACTCGTGTGGATCACTTTCGAGTCCGCGTCAGCAAGAATGCGGACCATCCCGAGGATCTCTTGGTTTCGCTCCGGATACTCGAATGCCGGCCCGCGATTCGGGTACGCAAGGTTCAGCACGACGTCCACGCGACCGAGTTTGCGCACTTCCGACGGTGCGATGACCCGCGCGCCAGACCCGTCAAGCAGAACTCGCCCATTCGCTCGAGTCACAGCAAACACCTCATGCCCACGTCGCGTCAACTCCCGACATGTCTGAATCCCCACGTAGCCGGCGCCCCCGATCACCGCGACTCGCATGCACACTCCGCGGTAGAGGCAATCGCCTCGAGTACTCTGGTGAGCCCAACGAACCGCGAGGCCTCGAACTCAGTTGCACGCTTCTCAACAAAGATTCGAGCGAATTGCTCGCTGAAGTAGCCGTTGAAATCAGGTGCGCCCGCACTCGCGGGTAGAATCGCGGAGCCCAGCGGACCTGTAACTCTGATTCGATCTCGGGGACCGACAGACAGCTCCACGACGCCATGGTCGAGTTCGACACGTACACGGTTCGCAAGCACACGGTGGCGACTCACGTGAAGCTCAAGAAACACCTCACGCCCTGCCAACTTCAACCGCGCCGCAGCCTGCACCTCGTGTGCAGGTTCGGGGCGATCACGTTCGACTGAATCAACGGCCACGGAGAAGTCTTCTTGGTCGAGCCCGCTAACAAACAGTCCAAGGTCAACCGTATGGGACCCCGTGTCGAACAGGACCCCGCCGGAGATGTCGCTTTCGACGTAATTCGAAGATGTATCCCACGCGAACCTTCCGCCCTCGCAAAGTCGAAGGCGCCTGACAGCACCGAAGACGCCTGTGGCGATAATGTCCCGCGCCAGTCGCGCCGACGGGAAGGTCCGTCTCAAGTGCCCGACGTACACCTTCACGCCACGCGCCGCCGATAGAGCCACCAGCTCGGTCGCCTCGACAGCTCGACTGACGAATGGCTTTTCGCAAAGCACCGTGAGCCCTCGCTCAACGCAGGTTCGGACAAGCGCCACGTGCGAAGATGGAGGCGTTGCGATGATGACCGCGTCGACACGGCTGCATAGTTCGTTGAGCGAGACCGCATCGACCGCGAATACGGCAGCCATCTCTGCGGCCGCTGCTCCGTTAAGGTCGTGTACCGCAACGATCTCGACACCATGTACATCCGGCAGGGCTCGCGCGTAATTGTTCTTGACGACCGCACCACAACCGATAATTCCCACTCGCGTTACAGTCATTGACTAAGGGGCCGGGGTAAGCAACGACGTGTACGGTGCGCGGGGGAAGATCTCAAGCTTCCCGCCATCGGTCGCATTGATGATCCGGCGCCCATGCCGCTCATAGTGGTGTTTCGCGACGCGGTACCCTGCCTCCATCCTGTCCAATCTGGGATCGTGCCACCTAAATCCAGGGCCGAAATAGTCCGGATGGAAATGATTCTCGTCAGTACGATCACTGGTGATTACCACCGAATCTACGTTCGATGGCACCTTGTACTCGTGATCAAAGCCAAGCAAGTACACGGGATCACATCCGAGATGAAACGCGAGCTGGAGATTCAACATGGTGACGGTCCCACCCCAGTACGCGATATCGGTGATGTCCTCCGAGAAGCGAGGAAACCCCGAGTAGTGGCGAACGAAATTGATGTAAATCGTGTCCGGATCCAGTCGAAGGAACCTGCGCAGATCTCGGGGGAACACCTTCGTGCTCCCGCGTATCGCGTTCAGTTCTGACGCGCGGTCCTCCGCCACGAGGCGATCTTCGACCGTCAGAAAAGTTGGCTGAAAGCCCATCTCGGGAAATATCAGGAACACTCCATTGCTGCCAATCGTGATCTCGTCCTTCAACGATCGCACGTCCGTGCGCTTGAGGCTGGGGCCACCACCGAAGATGAACGCCCTGCGACCGCGATACCGATCACGAAGTCCAATGAGCCGAGCGCGGGTGCTCCTTCCCGCCGCGCTACGCCACCAGATGAACTCGTTTAGGCGCTCGATGCCATCGTGCAGCTCCCGCGCCGCACGTCGGCGAGCACGAGTGAGCACGTTCATTGGCTGCCTGGCTGAAGAGTTTTGCTGCACATTCACCTCGATTCACTTCCTAGTGGGAGCACTGCGACGTCGGCTCAGAGATCGACGAGCAACGCTGCACAGACAAAGACAGCGAGGAAGAGCCCCGGTGCTAGGACCGTTCGCCGCTGGAATTTCCAGAAATCGAAATTGAAGGTTCGGTACACATGAAGTGGGGCGTACCAACAATAGAATGAAAGATACCCAACAAGCATACCAATTGGGAATGCGTAGACGCCGAGGCGCACCATCAACGCTAAACTCACAAGGAGGTAGATGGATCCGGAAACGCCATTGGCGATGTGCCAGATAATGTGATTCGTCGTGCTGTACAGCTGGATGTGCATGGCCCCAAACCGCTCAACGAAGAACGCAGTCGACATGAGCGCCCAGAGCGAAGGAGACACCCAGTGCGCGTTGCTGCTGATCGAAGCAAACGCGTAAGGCGCGACAACTCCCACGGCTATTGCTCCCACGACGTACGACCAGTAGGACAGCCGCATTCCACGCTCTGCAGTCTGCCCTAGTTCATACTCACTCCCCTTCGATCTCAACGTTGAGAGGGATGGTAGCTTCGAGTAGAACGGTGCATTCGAAAAATCCACCAGCATTTGCATCACGCGGAAGGCAATTAGATATGCCGCGAGCGCGGCCGAATCGGCAATCTGGGCGTAAAAGAGCCCGCTTGAGAAGATGACGCCGCGCGAGAAGACGACCCCGACGCCACTCCGAATCGCGCTTCCCCACACCGCGTCCATAACCTCTGGGTCCCGGCCCGCGCGCTTGAATGAGGCTGCCCGTCCCGCTTCGACTGTTCGACTGAGCCACCGGTTGCGGAGCACACTCAGCAGGACCCAGGCTTGGTTCGAGATCACAAGCGTCAACAGCCTTCCTCCCGCAACTAGCACGAGGACGCTCGTTGCCATCGCTCCAACCGAGGCGAGCGTCTCCCACCGCCGGAGCAACGCGATCTGATTCAATCCCTGCAGGTACGCCGCATACAGGTTGCACTGCAGCGAGATCGCGAAGGTGGCGACTACGACCCACCATGCAATCCAACCCGTTGATGGGGTTGCAAGCGCCTCGATCGGACGCCGGACCGCGATGGTGCCAACGACGGCAAACAGGAGAACCCCGATAAGCGTGAGGCGTGCGTACACGCCGCCCATCGTTTGCCAGATTCGCTCAACCGTGTCCCAGCGCGGACCGGCGGGCGTTCCGGCCTCGGCGGCATCGCGCTGGCCCTTCAGCTGCGTAGCGCCTCCCATGGCGAAGGCGATCACACGCACGAACGTCGGAGCGAAGCCCAAATCGGCGAGTTGCTGCAACCCAATCAGGGTCACGAGCAGATACCAGACTGCAATCTCCTCGACGGCGAACCTTGTGAGTAGTAACGGAAGAACTAGCACAACACTGAGCGCTCTCATGGCCACGCTAAGCCATGTCATTAGCGTTGGAGAGCCCCAGGCTCTCACGAGATGCCTGCGTGCGGTTTCCTCGGTGCGCTTCATAAGCGTCGAACGGACCCAGCTCACGCCGGATCGTGCAACCGCACCACCACCCCACCATCCACCCGCATATCCATCGCCGTGATGTTGCTCGCCCCCGCCGATGCCAGGAACACCGCCGCCGCCGCCACCTCCGCCGCCGTCCCCACCCGACCCAGCGGATGCACCGCATCCAACTGCCGCCGCGCCTCCGGCCGGCCCGCGAACCCCGCCTCCAGCATCGGCGTCGCGATCGCACCCGGGCTGATGGTGTTCACCCGCACCCGCGCCCCGAGATCCACTGCCAGCGCACGCGTCAGGCCCGCCAGCGCCGCCTTGCTCGTCGCGTAGCTTACGAACCCCGCCTTCGTCGCCGTCGCGTGCACGCTCCCGATGTTGATCACCGAGCCCCCGGCCCGCTCCAGCAGGCCCAACAGCCCCTGCACCAGCATCAGCGGCGCCACCAGGTTCGTCTCGAGAGTCTCCATCACGTCCGGCACGGTCACGGACTTCGTCGACCCGAGCAACTGCACCGCCGCATTGTTCACCAGCGCCGTCAAGCCGCCCTCGCCGATCTCGGCGCGCAGCGCCGCGAGCGCTGCCTCGCGAGCCGGCGTGGCCTGTGCGAAGACGCGGATGTCGCACGGGATCGTCACCGCCGCCTGCGTCGCCTCCGCGTCCGCCGGCACCGCGGTTCGGTCCATGCCGATCACCCGGTACCCCGCATCGGCGAACGCGAGGCAGAGCGCGCGCCCGATCCCGCCATTCGACCCTGTGATCACAGCGACGCGACTCATGTCCGAGC
>Ga0163144_10015946_pt1 | contig 15433 bp, 11 predicted proteins | sample OliLak19BULKMAT1_FD_123175 | JGI IMG/M metagenome (GOLD analysis project Ga0163144, IMG submission 123175) | Freshwater microbial mat bacterial communities from Lake Vanda, McMurdo Dry Valleys, Antarctica - Oligotrophic Lake LV.19.BULKMAT1 | ecosystem: Environmental > Aquatic > Freshwater >...
ACCGACGTCGCGCCACCGCTCGGTCCACGTGCGCAGATCATTGCAGGATTTCGCGACCGATGAGCACGCGGCCCGGTCCGATCGAGGACGGCACGTGGCCGACCACGCTCACGGCACATGTCGTCGATGCGAGCGCCCATCCGCGGATCCACGGCTTCGCCGTCGCGGATGATCTCGCGCGGCACTACGCGGCGACCGACGTCACGTGTCTCGCGTACGCCGGCGAGCTACCGAGCGACGTGCAGCGCCGACTCTGCGATCTCGCGCTCGTGTTGCTCGCACCGGCGGACGTTGGGTCGGCGCCGGCCCACGCCGGCGTGCTCGCGCGCGTGCTCGCCGCGGGCGACGCAAACGTCGTCGGCATTGCTGCGATGCTCGCGGCCGAAGCTGCGAGCGCCGAGGTCCGCGGTCACTCGGCGTGGCTGAAGTGGTGCGCAGCGCCGCAAGGTCCACCTCCGGCCGAGTTCCTCGTCACCGACGGCGACGAGACCGCGGCGACAGTCGTCGCCGAGCTCGGCACGTTCGTCGCAGGTGTCTCTGACCATCGCGCGACGCCGGTCGCGACCGCGTTCGCGCTGCTGCACGCATGTGGGCTCGGCGCAACGCTGCGACTGGTTGCTCTCGTCGTGCAGGCGCGTTTGCCGTGCATGATCGCAGAGGCCGAACGGCACACGCCGCGGCATCTGCAGAGCTATCCGATCCAAGCGCCACCGTTCGACTACGACGAGAGCACGCGATGACCGATCGACTCGACACACGGGTCGGTCACGCGGGCCACGGCGACAATCGGTTCCGCGGCCACGGGGTGCATGCGCTCACCGGCACCTTGCCCTACTGGAGTCTCGTCGCGCTCGCGGTCGGGCGGGCGCCGCTCGATGCCGGGGCATGTGCCGTGCTCGACGCGCTCAGTGTCGCGAGCTGTGCCGCGGATCCGCGGATCTGGCCGCTCAAGGCGGTGCGAGTCGGCAGCGCGTACGGCAGCGCCACGCTCGGGGTTTGTGCGGGCCTGCTCGTCACCGATGGGGTGCATGGGCCGAGGATCTGTGTCGAGGCGGCGACCCTGGTCATCGGCATCATCGCGGAGATCGGCCTCGATCCGACCGACGACGAGCTCACCGCTGCGCTCGAGCTTCGATTCGCGCGTCACGTGTTCCCCTTGCCCGGCTTCGGCGTGGCAGCGCGCGACGTGGACGAGCGTGTCGTCGCGTTCGACGATTGGTGGGTTCGCGCGGGACCTGACCACGGGCCCCATTGGCGTCTGGTGCGACGCATCGAGTCGATCGCGATCCGTGCGCGCAAGACCCCTGTGAACATCAGTGGCGCGGCGGCGGCGATCCTGCTCGACCTCGGCTTTCTTCCGGAGCAGATGCACCTGCCGGCAGTCATGCTGGTGATGCCGAACTTCGTCGCGAACGCGGTCGAGGGCGCAGCGCAGGCCCCGGCGGTACTGCAGCGTCTGCCCGCGCCCGCGGTACGCTACGTCGGCACCGCGCCGCGTCGATCGCCGCGCGCGAGCTGAGATCGGCGTCATCGTCGACGCGCGACGCTGCGGCTCACGATCGCGCGCTCGTCGAGATCGAGCACGTATCGCCATGCGCCGACGCCGAGGATCGATCCATACGCGAGACCACAGACCACCAGCTCGATCACCGCACGCCACCGCGGAGACACCGTCACCTCCGGAAGATCGACGAGCGCGCGAACGAACACGAGCAACACACTCGCCACCGAGATCACACCGAGGACGCGAGCGAGCGCGATACCACGGTACCAGCTCCCCGTGTCCAGCCGAACCTGTCGCAGCGACGCGCCCAGAAACCACGCTCCTGCCACGGTCACCGACGCCGCGCGTGTCCAGACGACCGCCTCGAACGGTGCGATCCTTACAATCGCGAGGAGCACCGCGATGCCCACCACCGTCGTGATCAGCGCGAACGCGAGCTCGAGTCGCACCGTACCCTTTGCGCGAAGGCTCGCGGTGAGCACCGCAGACTGCTGCGGCACGAGGTTCGCGAGCACGAGCACCTGCACGGCCCACGCCGCCTGCGGCATGTGTTGCCCCGTCCACGCGAGCAACGCGGGCACGGCCGTCACGGCAACGAACACCGCCACGCCGCCGCCGACGATCGCGACCGCCTTGCCTGCGCGATGGATCACCTCGTGCTCGCGCGCGCGCTCGCCAGCCGCCTGGAGATCCGCGAACACAGCGAGCAACGGCGCGACCACTGCGGTCACCGGCGTCCGCGCGAGCTGGACCAGCTTGTCGGCGAGCCCGTACAGCGCGGTCGCCCGCGGATCGATCAGTACCGACAGGAGCACCTTCACGCCCTCGCCGATCACGACCTGCAAGAACGCGAGTCCCTGCATCGGACCACCGATGCGCAGCACGGCGTGGAGCCCTGCACGCGTCGCGAAGATCGGCGAGATGGACACGCGCGGATCCTCGCGCTTGACCCATCGACGGCCGAGCACGAACGCGGCTGTCTGCCCGACGGCGTGACCGATCGCCATACCGACGAGCCCGTGGCCGAGCACGAGCAGCGGCACCGTCACCACCATCTCGACGAACGACGCGAAGATCGTGAGTCGATGGCTGAGGTCGACGCGCTGCAGGCCGGACAGGACCTCGAACGAGCACCCGATCGTCAGCCGCAGCACGAGCACCGCGATCACGATCAGCATCGCGACGTGGGCATCTCCGATGAGCTGCGCCGGGACATTGAGCCAACGCAGGAGCGCCTGGCCCCCCAGCCACGCGACGGCAACGCCGACCACAGCGAACGCCCCGACGACCGCCGTGCCCGCACCCAGGATCGATCGCAGCCGCGCGTAGTCGCGCACGCGCACGCACTCCGCGGTGAACTTCACGTACGAGACGCCGAACCCGACGTTTGCGATCGACACGTACGCGGAGAGCGAGAAGATCAGCGTCCAGACGCCGTAGCCCGCGAGCCCGATGTGCGCGAGGACGATCGGCGTGACGACGAACCGCGAGCCGACGCGCCAAACCTCGGCGAGCGTGCCGACGACAAAGCTGCGGCCGACGTTGTCGAAGCTCACCCGCGCCATGGCCGTAACCGCAGCTCCTCACCAACCGTACCATGGTAGCTTCGCGCATCAATCGGTAGCCGCGGGCATGAGTGACGACGACCACGACGACGACGAGCGCGGTGAAAAGGTCCCGACCGGTCGCCTCTCGCGATTCGCGAAGCTGATCAGCGTCGGCGCGCGCACCGGTGCAAGCCTCCTGCTCTCCCGCGATGGGCGTGGTGCGGCCGAGCATGCGGCCGAGGTGCTCGGATCGCTGCGCGGGCTCGCCGCCAAGGTCGGGCAGATGGCGAGCTACGTCGACGGGTTCGTGCCCGACGAGCATCGCGAGTCGTACGAGAAGGCAATGGGCAAGCTGCTGTCGTCGACGCCGCAATCGTCGCCCGCGTCGATCCGCAGGGTCGTCGAGAGCGAGCTCGGCAAGCCGGTCGCCGAGCTGTTCGCGACGTGGGACGACGAGCCGCTCGCCAGCGCGTCGATCGGGCAGGTGCATCGCGCGACCCTGCACGGTGGTCGCGAGGTCGCGGTGAAGGTGCAGCACCCCGGGATCGAGCGCGCGATCGAGTCGGACCTGAACAACGCGGGCGTGCTGCAGAGCATGGTCGGGGTACTGGTCTCGAAGAACATCGGCGTGAAGGACGTGTTCGAGATCGTCAAGCAGCGTTTCCGCGAGGAGCTCGACTACGAGCTCGAGGCGCGGCGCCAGCGACGGTTCAAGGAGTTCCACGCCGGCGACGAATGGATCCGCGTGCCCGAGGTGATCGCCGATCGCAGCAGCAGGCGCGTGCTGACGAGCGAGCTCGTCACCGGCGTCAGCCTCGACGAGATCGCGAGCACGGCGAACGAGGAGCGCCGCCGTCACCTCGCCGAGACGCTGTGGCGCTTCGTGTTCCGCGGCAACCTGGTCGCCGGCATGTTCAACGCCGATCCCCACCCCGGCAACTACAAGTTCGCCGATGACGGGTGCGTGTGGTTTCTCGACTTCGGCTGCGTGCAGGAGATCGGCGAGCACGAGCTGACGTGGGCCCGCAAGACCCACCACGCGGCACTCGAGGGCAACGAAGCCGGGTTCGAGCGCGGCGTTGCGAACATGATGTTCCTCAAGGGCGGAGCGTACGAGCGCGCGGTGCTCGACTACGTGCGGCTGTGCTTTCGCCCGCTGTTCGAGTCACCGTTCCGGTTCGAGCGCAACTACGTCACGAAGGTCGTGCGCGAGATCCAGTCGCTCAAGCGCTTCACCATGTCACGTGATCCGAGCGTCGTCGCGATGCCGCCCGGCCTCGTGTTCATGAACCGGCTGCAGTTCGGCTTTTACTCGGTGCTCGCGCGCTTGGATGTCGACGCCGACTACGCCGGCGTCGAGCGCCGGGTGATGGAAACCGACGGCATCTGATGAGCGGTTCAGTTCTCGGCGTACTCGAACCGCCAGCTGTTGCCGCCGCCGAAGCCACTGGCCCAGCCGATGTTGAGCTTCGGCGGCACGCCGCCCTGGGCCATCCGCTCGAGCAGGCTGCGCGCGAGGTTCGGCATCAACGATCCGCGCAGCGCGTGATCGAGTGCGCGCGCGCCGGTCTCCGACTCGGTGCAACGGCTGACGAGCTCGGCGACCAGGGAGTCCTGGAACGTCACCTGCGTGCCGTGGGCGAGCTTGATCCGCTTGCCGAGCGACGCGAGCTTCAGCTTCGCGATGTCGGCGAGGATCTCGGGATCCATCGGGCGATACGGCACCATCGTCATGCGCGCGAGCAGTGCCGGCTTGAAGTGCTTGGAGACGATCGGACGGATCGCCGTCGCGACGTCCTCCGCCGACGGCTTCGCACCGTCGGCGTGCAGCTTCATGATCGCATCGGTCGCGAGGTTGCTCGTCAGGATCACGACCGTGTTGCGGAAGTTGACCACGCGCCCCTCACCGTCCGACAGCGTGCCCTTGTCGAACACCTGGTAGAACAGGTTCATGACCTCGAGGTCGGCCTTCTCGCACTCGTCGAGCAGCACGACGCTGTACGGCTTCTGCCGCACGGCCTCGGTCAGCATGCCGCCCTCGCCGTAGCCGACGTAGCCGGGCGGTGAGCCGATGAGCCGGCTGACCGTGTGCTTCTCCTGGAACTCCGACATGTTGATCGTCGTCATCGATCGCTCGCCGCCGTAGAGCAGATCGGCGAGCGCGAGCGCCGTCTCCGTCTTGCCGACACCGGACGGTCCGACGAACAGCATCACCGCGATCGGTGTCTCGGGATTGCGCACGCCAGCGTGGGCCATGCGAATCGCCTCGGCGACCGCCTTGGTCGCGTGGTTCTGGCCCTTGATGCGCAACTCGAGGTTGTCCTCGAGCTGGAGCACCGTGTCGATCGAGCTCGACTTCATCTTGCCGACCGGAATGCCGGTCCAGTCCGCGACGACCTGACCGATCGAGTCGCGATCGACCTCGGCGTGCACGAGCGGGTTCTCGCCCGCGACCTCGGCGACGGCGAGCCGCGCCGCTTCGACCGCCGAGAGACGCACCGCACGATTGTCCGCGTCGGCGGCGTGCAGCGCCTCGAGTGCATCACGCAGCGTCGCGATCGCGGCCTTCTCCGCCGCGAGCTTGGTGTCGAGCGCCGCCGTCTCGACGCCGATCGCGTCGATGCGCGCCTGCAGCTCGGCGAGCCGACCGCCCTCGTCCTTCGCTGCGCCGTCGTCGATGTCGCGACGCCGTGCCGTCTGCTCGCGCTCGAGGCTCGCGAGCTCGCTGCGCAGCATGGCGATCTGCGCCGGCGGAGCATCTTGCTCGATGCGCACGCGCGCCGCCGCGGTGTCGAGCAAGTCGACCGCCTTGTCCGGGAGCTGCCGACCGGTGATGTAGCGCTCGGACAGCTCGACCGCAGCGATCACCGCATCGTCACGCACGACCACCTTGTGCGCGTTCTCGTAGGTGTGCCGCAGGCCACGGAGCATCAGGATTGCGTCCGCGACGCTCGGCTGATCCACCTTCACCGGCTGGAAGCGACGCTCGAGCGCAGCGTCCTTCTCGAAGTACTTCTTGTATTCCGACCACGTCGTCGCCGCGATCGTCCGCATCTCGCCGCGTGCGAGTGCGGGCTTGAGCAGGTTCGACACCTCGCCCGCATCGGCACCCGAGCCGATGAGCGTGTGCGCCTCGTCGATGAACACGATGATCGGCGTCGGCGAGCCCTTCACCTCCGCGATCACCTTCTTCAGCCGGTTCTCGAGCTCGCCGCGCACCCCGGCGCCCGCCTTCAACAGGCCCATGTCGAGCCCGAGCAGCTCGACCTGCTGCAGCTCGGCCGGCACCTCCTTCGCCACGATTGCGCGCGCGAGGCCCTCGACGAGCGCCGTCTTGCCGACGCCCGGCTCGCCGACGATGATCGGGTTGTTCTTGCGCCGTCGCGCGAGGATGTCGATCACCTGCCGGATCTCGGCGTCGCGGCCGAAGATCGGATCGATCTCGCCTTTGCGCGCCCTCTCGGTGAACGAGACCGTGAACTTGTCGAGCGCTTCGCGGCCCGGTGACGACGGTGCGCGCGGTGAGCCACTGGCGTCGCTCGCGGCCGGCACCTCCATCGCTTCGCGCGTGCCGGCGATCACCTCGGCGAAGACCTTCTTCAGCTCGTCGAGATCGATCGCCTCGAGGTCTTCGAACGACTCCGCGGTGTACTTGCCGACGCGGCTCAAGAACTCGAGCAGCAGGTCGCCCGAGCGCAGCTGCACCGCGCCGCGCTCGAGTGACGCCGTCACCCACGCGTTCTCGATCATCGTCCACAGGTTCTCGGCGAACACCGGCCGACCTGCATTGCCCGTGCGCATCTTCTGTAGCGAGCGCTCGACCGCATTCGCGATGCGCAGACGGTCCTTGCGAAAGTGCTGGAGGATCGCCGCGACGTCGCCGTCCTCGACCTGCAGCATCCCGTGCAGGTAGTGCTCCGGTGCGATCTCGTACGTGCGACTCGTCGCGGCGCGACTGACCGTGGCTTCGAGGATGCCGGTGCAGGTGGGGTTGAGACGACGGACCAGGGCTCTCGGATCGACGCGCATGATGACCTCGTTGTGTGGCTCAGGTTGGGAAGAAGTCTTCGGGGTGTGATTCGGCCGCAGGCGCGACCGGAGCCCCGGTGGGGGACTGGATGGGAACGTGAACATGCGTGACCTGGCCGCCGCCGACCCGCGACGAGAGCCAGGTATCGATGCCGATGCGCTGACCGGCGGCTCGGCCGAGCTGAAATGGCGGCCGTGCGCGCGCATCGAGGACGAGGTCGAGCTCGAGATCGATCGGCTCGGGCGACATCATCTCGAGCAGCTCGCGGACGAGCGGGTACATGTCGCCATCGGCGAGGAAGCGGCGGAAGTTGTCGTGCAGCGGCCCGATGCGCACGACCGCTTTGCCGGCGCGGTGGAAGCACTGCACGCCGAGCACCGCGCTCTTGCCGAGGATGCTGTTGCTCTTGGCGAGCAGCGTGCGCTGGGTCGGATCGAGCGGCACCCAGCCGCCGGCGAACTGCAGCATCTCGATCTTTGCGTCGCCGAGCGCCTCGCCGCAGATGTCTTGCAGCGCAGTCTCGATCGCGCGAGCGGATCGCACGCGCGTCGCGAGCAGCGGTGCGAGCCGGGCGAGCCGCCAGATCGGGATGTGCTTGGTGCGACGACCCGACCACGCATCGAGGCCGGCGAGCGCCAGCACCCGGCGGGTCCAGCCGTCGGTGCAGTCGAGTGAGAACTCGCGCGCGAGGTCGAACTTCGTGCCGATGCGGAACACGAAGCTGACGAAACGATGGTGGAACAGGTCGAGGAAATCGCGGCGCATGTTGGCGGCGTCCTGCGCCTGCGCGATCTCTTCGGCCATGAACAAGGGCAGCGGCGTCGCCGATCCGGTGAGGCCGAGGAACGTCGTCGTCACCTCGTAGCGATGGCGCTTGCGCTCGAGCGCCGCGTGGGGCGCACGTGGGATCTCGACGTACTCGATACGGCTCACGTCGCCGTAGGAGAATGCGAGCGACGGATCGTGGCGGAAGCGAATCGCCTCGTTGCCCGCGGGACCGTCGGCACCGATGCGCGCCGCGGCGCTCGTCAGTCGCTCGATCGCGCCGACGGTGACGTAGAAGTCCCACCGGGTCGCGTTCGCGAGCAGTTCCTCGTGCAACGCCGTCGACGGCTGGCCAACCGGTGGTTGGCCCGGCAGGTCGCCGGGCGCCGCTACAGGATCGTGCGCTGACCGTTGCGCGCTGGCCATCGGAATTCCACCTTCGATGGATGTAGGGACAGCTTCAGCTCGGTGAGCGAGTTGAGCGCGACGTGGCCGGCGAACATCTCGTCGAGCACGCAGCCGAACAAGAACGCCTCGCCCGCGTTGCCGAGTCGGGCCTCGTCGACCTCGATCTCGATCCGCGCGCCGCGAACCGGCGCACCCTCGAGCAGTCGCGTCATCGCGACGGCCTGGACCTTGCGCAGCGCCTCGACCTTCAGCTCGTTCGCGCGGCCCGCCGTGTCGCTGACGAGCCGCTGGAAGTTGTACAGCGCCAGGGTCGCGCGGAGCACCGCGACGTCCGCGAGCGACGATCGCGACAGCCCGAGGTGCGAGAGCAATCGCCAGTGCAGCTCGTCGCCGAGCACGGGCCGCGTCGGCACCGTGACCGGCGTGATGTTGCGCAGCGGCGCGGGCGAGGACACGCCGCGTGGCACGACCGATATCTCGCCGATCTGCAGCTCGGCCGGCAGCTTGCGGTTGGTCGCGATGAGGTCGATCGAGAGCACCTCCTCGACCTCCGACGGCGAGACCTCGCGCGGCGTCACGATCGACAGGTAGACATCCATCGCGTCGTCGATCGGCGACGTCGTCGGTCGCAGCGTGTAGTAGGCGGCGTTCTTGCCTTCGGTCGCATGCGTGTACGCGACGAACGGCGCGTAGTTCTTTCGCGCGGTCTGGCCCTGCCGCACGCCGACGACCTCGCTGACCTCGAACACCTCCATGTGCGCCGGCTTGACGCCCGACGCACGCAGCAGCGTCTCGTGGATCTTCGGGTCGCGCTTGATCGGATCCGCCGACGTCTCGAACAGGTTCACGACCGGCGTGCAGAACAGCCGGAAGTTCTCGACGGAGATGCGCGCCGGCAATGGCGGTGGCCTCTCGAACACGAGCGCGATCTCGAAGGCGTCCTCGGTGAATGTGACTCGATCGAGATCGAGGATGTCGATGAACAGGAACTTCGACGGCTGCGTGAAGTACTCCTGCAGGCAGCGATGGCCCTCGGGCGCGAACTTCGGCCACGGCAACAGCGACTCGGACTCGCGAAAACCGACGGGTGCGATCGACTCGGGTGGCAGCGACGCGCCGGTCACGGTGCCGCACTTGACCGAGATGCTGCGGCAGTAGCGACGCAGCCACAGGTACAGCATGCCGGTGAGCGACGTCTCGCCGTGGAGGAACAACCGGATGCCCTCGCGACGACCGATGAACAGTCGCCCCGCCTCGGTGGTGATGAAGCGCAGACGGATCACCGGGCGATGCGCCGATGTCTCGTCGAGCATTGCGTCGGTGAGCTCGAGCGGCAGCAGCTCGACGTCGGCCGTCGTGCGGAACTCGCAGCTCGTGCCCTGCAGCGGCTTCGCGGCGACGCGAGTGCCACGCGGCACGTGGCCGACGGCGCGAAGCGTTCGGATGGCGGGGCTGTACTGCACGATGCTCGTCGCCGGCACCGGTCGCAGGTAGTGCGGCAGCAGCAGCTGCGCGAGGCCGTGGACGATCGCGGGAACGCCGTCGTCGATCTGCTCGCGGATCCTCGCCGACAGAAACGAGAAACCCTCGAGCAGGCGCTCGACGTCGGGATCGCTGCCCTTCTCGGACAGCAGCCCCGCGGTGGTCGGGTGCACCAACGCGAACTCGCGGCCCATCTCGCGCAGATACGCGAGCTCGCTCTCGTAGTACTTCGCGCCCACCCGAAACCCCGGAGGAGCCGGAGTCTACGCTATTCCACGTGCACGCGGCCGGTCGAGCTCACCTCGGTACGGACGCGGACCATGCCTTGATGGCGGTCACTGGCGAGTCGCGCCGCAATCTCGAAGACGAGCGTGAGCGGGTCGTCGCTGGGCACCAACCGAACCCGCACCTGCTTGAGCCGCGGCTCGTACTCACCGACGGTCGCGCGGATGCTCTTTTCCATGATCTGCGCCGCGTTCGGGAAGTTGTGCACGAGATCCGAGATGTCGATGATGCCGAACCCGCTCGCACACATCGAGTCACCCACACGGGTGTTCAAGATGGCGCGGAGGTTCTCGAGGATCGACTGGACCTCGTCGGCCGGACGCAAGGGGTCGGACGATGCCAGCCGCGACAAGAGACCGCGAACTGCCATGGTCCGACCCTAGGCGAGACAGTCGGGGTCAGGTGTTCTCGCGCCAGTTGTCGTGGTGGCTGATGCCGCCGTCCTCGTACGTCCACGTGATGTTGTGGAACACGAAGCCGACCTCTTCGGTGGGCGGGCTCAACGCGGACGCCGGATCGATGACGTCGGGCGACGTGCGGACGATCGACGCGACGCGGCCCTCGCCGAACTCGACCGTGAAAAAGTGCTGCGTCGTTCCGTCGCCGGTCGGGCTCGGGCGGAAGAACTTGAACACGCCCTCGATGACCTCGTTGTTGCACAGCGACTTCGCGATGAGCGGGCTCGACTTGTCGATGCGCTTGCGGAGCTTGATCGGCTCGAATGTTCTGCGACCGGTCGCCATGCCGGAGCCCTTCTCGCGCGCGGTGCGAACCGCGTCCTCGAAGAAGAGGCACTCGATGCTGCCTTCGCGGCCGAGGCTCGTCTGTGTCGACTCCCCCGTGACATCCGCGCCGTTGGATTTGAGAAAGAGATGAACTGTCTCGGCCATGGTGTTGCCACCGTAGCAGCGTGTCCGAGCCGCGACAAGGTGGCCCGAACGGCCAACTGGCTCGCGAACTGGCTCGCGAGCTGGCTCGCGAACTGGGGCTTGGTTCATCGGTTGGGGGGCGAAAGGGCTTGGCGGGGTGGCGAGTCCCACGTCATGCTCGCGGCACCCGAGGCCCATGCTCCGCATTACCGTGACGAAGTCGGGCGAGGCAGCGCGAACGCATGCGTTCGACAAGCGCGAGATCACGGTCGGACGCACGACCGCGAACGACGTCGTGATCCCGGAGCCAGGCGTCTCGAGTGCGCACGCGCGGATCCTCTTTACTGGGACTGATGTGACGCTCATCGATCTCGAGTCGACGAACGGAACGTTCGTGAACGGCACGCGAATTCAGGGACCGCACATGCTCGGGCCGCGCGACGAGGTCTACATCTGCTCGCATCGCATCGAGTTCGATCATGCCGGGCCTGGAGCGCACGCGAGTGCCGGCGTGCCGCAACCATTTGCGCCTGTGCCGGCGTTTGCACCCGCCCCGTCGTATCCGGCGCCCGCGCCCTTTTCCCCTGCGCCCGCGTTCGAGGCCACGCCGGCCGGTCCACCTTCGATGCCGCCGCCTTGGTCACCGCCACCACCGATGGCACCCGAGCCCGCGTTCGAGCCCGCGTTCGAGCCCGCATTCGGCGGGGCGAACCTCGGCGTTCCGTCACCGGTCGGTGTCGGCGGACCGATGCCGCGGTCACGTCTTCCGGACGAGCCACCGACGATGCCGCCACCCATCGGCGGGCCGATCGGATCCATCGGGGCGATCGATCCATCGATCGCCGAGCCACCGCCGATGGCACCACCTCCATCGATGCCACCACCTCCGCTCGTCGTGGCGATGCCCGCACCCGTGCCGCCCGCACCCGCGCGTACCGGCAGCACGCTCTTGCCGGACGGCGGAGGCGTAGCGCCCGATCCCTTCCCCGCGATCGTGCCGCTGCCCGTCGGCCTGGAGTCGAACGTCGACACGCGCGAGCCTGCGGCAGTACTCGATCCGATCGCCCACGCGTCCACGGGCTATCCCGCGCCGGTACAGACGGATCCGCCGGATCCGCCGGCTTGGACGCCCGCGCCCGCGAGTGCAGTCCCCGAATCCGTCCCACCCTCGATGCCACCGCCCGCGTTCGCCGACACGGCGACACCGTCGCCGGCGTACGCGACGCCACCGGTCGAGCTCCCGATCGCGGTCGTCGAGTCGCCGTCGGGACCGATGGCCTCGACGCCGTCGGGGATCGCCGAGATCGCACCGACGCGCAACGAGAGAACCCCGCGCGGCATCGGTGCATCGCCCGAGCCCGCGCGCACGCCGAGCCCACAGCGCAGCACGCCGTCGCGGCCACCCGGCGTGCCGCACGTCGTGCCGGCCCCGAGCTCGCCGCCCGTGCGATCGAATCCGTCGGCGTCGCCGGTGTTCATCGATCCGCGGCTCGTCGACTCGCTCGACATCGACTTCACCGATCTCGCACAGCTGTCGGGCTCGGCGCTGTCGCGCGCAGCATGTGCCCGCGTGTTCTCAGCGGTGTTCGACGCGCTGTGCGACGGCGAGGATCTTCCGGCGCGCGACGGTGAGACGCGTGCACGCGCACGCAGCGAGGCGGTGCGGCTGCTGCAGGTCGCCGCCGACTCCGTGAGCGGCATCGAAGTGCGTCCGTGGTCCGAGCGCATCGCGAGCGAGATGTGCGGCCTCGGTGCGCTGTCGGCTCGCCTCGCCGAGAACGACGTGCAGGAGATCTTCGTGCACGGCCCCGAGCGCGTGCTCGTGCGTCGCGGCAACGCGCCACCTGCCGAGATCGACGCGAAGTTCTCGTGCCCGCAGGCGATCGAGGTCGTCGTCCGTCGCCTCACCGGCACCAACTTCGGCGCGGAGAATCCGATCGTCGACGCACGCACGCTCGACGGCGCCGACGTGTACGCGGTGCACGAGTCGGTCGCGTCCGGCGGCCCGGTCGTGAACATCACGCTGCCGTCACCGACCGAACAGCGCTGGACGCTCGAGCTGCTGCTGCAAGAAAACGCGTTGTCACCGGCGGTCGCGAACCTGCTGTCGGTCTGCGTGCAGGCCGGGCTCGGCATCCTCGTGTGTGCCGGCCCCGGCGCGCGCGCATTCCCGCTGGTCACCGCGCTCGTCGACGCATCGCCGGCCGCGGATCGTCACGTGCTCGTGCGCCCGATGGCCGAGCCGGGCCTGCTGCCCGCGCATGTCGTCGTGCTCGAGGGCGACGGTCTCGTTGGCACCGACGGCACCACCGTGATGCAGGCGCTCGTGCGCACCGCGGTCGGTCTGCGCCCCGATCGTCTGTGCCTGCACGAGACCACCGGCCCCGAAGCGAGCGACCTGCTCGCGGCCGCAGGGCGTGGGCTCTCCGGTGTGCTCGTGTCGATGCGTGCGAGTACCGCGGAGGCTGGGCTGCAGCGACTCGCCGCGCTCGCGGGCTCGTCCGGTGGTCCCGACATCCAAAGCCGCATGCAAGCGATCGCGCGGACGCTCGAGCTCGTCATCACGGTCGGTCGCTTCCCCGACGGGACCTCGCGCGTCATCGAGGTCGCCGAGGCCCGCGTCGCCGCGGACGGAACGACGACCACGACCGAGATCATCGGCATCGATCCGCGCACCGGCACATGGCGCAGCACGGGCGCCGTGCCGAACTTCTTCGGCGCCATGCAGCGCCGCGGCATCGTGGTCGACGCCGCGATGCTGGGGGGATAGACTGCTCGCCGCTCGCCATGCCCCACGTGTCCGCCGCCGCATTGGCTTCCGCTGTCGCTCTGCTGTTCCTCGGCGCCGTACCGCTGTTGGTTCTTCCGGGTTGTAGGAAGGACGATGGCCCGAGCTGCGTCCCCGAGGAAAAGAAGTACAAGGTCCGCGCCGTGGTCCAGCCGACGGCGAAGATGAACCCCGACGAAGCCGGCGAGGCGCTGCCGACCGTCGTGCGCTTCTATCAGCTGTCGTCCGACGAAGCCGTGCCGATGCTCGACTTTCGCGAGACCTGGGAAAAGGGCAAGGACGTGTTCGGTGACTCGTTCCTCGCCGAGGACGAGCGCCAGTTCTATCCCGACAAGCCCGAGGTCATCGAGATCGAGCCGGATCCCAAGGCGACGCACATTCTCGCGGTTGCGCTGTTCCGCCAGCCCGCCGGCATCAGCTGGTATCGCCTGTGGGAGGTGCCGAAGTACCACGGCGAGTCGGTGTGTCTCGCCGAGCGCAGCAAGAAGACGTGGGCCGATCCGTGCTTTTACCTGCTGATCGACGGTAGCGCCGTCGACGGTGGTCACAACCCACCGCCGGGTTGGGACAAGACGAAGATCGCGATCGAGTGCGCCGGTCCGCCGCTCAAGGTGAAGCCGCCGGCACCCGAGCCGAAGAAAAAGAAGAAGAAGAAAAAAGACCTCAAGAAGCTCAAGGACGCGAAGGCGCCGGAGCAACCGGAAGCGCCCGCGACCGAGGCACCAGCGGCGCCCGAGGGACCGGCTGCGCCCGAAGCACCCACCGCTCCGGAAGCGCCGGGGAAGGGCTGAGGCAAGGCTCGCATGTCCAGACGCAACCTCGACCGCGTCGTGTGGAGCGAAGGGATGCTCATGTGTCCCCAGCACTTGCAGCAGCAAGACCTCTACTACGAGGCGACGCTCGGTGCTCGTCTCGCCGCCGCGTCACCGTACGCGTGGGGCGTGGTCGCGATGACGATCGACGAGGGCGCGCTCAAGGCCGGGCAGCTCAAGCTCGCGGAGTTCAGCGGCGTGCTGTCGGCGGGGCTGACCGTCGACTTCGCACCCGGTGAAGCCGGTGGTCCCGCGGCGCGCCCGATCGCAGAGTCGTTCCCGACGACCGCGCCGACGCTCGAGGTCTACCTCGCGGTGCCGGCCGCACGCGAAGGCATCCCGAACTTCCAAGATGCGCTCGACGACGCGAGTGTCGCCCGCTTCCGCATCGCCAACCGTCCGGTCCACGATCTCACCATCGCGAAGACCGAGCAGATCATCTCGTTCGGGCGCCCGAACCTGTCGATCGTGTACGGCACCGAGGCCCGCGACGACTTCGAGTCGATCAAAGTCGCCGAGGTCGTGCGTGACGGCACCGGCAGCTTCGCGCTGTCGCGCAACTACATCCCGCCGTCGCTCGCGGTCGGGGCCTCGCCGGTGCTGTCGGCGTGGCTGCAGGATCTACTGAGCGTCATGCTCACCAAGCAGCGCGCGGTCTCCGAGACGCGCCGACAGATCGACGCCTCCGCGGTCGAGTTCACCGGCCAGGACATCACGCGCTTTTTGCTGCTCAACGCGCTCAACACGTACATCCCGCACGTGCGGCACATCGTCGAGAGCCGCAACACGCCACCACTGGGCTGCTACCTGACGCTCATCGAGCTCGGCGGTGCGCTCACGACATTCTCGAGCGAGGTCGATCCATCGACGTTCCCGCGCTTCAACCACGTCGATCTGCGCGCGACGTTCGAAGAGCTGTTCGGCATGCTCAACAAGATGCTCG
>Ga0163144_10015947_pt1 | contig 15432 bp, 10 predicted proteins | sample OliLak19BULKMAT1_FD_123175 | JGI IMG/M metagenome (GOLD analysis project Ga0163144, IMG submission 123175) | Freshwater microbial mat bacterial communities from Lake Vanda, McMurdo Dry Valleys, Antarctica - Oligotrophic Lake LV.19.BULKMAT1 | ecosystem: Environmental > Aquatic > Freshwater >...
TTATTATACCAACTTAAACCGAAAAATATAAAAGCAAAATTAGAGGAGTTCGCAGATAATGTTCAAAGGCTATTGGATTGGCTTACTGAATGCAGAGTTTTATAAGAAAGCCCTGAGGGAACTGTGAACAGGAAGATTATTATTCAGTAAAGCTCGTATCTTTACATTGTGAGTATAAAAGAAAAAAATATTGCGGAAATGATAAAGGCAATGGTCAGAAAAAAAGACCCCACGGCAGATGTAATTCTTTTTGGCTCTCATGCGCGAGGGCAGGCAAATCAGGATTCTGACTGGGATATATTGATTCTGTTAAATAAGCCGCATGTAACCCGATTAATGGAAAAAGAATTCACTGACGAATTATTTGAAATTGAACTGGAGCAAGGAGAAGTTATTTCCGCGTTTGTTTTTTCAAAATCAGAATGGGAAAATAAACATTCCGTCACCCCATTGTATCATAACATAGCAAGAGAAGGAATTAGACTTTGATGCCAGGAATCTCTGAAGATTATATCGCTTATCGTGTTTCGAAATCAACAGAGATTTTCGAAGATGCTGAAATTCTTGCTGAAAAAAACCGATGGAACTCCTGTGTAAACCGCCTTTATTATTCAGCATATTATATGGTGAGTGCTTTGCTCTCCAAGCATAACATGAAAGCCACAACTCATAATGGTGTTAAGAAAGAATTTTTTCATCACTTTGTTAAGTCAGAAAAAGCAAGTAAAGAATACGGAAAGCTCTTTTCCAACCTTTTTAGATGGAGGCAGGAAAGTGATTATGCCGATTTTATTGATTTTGATAAAGAAACCGTACAGCCTCTAATCAGTAGTGTTTCTGATTTCAATAAGGCAATACAACTGCTTTTAGAAAATTAATATTGCTTGTATCAGGCAGGATGAAAACAAAATCTATCCTCATTTTTCTTTTTTTATTTTCCTTCATAAATTCCCAGGCGCAGAAGCAAGCTGCTGCGGTGGATACGATTTTTATTCAAACACTGGTAGATTCCTGCAAAACACTAAAGGATAATGGCGATTATAGGAATGCACTCACTATCGGGCAGAATGGGCTCAACTTAATTGAAACGGCATTTTCAAGAGCGGACGGCCAAGCTCAAAAGTTTCTTAAAACTGCTCAGGCAACCACGTTGAGAAATATGGGGAATGCTTATAAAGAATTATCTGATTTGCCCAATGCATTGGAATATTATAAGCGGTGTTTAAAGATTGCTGAAGTAATCGGTGATAAGATGAATATTGGAGGAGCTGTTTTGAACACGGGCGTTGTTTATTTAGAATTAGATAGCAATATAAAGGCGATGGAATATTTACAAAGGGGACTAAAAGTGTTTAGTGATATTGGGAATAAAAGAGGACTTGCTATTTGCTATGAAAGCCTGGGAAGGATTTATAGCAATCTGTCGAATGATTCCCTGGCTTTGGAATACTACGAAAGAGCCATTAATCTTTACGATGAAATGGATAATAAAAGGGGCAAGGCTCAGTCCTTAAATAATATTGCTTCCATATACGAGAAACAAAAGCGATTTGCGGAGGCGCTGGATAATTACGAATTTTCATTAAAAATGTTTAAGGAAGAAGGGGACAGTGCCAATATGGCTTTTTCTCTTGCCGGAATAGGGAACATCTATAGCAATGGAGAGAAAAACCAGAAAAAAGCAGAACCCTTTTATGTAAGAGCGCTTGACCTGGCAAAAAAATCAAATGACCTTGACCTGCAAACACAATCTTTTAATGCGCTAAAGGATGTGTATAAAGAACAGGGACGATACAAAGAAGCATTTGAAATGTATGATCAGTATGTTTATGCAAAAGACAGTTTGCTTAAAATGCAAAATGCAGAGGGAATTCATCGAAATGAAATGCAAAATAATTTTAACGAAAAACAAGAATTGCAAAAAGCTGAAAATGATAAGCAGACCGCTATTGCGAAGGAAAAGGATAAGAGACAGAAGGCGATCATCTTGGCGGTAATCGCAGGTTTATTATTGGTGGTAGTATTCTCTGTTTTTATGTTCAATCGTTGGCGCATAACCCAGAAGCAAAAGAAAGTAATAGAAAAGCAAAAAGAAGAAGTGGACAAGCAGCGAGAACTTGCAGATAGCCGCAGGATCATTGCTGAAGAACAAAAGCTGGTTATCCAGGAGCAAAAAACTGAAGTGGAAAAATCCAAAAGGGAAGTAGATGAAAAAAATAAAGACATAACCGACAGTATCAACTATGCTCAGCGCATACAACGTGCGGTACTGCCTCACCGCAGAGATATAATGGCTGCATTTCCTGAGTCCTTCGTTTTGTTCAAACCAAAAGATATTGTGAGTGGTGATTTTTATTGGGCATTTTCTCCTCTCCCCCTGAAGAGAGAGGTCGGCCTGCCTGCCGGACAGGCAAGGGGAGAGGTTTTTTATCTGGCCTGTTGTGATTGTACCGGACACGGTGTGCCGGGCGCGTTCATGTCATTATTAAATATTTCATTCTTAAATCAAGCGGTAAATGAGAAAGAGATACGAGAGCCCGATAAAATACTTAATGAGGTGCGGCTTAGCATTGTTAAAGCACTGAACCCTGATGGAAATGAGGAAAGAAAAGATGGAATGGATGCAGTGCTTTGTGCAATCGATCTCAAAAATAAAATACTGCACGCTGCTTGCGCCAACAATCCGATCTGGTATATACAAAACGGTGAATTGAAAGAGATCAAACCCGATAAAATGCCTGTAGGCAGCCATACCAATATAGCAACTCCGTTTACTAAACATTCCATCCAGCTGCAACCGGGAGATTCCGTATATCTTTTTACGGATGGCTATGCCGATCAATTTGGCGGGCCAAAGAACAAAAAATTCAGGTACAAGCAACTGAAGGAGATTCTTCTTGGTAACACGCTTCTTCCCATGAAAATGCAAAAAGACATTCTTCAAAAGGCTTTTGAAGATTGGCAGGGGAAATGCGAACAGATTGACGATGTATTAGTAATTGGCATCAGGATATAGATGCATGATTGAGGAAATCCTGACCGAGTTAAGATGCTTTGATCCGAAGCGCTTATCAGCATCGAGCGTCAGGATTGACGATGTATTAGTAATTGGCATCAGGATATAGATGCATGATTGAGGAAATCCTGACCGAGTTAAGATGCTTTGATCCGAAGCGCTTATCAGCATCGAGCGTCAGGATCGATGATGTTTTAATAATAGGAATTCGCATATAGAGTAAGAGTCACGATGGAAACACTTTGCCTATCATTAACACTTTTTAACATTCATCGCGAGCATCTTAACACCTTCTTAACAACTGCCTTCATTTTCCGTATTACATTTACAAATGCTGAAGGAGCTTTTAAACCCGGATTTTGTGATTAAGAAACGACATATTACAGATATTTGACGCAACATATCCAGGCTATAGCGCCCGGATAGGTTGGTCAGGGTTAACCCAGACATTGAAAATGCATGATTTTCTTTCATCAAAAATAAAGGATAAATCATTCATTTTCAATCGTCTGCCCAAGGGGCAAAAAGTTCAATTGAACTTTTTGGGTAAAAGAGCACAATTTTTGGACAAAAATATTTTTTAAATAGTGTATCTTTTTCTTCATCGTGTATTATAGTGCTATCAGAACCTCTTATTGTGAACTTTCCAACTTTATTCGAATAATTGTGATAAAAAGCACTTTACTCGTTATTTTTTTCTTTTTCACCGGTATTTGTGCTGGTATCGGGCAAACAATTTCCATGAAGGGCCGGGTTACGGATGATACATTGGCAAGAAGTGTGACAAATGTGGTTGCTATGGCGGTGCGCTTATCGGACTCTGTGATGGTTAAATTTGCGCGTACGGATTCTAATGGCTTTTTCAGAATGCAAGGCTTGCCTGTAGATACATACCAGGTTGTATTCTCTCATCAAAAATTTGCCGACCGCACCTTCATCATAATGGGCAACAAAAATGATTCAGTGATTGATTTTAAAAATGTTTCTCTTCCCATTAAATCTGCTCAGCTGGCCGAGGTGGTAATTTATGGCTTTTCAAGCCCTGTATATTTCAAGGGCGATACACTTATCTATACCGCTGATTCCTTCAATGTAAAACCAAATGCTGTAGTAGAAGACTTATTGAAAAAGTTACCGGGAATTCGGGTAGATGGAAATGGTAAAATATTTTCGCAGGGACAGGTAGTGGATAAAGTATTGGTTGATGGGGATGAATTTTTTGGCAGCGACCCTACAGTTGCTACAAAAAATCTTCCGGCAAACAGCCTGGAATCTGTTCAGGTATATGATAAGAAAAAAGAAAATGCTTCCGAAGATTCCAAGGAAACAGAAAAAATAATGAATCTTAAATTAAAGGAAGATGCGAAGAAGGGCTATTTTGGGAAAATTTCCGGGGCAGGAGATTTTGATAAATTTTATGAGGAGCAAGTATTACTTAATCGATTTAATGGCAGGCAAAAGATCTCAATTTTCAGTTTAGGGAGCAATACCCTGAATTCCAGTTTTGGATGGCAGGATAGAAATGAATATGGGTTGGACAATGAAGATGACTGGCAATATTCTGAAGAAAATGACTCCTGGACTTCTTCCAACAATTATAATTCTTCCGGAATACCACAAACAATTAAAAATGGAATATATTTTACGGACTATCTTTTCAAGGACACAAAAGTTTCATTAAACTATACAAATACAAACACAAATATTCTCACAAAGCGGGAAATGTCCTCAAAATACTTGTTCAGTGATACTTCCTATCAAACCAACAGAATAACTGCAGAAGAAAAAAGCCAACAAGGAAATGCTGTAAATATTTTTGTGGAACAAAAGATCGATTCGCTTACCAGGATCACATTATCTTCCAATATTAAGTTTGATACAGGAAAAAGAAATTATAATGAAAATAACCAATTTATCAGTAGCGAAAACGTATTGCAGCGCGAAACGGATATTGACAACAATAACGAACTAAAAAAGCAGTCTATAAAAAATGAGTTTACTCTGTTCCGCGATTTTAAGAAAAAGAACAGAGAGCTATTTGTAAACTATCACTACAATATAAACAGCAGCAATTCAAATGGGATTTTGAATTCGGTAAGTACGGATTCAATTCAAAGCTCAGGAGAGATCAATCAGCAGAAATCTTCCGAAACTGATAACAGCGAACATACGGCTTTCATTGTCTACACGGAACCTTTAAGTAAAAAAGTAAAAGCCTCAGTAGGATATTTTTATGTGAACGATAAAAGAACGCAAGACAAAAAAACATTTGACTTTTTCAGCGGGAGCTACGAGCAACTGAATGATTCGCTTACGAATAGTTTTGAGAATAATTTGCAAATCAGCAGATTAGGTTTTAGACTAACGCACGAAGTGAAAAAGAGAAACCTTTACATTGGCGCCCGGTTTCGGCAGGCAATATCCGAAGGTGTTAACAAAGAGACGCAGCAAGTTTTTTCCAATACCGTAAATGCTATATTACCCTATGCCGGATATAGATATAGCTTCTCCGATAACGAACGTTTTTCGTTCAGCTATCTTTCTTCTTCCAAACAGCCGGAGCTGAGTCAATTGCAGCCATTAAGCGATAATTCCGATCCAAATTTTATTTACATAGGCAATCCGGATTTGCTTCCTTCCCTTACTCATAATTTAAAGATGGAGTATAATTTTTATAAGCCGGTTAGCGGCAATTATATGTGGACTTCCCTGCGCTTTGCAACTATCAATAATAGCATAAGCAATTCGGTTTCGTACGATACTTCCGGCAGAAGCATCACCCAGCCGGTAAATATTAATGGAAACTATAATGGTAATTTTAATCTCAATTATACCTTCTCATTATTTTCCAGAAAATTACAACTGGGGCCTAATATTAATTCTTCTTACAGCAATTATTCTAATATTATCAACGGGCAAACCAACAGCACACGAAGCTTATCACTGGATGGCGGTTTTTATGCAACAATACACGCGGATTCTACCGTTGAGATCAATTTGAATGGAAGTTACGGGAATACGATTTCTAAAACCAGCATTAATGATTTAAGCAATAGAAAATTTACCACGGCTAATTATGGTGTTTCAGTGGTTTATGACATTACTAAAAAATGGGTTTTATCTTCCAATTTTTCTTATACGTATCAAAATCAACAAGCAAATGCAAAAAGTATAGAGTATTACATTTGGGAAGCATCTTTGAGCAAAAAATTCCTTAAGAAAGAGAACCTTGTTATTTCTATAGATGCGTTCGATTTGCTGAATCAGAATATTAATGTGGAGCAATCAGTTGCCGATAATGTAATAACCTATTCCAAGTCAAATACGATAGGGCGGTATGTTTTATTAAAAGCAGTATATAGGTTTACTGCTAACAAAGCCTCAGCAAAATGAAGAACAGAATATTTATTTTTTTATTTTTTATTGCTTATGTATCGTCAGAATGCGTGGCGCAGATCTACAGTGGGAAAATTACGTATGAACGCAAAACCAACGTTTACAAGAAATTCGCTGATGAAAAGGACATACGGGATTGGGTAGACGAAACACATAAAATAAAAACAGATTACTTTGAACTTTATTTTAACGATAGTCTCACAGTTTTCAAGCCTCAGGAAAGCGAATTGCGTGAAGACTATGCCTGGACAACACATACAAACACCGTTTATCAAAACCTGAAACGAAATACCCGGATTACAATAAAATCTGTTTGGGGAGAAGATGTTTATTTATCAGATACACTATACTCCCGCAAATGGAAAATAACGGAAAGCAAAAGAAATATTGCCGGATACGATTGCCGCAAAGCAATTTGGCAGGTGAACGATAGTACCCGCATTTATGCCTGGTATACAGATGCGATAAATATATCTACAGGGCCTGAGAGTTTTATTGGCCTGCCCGGTGCAGTACTTGGATTAGCAACCGAAGATGGAGGAGTAGTGTATTTTGCAAAGAAAATCGAGACAATTAAAACCACTCCTGCCGATTTGCTTTTAACTAAAAAAGTTAAGAAGTATTACACGCCTGTAGAATTAAGAGCCCAGCTTCAGAAAGATTTTGGAAAGGAATCCTGGGGCAAGGCTATGATAAAGAGCGTGTTTGATAATTTCTAGATAACACTTTTAGTCTCTCAGCTACCTTAATTCCCTGCTCATCTAAGAGTTTTTCAACTAAATTAGTTTCGATTTATATTTACTTTATAAATCTAACTCATATGAAAAAGCAAACAGCCCCATCTCTTAGAACCACCCAAAAGACTATGGACGGATATCCGCTTTATCCTGCAAGTGAAGACATTTACAATGTAGATAAAGAGGAGGCAGAATTGGATCCGGAAAATCCATCAGTTATTAAATCGCCTAATGAGGAGCCTGGAAAGCGGAATGAAAAGGATTTTCGTGATGATGTAACCGGAGGTGATTTGGATATCCCGGGTGTTGAACTAGATGACGAACAAGAGAATATTGGAAGCGAAGACGAGGAAAATAATCTCTATAGCCTGGGAGGCGATAAGGGAGACTAGCTGCGTTTAGCACGCAATTTTTTGCACGCGGCCCTCGTGCCTTCCTCCTTCAAACGGAGTGGAAAGAAAAATATCTGCGCATTTTATTGCTTCCGATTCCTCAATGAAGCGCGCAGGCAATGTAAGTATGTTAGCGTTATTATGTTGTCGGGATAATTTTGCGATCTCTGCATTCCAGCAAAGCGCGGAACGTATCCCTTGGTGTTTGTTGGCGGTCATGTTAATGCCGTTTCCGCTTCCACACATAAGCAAGCCAAGGTCAACTTCTTTTTTTTCTACCGCATTCGCCACAGGATGCGCAAAGTCAGGGTAATCTACACTTTGTTCAGATGAAGGGCCAAAGTCTTTTACTTCATGGCCTTTTTCAATTAAATATTTTTTCAATTTCTCTTTGAGAGAAAATCCTGCGTGGTCGGCTCCAATGGCTAGTTTCATTTTTAGTGGCCCCACCTAAATCCTCCCCAAAGGGGAGGACTTGCGGGGCGTATTTTAGATTTATATTTTTTATTCAAAATTCCCCTTCCCTTTGGGAAGAGACAGGAATGGGCATTTATTCCACCCAGCTTTTATAATATTTACCATCATCAATTTTTATGGCCTCTTCTGTTACCATCAACGGCCGGAAGGTATCCACCATTACGGCAAGCTCTTGTGTTTCTTTTTGTCCGATGCTTCGTTCCATTGCTCCCGGTGCAGGCCCGTGTGGAATTCCTTTCGGATGCAAAGTGATATGTCCTTGTTCGATATTGTTTCTACTCATGAAATCTCCATCCACATAATAAAGAACTTCATCCGAATCAATATTACTGTGATTGTATGGAGCAGGAATTGATTTTGGATGATAATCATACAGACGTGGGCAGAAGGAGCATACCACGAATTTGTCCGTTTCAAATGTTTGGTGCACCGGAGGCGGCTGGTGAATGCGCCCTGTTATCGGCTCGTAGTTATGAATGGAAAATCCATACGGAAAATTGTATCCATCCCATCCAACTACATCAAAAGGATGTGAAGCGTACACCACTTCATGAATCATTCCTTCTTTTTTGATCTTCATCAGGAAACTCCCTTTGCGGTCGTTTGTTTCCAAAGCCTTAGGAAGTATATAGTCACGCTCACAGTAAGGCGAATGCTCCAGCAATTGTCCGAAATGATTCCGGTAGCGCTTGGGAGTATAAATGGGAGAATAAGATTCCAGAAAGAGAAGCCGGTTGTCTCTTGTATCAAAATCAATCTGATAGATAATGCCGCGTGGAATGATTAAATAATCACCATACTCAAATTTTATATTCCCCATCATGGTGCGCAGCGTTCCTGTTCCTTTGTGGATGAAAAGCATTTCATCTGCATCCGCATTTTTATAAAAATAACTTTTCAAAGATTTTCTTGGGGCAGCAAGGCCAAGCTGTACATCGCTGTTTACCAACAGTGTTTTCCTGCTGTCTAAGAAATCATTTTCCGGTTGTATTTGAAACCCTTCGAGCAATCTTGCTTTAATATTTTTAGCATCTGCAATCTTAGGCGCCACACTGTAGGATTTACCAATCTCTTTTACCATCGTAGGGCGATGTACATGATAAAGCAGCGATGACATTCCCGAAAATCCTTCAGTTCCAAAAAGCTGTTCGTAGTAAAACTTCCCGATTGAATTTTTTCCGCCAGAGGCGGATCCGCCTTTGGTGGGAAATTGCGTATGTCGCTTTTCAGGGAATTTTCCGAGTTTATGATAAATTGGCATGGGATTTACAATTATTATTTTGCTTCACAAATGTAAGAAATATGAGAGATATATTAAAACCAAAACCAAAATCAAAATTGGAATTAATATCGGAACCGTATCCACCTCTTCGAGGCAGGGCTGTTTCATTCTAAAATTATCACAGTAGAAAACAGATATTTGGATATTGTATCGATATGAATTTCTCTGCGTCCTCTGCGTGTATTTCCTCTGTGAACCTCTGCGGTTCCTGTATTTGACAGCCATTAACCGCGGAGAATACACAGAGATACAGCTCTGACGGAGTCTGACACTCATAAGAGTCGTCAGACCCGCAGAGAACGCAAAGGGAGTAGAATGAAACAGCCCTGATCTTCGAGGGGGTTGGGTGTAGGAAGGAAGCATTACAATAAGATTTGTGTGTTCTGAAGAATGTCATTATGTTTATACATTAGTTTATCCAAAATGAAAATCTATTTCACAGCCCTATTTCTATTCTTTGCTGTGTTTATTAATGCACAAAACTGCGCTGCCCCCTCCACAGGATTTACTCCTATCAATGATCTTGGCACCGGAATTTCTCCCATAACCGGACTGATGGGTGGATTGTATTCGGGTGGTTCTAATTATATTCCTTCAGCACACAAAACGGCAGGATTGCAAATGGCTTCGCAAGTAGAATGCCTGGATGCGAACGGAATTCCGGATGCTGTGAATGGCAAAATAGTATGGCTTAGCATCGGTATGTCAAACTGCACACAGGAAACACAACAGTTCAGGACGCTGGCAAATGCCTTTGCAGGAAAAAATCCGCAACTTACGTTAGTGGACGGAGCGCAAGGAGGACAAACAGCACAGGTGATTTCTGCCCCTTGGAATTCCGGGTATGCAAATTTCTGGACAACGGTGGGAACGCGTCTTGCTAGTGCCGGAGTCACAGCTAATCAGGTGCAAGTAATATGGCTGAAAGAAGCCAATCAGGTCGGAGCCACTCTTCCGCAACTCTATTATGATTCGCTTGTGGTTCAGTTCAAGCGGATTGCCAATGAGCTGAAGACAAGATTTCCAAATGTACAACTCTGCTATATGGCGAGTAGGATATCAGCAAGGTACTCCACCACCACGTTGAATCCGGAGCCTCATTCATACTGGACGGGTTGGGCAGTGAAAAAAGTGATCGCAGATCAGATCAGTGGAGATGCACAGCTTGCCTATTCCGGATCAGCAGCGAAATCTCCGTGGCTCGCGTGGGGAATTTATATGTGGTCCGATGGGAACACTCCTCAGGCAAGCAATCCCAATGTATTTTTTACCTGTCCCACGGATTATCAGAATGATGGAACACATCCGTCCACTGTTGGTGCTCAGAAAGTGGGAGGTTTACTGCTGAATTTTTTTTCAACCGATTCTACCTGTACTCCCTGGTTTCTTGGATCGAGCTGTGCCGTGGGAACGGGAATCACCAACGATCCGGACAAAAATGCCATTACGATTTATCCCAATCCCTCATCGGGTTGGTTCAACGTTATTGCGAGTTCGGATGCTCTGATCAGAACGAAGCAATCTCATCTTGAAATTTACAATATGATTGGTGAAAAAATTTATTCTTTGTCGATGTCGACCTCAGAGAAGGGAGGATTCGCAGTTGATTTGTCGAATCAAACAAAAGGGATTTATTTTATAAAAATTGCGGATGAAAATAATTGGCCTCGAAAAAAAATCGTGCTATCAAATTAATTTGCCAGCTCCACCCAATCCCCATTTATCTTAATTAACTCGATCAACTCGTCAACTGCCGTGGCGGCAGGAATGCCTTTTTTCACCACTTCCTTGCCTTTATACAAAGTTATTTTACCAATGCCAGTTCCCACATAGCCGTAATCCGCATCGGCCATTTCACCGGGCCCATTTACAATGCAGCCCATGATACCGATCTTCACGCCTTTTAAATGCGAAGTGCGTGAGCGAATCTTTGCGGTGGTTTCCTGAAGGTCAAAAAGAGTTCTGCCGCAGGAAGGGCATGAGATATATTCTGTTTTTGAAATTCGTGTGCGTGTTGCCTGCAGTATTCCAAATCCAGTTGAATTTACAATTTGAGGAGAAGTGCAATTTTTTTGATTGATCCATATACCATCTCCAAATCCATCCAGAAATAATCCACCAAAATCCGTGGAAGAGTATAATTGAAATTTTTCTTCGGACAAGTCTTGATAACTCCTCTTAATTATTACCGGAATTTTCCATCCCTCTCCCTTGAGGACAACCGTAGGTTGGGAGCGGAGCTCGTTGGAGAGGGGTGACAGTAATTCGAAAAACATTCTTCTTTGTTCGGCCATTCCGTGTTCGTTGGTTGTTTCAAATATTAAAACAACGGTTTTATCAAGATTTTTGATTTGCAATTCAGAACCGGATAGAAGGGCAACATCGACAACTACAAAATTTAATTCCCTGGATCTTTCTTTTGCAGAAAAGTATTCGCTGCCGTAGAAAAGCGGGTAGCTTCTTGTTTTATTTTTCAACCCAAGCCACTTTCCGGAATTGTAAATCAGACCAAGGGTCCCCGGGATCTCGAAATTAATTTCATTGTCGCCAAGAAAAATATAATCACAAGCCTGGTCAGTTATATTCCATTTGTCCAGCGGAACGGAATAATTATATCCAACTGCAAATAAATTTGCGGCTGTCACTTTATTCCCCTCTCCTTTGGGAGAGGGGCTAGGGGTGAGGTTTGAAAAATCCGCGACCACCCTTGGCACATTACTTCCTCCAATATTGCTTACGGGATTTGTATTTCTTCTTGAATATTCAAATGGAGAATATTGATTTGAAATTCTTTCTTCCACCTTTTGCCTTTTGCCTTCCACCTTTTGCCTTGCCGAATATCTTTCCGCTAAATTTTTTGCCACGGGAATCTCAAACTCAGGATCTTCAGTTAATGAAACCCGTATGGTGTCTCCAAGCCCATCTTCTAAAAGTGTTCCTATTCCCACCGCAGATTTTATCCTTCCATCCTCTCCATCACCGGCTTCGGTAACACCCAAATGAAGGGGATAGATGCCAAGCCCGACACTTGCCCCCCGCCCTAAAGGGTGCTGTTGGTTTTCTCTGATGGTCAGGACATTTTTTTCTTCTTCTGTATTGCTCCCTTCAGGGTTGGGGCAGAGTTTGTTCACCAACAATCGATAGGCCTGTACCATCACTTGCGTGTTACTTGCTTTCATAGAAAGCACTATTTCAAAATATTTTTCTTCTTCGCAAATTCTCAAAAATTCCAGTGCACTTTCCACCATGCCAAGTGGCGTATCCCCGTAACGACTTAAAATCCGGTCGCTGAGCGAACCATGGTTTGTTCCTATGCGCATCGCAGTTCCATTCTCCTTGCAAATTTTTATGAGTGGAAGAAACCGTTCGCGGATTCTTTCAAGTTCTTCGTCATAGCTCTTGTCCGTGTATTCAATGTGCTCAAATTTTTTCCGGTCCGCATAATTCCCTGGGTTCACTCTTACTTTTTCTACAATTCGTGCGGCAAGCTCAGCCGCGTTGGGAGTAAAATGAATATCAGCACAGATAGGAGTAGTGTATCCGCGCTTGCGCAATTCTTTTTTTATGTTTTCCAGATTCTTAGCCTCGTTCATGCTTGGAGCCGTAATACGCACCAACTCGCAGCCTGCATCGATCATTCGAATGCTTTGCTCCACAGTTTTAATGGTGTCCATTGTATCAGTAGTAGTCATGGACTGAATACGAATGGGGTTCCCTCCGCCAATGCCTATTGATCCCACCTTCACTTCCCGCGTTTTTAAACGGGAATAGCTGAAAAGCGAATTGCAATATTTAACCACAGTCATATACTACAAAGGTAGTATATATTTTTTGGGGTAAATAGGAATAGTTATTCGGGTATTGTTAATGAAGAATAGAAAAAACAGCAGCTTGTCATGTTGTCCAAGGACTCCTTCGGCATCTTTGGTTTTCAGCTTCTTAATTTCGCCCGTCCGACTTATCTGCAGAAAAATAGTTCCTTCCTACCCAACCCAACTGGTTTTTTCTGCGTGTTAGTATCCGAAAAGCAATAATAGCTTTTTGCTAAATAAATAATGATTTACCTGGTACCCTGTTTTTCTGCCACTTACTAAAATATTGCCTCCAGTAACTAATCAAGACTTGCTTTCTGGTACACAAGGATATATGTTTGTTCATTGTGTTTAGTTAGACAAATATTGAATGATAAGATCATTTTTTTTAAAACTCTAAGCAGAACCTGAACAACAGTCTTTTTGTGTAAAAACGAGGTGTTTCCGTCAGATTTAGAAATATTTATTAAACCTAGCAGCGTTTTACCTCTTACGGCTGTCTTACCTATATACAAGGAATGAACCCTTTTAATAAAACCGATGATATTCCTGATCAGGAGCTTGCAAAAGGCTGCTCTCAAGGCAAAGAGGATTATTGTAAAGTTCTTTTCCAACGATTCTATGGGAAAATGCTTAATGTGTGTAAGCGCTATGCAACAGACAGAGATGAAGCAAAAGATATTTTGCAGGAAGGATTTATTCGGGTATTTAAATGCATATCACAATATGAGCATAAGGGATCGTTGGAAGGATGGATCAGGCGCGTTATGGTAACTACAGCTATTAATCATTGCAAAAAGTATAAAATTAATGGTTCAGTTAATCATTTGGAATACGATGCACTTCTAAATGGTGGCCATGATGAGACAATCCAGGAATCATTTTCTCTCAACTACGCTGCTGAAAAAATGGATGCCGAAAAGTTGCTTAACATGATCCAGGGACTTCCATCTGTCTATAAACTGGTATTCAATCTTAATGCCATAGAAGGATACTCCCATCATGAAATTTCGGAGATGTTGGGTATAACCGAAAGCACTTCGCGATCTAACCTGGCAAAAGCACGGCACAAATTGCAGCAAATGATAAAAAAACAACGATATCAAAAAATATTCTTCATGAAGGATAATAATTTGGAAGGAGAGGATAATTTTTTCAATAAAGGGCTAAAAAATTTGCCGGAAGAACACGGGTCTGAGCAAGAATGGGATAAGCTGCTTATTCGATTGAAAAAGGAGGGCGTGATCGCGGAGAAGAAAAACAGAAGAGGAATATTTTTATATCTCTCGGTTGCTGCTACGGTAATTATTGGCATTACTATATGGCTCACAGTAAACACAAATGATGCAACACGTTCAAGTTCTAATAATAATTTAGTAGTGAATCAAAAGCAACCCGAACAGCCAAATGCAACTCCGGGGAATAAAACTGCACATGGCGCAACTCAAAGAGCTATTGACCAAGCACCTGAGGTGGCAAACGAGAAAACCACACAATCAAATTTTAAGTCAACGGAACAAATCGGGAAACAACCGTTGGTTCCACAAGGGAACACACAAAGCCTTTCTTCGCCAGAGAAGGGTTTTTCAAAAGTGCCTGCCTCCGATAATAGCTACACAACTAATAATCCAGCCAATGCTGCTTCTAAAAAATTACCAGGCAATAACCTGAACTCGAATCCTGTAAATGCAACTGAAAATTTATCTACAGGAAACTCAAAAAATTCATCTTCTAATGCGGATAATCAAAGCATGCCAGCAGAAAATTTATTGGCAATAAGTGCTCCCGCTTCTCCGAAAAATATAACAAAAGAAAATCCAGCCGCGACATCTTCTGCTGATACCGAAAAATTACCTGCAGAAAATTCAATAACAACACTTTCTGAGGATTCTTCCAATTCCTTAAATGATAAACGTGATCCATCTAAACAGATGGCAATATCATCAAAAGACAGCACAATTCCTTTAGCTTTTAAAAAGGATTCAGTCGAAAATTCGTTACCGAAAGCGGTCGCAGTAAAGAAAGATACCCTGGATCAAGCCACCCAACAAAGTAGCAACAACCAAAAGAAGACACCGGAAAAGAAGACAAGATATAGCTGGATAGGAGGATATTTTTCATTGGACTTTAATCAGTATACATCAAAAGATATGAAAAACACCTCGTATGGAGAATCACAATATGTTCTGAATGCGTTCGATCCCAATAGCGATTCGGTAAAACGAGTTCAGTTTACAGCAGGAATAACTGGAGGATACGGCTTCTCTAAATATTTTTCTGTTGAAGGGGGACTTTATTATGCCAAAAGAAAGAAAGTCAA
>Ga0163144_10015948_pt1 | contig 15430 bp, 14 predicted proteins | sample OliLak19BULKMAT1_FD_123175 | JGI IMG/M metagenome (GOLD analysis project Ga0163144, IMG submission 123175) | Freshwater microbial mat bacterial communities from Lake Vanda, McMurdo Dry Valleys, Antarctica - Oligotrophic Lake LV.19.BULKMAT1 | ecosystem: Environmental > Aquatic > Freshwater >...
AAACTCGAACGCCAATTGGGCCGCAGCAGGGCGCTGGTGCGGTCGCAGACTTAGGCCCGAACGGAGAAAACTAAATGGCCGATAATGCAAATGAAAGGACTGGCTCGCTGACAGGATTGTCAGCGTCCGAAGCTCAAGCGTTTCACAAACTTTTCGTCATGAGCTTCATCATCTTCACGTTGATCGCAGTTGGCGCCCACTTCCTCGTGTGGTCGTGGCGGCCCTGGATACCAGGCCCGAATGGCTATGCGATGGTTGAAGACACACTGAGGCTCGCGAGCACGCTCGTAAGCTTCAAAGCATAAGGAGACTGACCCATGTGGAGAATTTGGCTTCTTTTCGATCCCCGGCGCGTCCTGGTAGCCATGGCGGCTTTCCTGTTCGTGCTGGCAATTCTGATCCATTTCATCTTGCTCAGCTCACCCCGCTTCAACTGGCTCGGCACCACGCCGGCCGCTGTTGCGGAGCTGACGGTTGATACGGTCCAGAGTGCCTGAACCAATGGCGGATGGCGGATGGGCAGAGCCCGTCCGCCACCTGTCTCACGCATGAAGGAATTTAGCGGCGCGCAGATACCGGATGTCCCGGACGCGCGCCATACGAAGGAGCCCCGGCGATGGCGCTACTCAACTTTGAAAGAAAATACCGGATTCGAGGTGGCACGCTTGTCGGCGGTGACATGTTCGATTTCTGGATCGGCCCGTTTTATGTCGGCTTCTTCGGCGTAACGGCGCTGTTCTTCGCCTTCCTTGGCACGGCGCTCATCTTGCTGGGCGCTTCGATGGAAGGCACTTGGAATCCCTGGCTGATCAGTATTGATCCGCCCCCGATCGAATATGGATTGCAGCTTGCTCCGATGGCCGATGGTGGCATCTGGCAGCTGGTGACCATATGCGCGATCGGTGCCTTCGGCTCCTGGGCCCTCCGGGAAGTCGAGATCTCCCGCAAGCTCGGGATGGGCCTTCACGTGCCCATCGCCTTCGGCGTTGCGCTCTTGGCCTATGTCACGCTCGTCGTCATCCGCCCATTCCTGATGGGCGCCTGGGGTCACGGATTCCCGTACGGGATCATGAGCCACCTCGATTGGGTGTCGAACGTGGGCTATTCCTACGGCAACTTCCACTACAACCCCGCCCACATGATCGCGATCACGTTCTTCTTCACGACGACGCTCGCACTCTCCATGCATGGCGGCCTGGTCCTGTCGGCAGTAAATCCCGGCCGCGGCAAGACGGTGAAGACGCCGGAACACGAGAACGTCTTCTTCCGTGATTTCATCGGCTACTCCGTCGGCACGCTCGGCATCCACCGGCTCGGCCTCTTCCTCGCCCTCTCGGCCGGGATCTGGAGTGCCATCTGCATCGTCATTTCCGGCCCGCTCTATGAGGGGTCGTGGGTAGACTGGTGGGATGGCTGGAAAAACCTCGCCATCTGGCGCGTGTAGGAGGAACGAAACATGGCTGACTATCAGAATATCTTCACCCAGGTTCAGGTCCGCGGCCACACCGATTACGGTGTGACAGAAGGGACCAACTCCGAACCGCGCTACAACTTGACCGCCACAAGCCACTTCCTCGGCCGGATCGGGGATGCCCAGCTCGGCCCGCTCTATCTCGGCTGGTCCGGTGTCGCCTCGCTGATCTGCGGCTTCATTGCCATCGAGATCATCGGGCTCAACATGTGGGCGAGTGTCGGCTGGGATCCCATCAAGTTCTTCGGCCAGCTGCCCTGGCTGTCGCTTGATGCCCCCCTGCCGGAGCATGGCCTGAAACTTTTCATGCCGCTGAACGAAGGCGGCTGGTGGCTGATGGCAGGCATGTTCCTGACCGCCTCCATCCTCCTCTGGTGGGTGCGCTCCTACCGCCGGGCTGTCTCGCTCGGCATGGGCACGCATGTCTCCTGGGCGTTTGCCGCTGCGATCTGGCTCTACCTTGTCCTGGGACTCATCCGCCCTGTGATGATGGGCAGCTGGAACGAAGCTGTGCCCTTCGGCATCTTCACCCACCTCGACTGGACGAACAATCTCTCGCTCGTCTACGGCAACTTCTTCTACAACCCCTTCCACATGCTCTCGATTGTCTTCCTTTACGGGTCGGCCCTCCTGTTCGCCATGCATGGCGCGACGATCCTTGCGGTCGGCCGTTATGGCGGCGAGCGCGAGATCGAGCAGATCACGGATCGGGGAACAGCCTCCGAGCGCGCCGCTCTCTTCTGGCGCTGGACGATGGGCTTCAATGCCTCGATGGAATCCATCCACCGCTGGGCCTGGTGGTTCGCCATCCTCTGCCCGATCACCGGCGGTATCGGTGTCCTGTTGACCGGCACGGTCGTGGACAACTGGTTCCTCTGGGGCGCAGACAACGGGTTCGCCCGCTACTGATGCGGCATTCAGGTCAGGCGGCCCACCGCCTGTCCGCTGCACAGGCAAACTGAGCTGGGACCTCCCGGCGTCAAAGACCGGTCCCGGCTCATCCGGGTCCGGTCTATTTCTTTTCGGGGCCTGTTCAGGGTGTCTCCTCTCACCCATATCGCCGTCATACGGTCTTCGCCTGCCGCGATAGGGGAGGTAGCCGATCGTCACTGAGTGAGAAGAAAACGAGAAAGAATGAGAATCAATGAGAATGAATGAGAGAAAATCGGCGCCGGATAGGCGCTGAATGCGTCAAGGTAAGGCAGGCTTGAGGCGCCCCGGGCAGGCATTTGTGCCTACAAGAGACACCAAGCCGGAAAAATAAAATCCAGTCTCCTCAACCCCTTATAAATAATGTCCCCCATCCTTGCGCTACACCTCCGCCCACGGAGTTATACTCCGGGCATGATCAGTTCGGAAATTTCCAAACCTCAAGACCCTCACCTCCCATTGCTTCGCAACGGGTCCCTCCTCTCCCATTTCATGGGGTCGCTCGGGAAATCGTATACGATTTCTCGTCCTCGCGACGGGTTAGAGGGCGCTTCACTTAACCCCTCTCCCGCATCGCGGGAGAGGAGGGGCCCACGACCAAAGGTCGTGGGAGGTGAGGGTCTTGGCCAAACAAAGCAAACCCGAAGGGGCACCCAGCCTAACGCCCCCGCACCAGCCGCCAGGCGCTCCAAAGACAAGCCACATGCGTCAGCAGGCTGGCGACCAGCACACCGGCGACGACCAGATCCGGCGCCTCGGAGACCGCGCTGCGCACCGCCGCCATCAGCAGCGCGCCGGAGATGAGGAACCACATCAGCGGCCAGGCCCAGGGCCGGTACCCGCTGCTTGCCAGCAGAAAGGCCAGCAGTGCAAACTCCCCCGCCACGCCGAGCAGCACGAGATCAAACATCCAGGGTTCAAGGTTCATTTGCGAGCCTCCGGAAGGCGGTCAGCCGAACGGACCATTCAGCGTCACAACCTTGTAATTGAGCCAGGCCGCGAACGACACCCAGCCCAGATAGGGCAGCAACAGCAGGCTCGCCGGGCGCGAGAACCGCGCGAGGAAAACGGCAATCACCGCCACCGAGATCCACAGCGTCGCGACTTCCGCCAGCGCCCAGTCCGGCCGGCGCAGCGTGAAGAACACGGCGCTCCAGACGATATTCAGCACGGCGTTGATGAAAAAGAAGATCACCAGCAAAAACCGGTCCCGCTGCGTCGTCGCATCGCGCCAGCCGATCGTCGCCGACAGGGCCGCCAATGCGAAAATTATTGTCCAGCCGGGCCCGAAGGCCCAGTCCGGCGGGTTCAGCGAGGATTTTTCCAGCCCGGTATACCAGGCATCGATGCGCGTCATCGCGCCGCCCGCGATGGCGGTGGCCAGCGCGGCCCCGGCCGCAATCAGCAGCGGTCGGCGAGGGATCACGTCTGTTTGGGGCGTGCCGGCGTCAGGCCGAGAAGGTGCGCAGTGTCCTTCAGGAAGATTTTGAGATGCGCCATGTGATCCGGCTTGCCAAGGCGCTTGTTGAGATAGGCGTCCCAGGTCAGGCGCTGCACATCCTTGTCATTGCACATCGCGACAAATCCCTCGCGGCGCTTGTCGGACCGGTACCAGAAATGCTGCATGATCCCGAGGATCATGAACACCTGGCCATGCGCCTTCATGTAGCGTTTCCGCGTTGCGGCCAGCGCTTTCACATCGCCCGTTTCAATCAGTTCACGGATGGCGGTCGCCGCCTCGCGCCCGCCCAGCATCGCATAGTAGATGCCTTCGCCGGAGGCCGGCGCGACCACACCGGCGGCGTCGCCGGCCAGCAACACATCGCGCCCATTGTCCCAGCGCTTCAGCGGCTTCAGTGGGATCGGCGCGCCTTCCTTGCGCACCAGCTCTGCGTTCTCCAGCCCGATATCCTTGCGCAGCGTCCGGATCGCATCGCGCAGCGAGAAGCCCTTGTTGGCACTGCCGACGCCGACGCTGGTCGTCTCGCCATGCGGGAACACCCAGGCATAGAAATCCGGCGAGAGACGCCCCTGATAATAGATGTCGCAGCGTGCCGGATCGAAGCCTTCGGTCGGCTCGGGCGACTTGATGATCTCGTGATAGGCAAACACGCATTTCGTCTCGCCGCCGCCGGGAATCGCCTCGGCCGCCACGCGGGACTTGGCGCCATCCGCGCCGATGACCGTACGGGTACGGATCTTGAGGGTCTCCGAACTGTCATCCTTCGGCTTGTAGACGATGTTGGCGAGGCCGTCGGCTTCGCGTTCGATGCCGGTGAAACTTCCGGCGCGGCGCTCACACCCGGCTTTTGCGGCGCGGGCGCGCAGCCATTCGTCAAAATGCTCACGGTCCACCATGCCGACGGCGCCGCCTTCAACCGGCATGTCGACCACCCGGCCAGACGGCGCGATCATCCGCGCCGCGCGGGCGCGCGCCACGATGACGCTTTCCGGAATGTCGAAATCCTGGATCAGGCGCGGCGGGATCGCCCCGCCGCAAGGCTTGATGCGTCCAGCCTTGTCAAGCAGCAGGACCCGGCGGCCGGCTTTCGCCAGATCGTGCGCGGCCGTCGCGCCCGCAGGCCCGCCCCCGACAATCACGCAGTCATAAATGTCGTCAGTAGACTGAGGGGTCATGTCGGTTCTCCGGATCGTACGGCTAGAAATTCGCTGCTGGGCAATACCGGCAGCCGAAGAGTATCTGCGCCGGTCTGTCCGACGCGAAGGGCAAGGGCGGCGGCGAGCAGGAAGGTCAGGCCTTCAACCGCAAACACCAGCGCAAAAGCAGGGGCAGGGGAGTCCATCAGGGCGCGTGCCACGTCCACGGCTGCCGCGCCGAGAAATCCGCCAAGGCCGAAGGCCACCGCCTGCGCGGCGCCCCAGACACCCATCCGTGTGCCTTCGCGCTGTTTCGCGCCGGCGCTCGCCAGGGTCATCATCGAGCCGATGGCGGCCACGGCAAACGCGCCGTTGGCAACGCCGAGGGCGATCACGTTCGGCACCAGCGGCCAGTCAGCGCCCATCGCCTGCGTTCCCAGTCCCAGTGCGAGCAAGGCAGCGGCAGACGCAATACATCCGCCCACGGTCCATCCGCGCATGAAGCCCGCGCGGGACTTGCCGATCACGGTGCCCGCCACGGCGGTGAGAATCATGCCGGCCAGCGTGCCCATGTTCTGCACACCGGCAAGCTGCGTCGAACTGCCGGCGTCATAGCCATGCACAAGACCGGCAAAGGGTTCGAGAATCAGGTCCTGCGCGCTATAAGCCAGCATCGAGACGAACACGAATACGGTGAACCGCCGCGCCTGCGGATCCGCCCAGGTCTCGCGCAGCGCAGCGCGGAAAGCTTGGCCGTCATTTGCGCTGGGCGCGGGAGCAGCGACACGCGCAGATGCCGGTTCAAGTCCGCGCAAGGCGAGGAAGGTAACGACCAGCGCGATCGCCGAGACAACCGTCGTGACAAGAATGAGCCGGTCGAAACTGAAGGGCTTCAGAAAGCCGCCGCCGATGCCGGCGGTCAGCACGAAACCCATGATCATCATGATCCAGACAATCGCCGCCGCCGCTGCCTTGCGCGACGGTTCGGTGCGGATGGCGAGAAGGGCCAGCAGGTTGGTGCCCGCTGCGCCCACGCCCGCGCCGATCAAGGCATAGGCAAGGACGGAAAGCCCGAAGCCCATCCAGAAATTTGCGGGGATGAGCGAAGCTGCGAACGCCGCGCTGATCGCGCCAAACGCCAGCACCGCCATGCCGCCGAGAATCCACGGCGCGCGCCGTCCGCCGGCATCGGCGCCATAACCCCAGCGAGGCCGCGACATCTGCACGGCGTAGTGCCAGCCGACGAGCAGTCCCGGAATCGCAGCAGCCAGGCCGAGTTCAACGACCATCACGCGGTTCAGCGTAGAGGTCATCAGGATGACGATGGCGCCGAGCGAGGTCTGCACGAGGCCGAGCCGGATGATGCCGAGCCAGCCAAAAGAAGGAGAGGCGCCCGCGTTCATCCGGCGACCGACCAGGGCTGGATGGCAAAGGCGCTGACCAACATTCCGAGTACGAACAATGTCACGCCGGTCGCACTGTACCAGATGGCCTTGCCGCGCGGATCGCTGAGCAGGTCGATCATCAACAGGATCTGCGCGCACAGCAGGCCGATGATAGCCGCCGCATGGAAAGGTTTGCCGATCCAGGCGAGCATGAAGATCACCGCGACCTGCGAGACCCCCATGATCACGCAGGCGACCAGTGCCGCCCGGTCCGGGCCAAGCTGCGCGGGCAGGGAGCGCACGCCCATCAGACGGTCGCCCTCGATGGATTTGAAATCGTTCAGCGTCATGATCCCATGCGCACCAACCGAGTAGGCGAGCGCGAGGAAAATGATCAGCGGGTTGGGAAAGGCGCCGAGCATGACAGCGGCGCCGGTAAACCAGGAGATGCCCTCATAGGAAATCCCGACCGCCGCATTGCCCCACCAGCCATTCATTTTCAGCCTGAGCGGCGGAGCGCTGTAGGCCCAGGCGAAGAAGACGCCGACAAGGGTGGCCGCGAAAGCCCAGATACCGAGCGCAAGGCCAAGCAACAGGGAGAGACCCGACCAGATGATCGCGAGATACAGGCCCCACTGGCCGGGAATCCGGCCCGACGGAATCGGCCGGTTCGGCTCATTGATCGCATCGACGTGGCGGTCATACCAGTCGTTCACAGCCTGGCTCGATGCGCACACCATCGGACCTGCCAGCAGCATGCCGCCGAGCAGGAGATGCATGTTTCCGAAGAAAGGCTGGCCGCTCGAAACGGCGCCGCACATGAAGGCCCACATCGCCGCAAACCAGGTGACTGGTTTGAAAAGTTCCAGCACGGCAGCCGGCTTCGGAAGCTGGCGTGACTGAGCTGGGATAGGCGTATGAAGCATGCCTGTACGCTAATGTTGACGGCGCGGAGTGTCAACGCAGGTAGACGCTTTTCGAGGCTGATTTTCGACCGATCCGTACGCGAATCAAATCCCGCAAGACGGCAGGCGCATCAGGCCTTGTCGTCGATCCCGAAGCGCTTGAGCTTGGAATACAGACCCTGCCGGCTGAGGCCGAGAATTTCGGCTGCGGAGGCGCGGTTATCGTCGGTCAGCTTGAGGGCGGCTTCGACGCAGAGCCGTTCGATCAGCGTCGTCGAATCGCGCACGATATCCTTCAGCGGCATCCGGCCGACAAGGTTCGTCAGGTGATCGACAGACCGCGGCAATTCCTCGCCCGGCGGCGGCTCTGTAGCGAAGCGGCGCGTCACGATGCGAACCGAGAAGGCGTAAAAGCCCGGCCGCGAATTGCTGGTGGACACGGCAGACACTTCGACCTGCTCTTCGGCATTGAAGCGGTCGCGCAGAACGGTGGCGAAATTGCGCGCGGTGCCGTTCGTCTTGAGGGTGGAGATCAGCACGTTGAGATCAGTGGTCGAGCGGCCGAGATATTGCGACAGGCGGGCGCCGGTCACGTGTTCTTCTTCGCTGTGATGCGCCATCTCGAGGAAGGCGCGATTGGCGGCGAGGATGCGCAGGTCATCATCCGTCACCACGAAGGCGTCAGGCAGATCCTCAAGCGCGCGGAGCAATTGTGCGCGGTCACCCTCGACTTTGTTGGACGCGATTCCCTCGCCGGCGATCTTGATGACCAGACGCGCATCGATGCCTTGTCCGAACACGGAGGCTGTCAGGTCCACCTTCTTGCCATTGGCCAGTTCGGTCTTGTCCGATGTCGAACTGCCCGTGGCCAGCGCCTTCGCGGCCATGCGTTCCACGGCGCGGGCAGCGCGCGGCGCAAACAGGCCGGGGAAGTCGGCGCGCGACAGGCGGTCGGCCTCGACGCCGAGCGCCTTGCCGGCGGCGCGATTCGCCGACTCGACGAGAAGTTCTTCGGCGGTCACGATCAGAATCGGATCGGCCACCGCTTCGAAGACCATCTTGTAGCGGCCTTCGGCTTTGCGAAGACGCGCATAATCGCGTTCGATATCCTGCTGCGCCTTGACGAGGCGCTGCTGCAGTTCGGAAATTTCGCGCAGGTCGCGGCCAAGTGCGATGACCGGGCCGCGCGCGGGTGTCTTGACGGTGCGATAGGAGACCGGCACATCGCGCACGCCGCCGGACGGGTGGTTGACCTGACGCGGGCGAATCGGTGCGGCGCTGTCGCCAGCGCTCAGCAAGGCTTCGATTTTTGTGCGGCTGTCAGAGGAGACCGTGTCGATCCAGGGCCGGCCAATCCAGCCATTGGCAAAGCCACTCCGGCGCAGGTCATCCGACGCGATGGCTACGTCTTTTACGAGTCCATTCTCTATGATGACAGCGATGTCCGAGGATTGTTCGATAAGGCTGGCAACTGTCTGGGCGTCAAATCCGGACAGATGTTTCTCCGCGTCGCGGAACGAGGATCTTGGTGCCGACGATTGCGACGAAGCATCCATTAATGTTCCAAACAGACTGCGAGCTACCTTTGGAGGCCCTAGCAGTAAGACTATGCCAATGCCAACATTTTCCTCACAAGTTCCGGAGCGTCGAGGCCTCGCCCGGCAATCCCATCTGCGCCAATCTCGTGCGCCAAATGTGGAGAATGTTCAAAAATCTGTCCGCCTACCACCATTTTGGTCGCGGGATTCTTTGACGCCTTGCGCATCGCCTTGATGAGGTGGGTGACACCTTCCGTTGCGCCGTCATGGGAAACCGAAAGGCCTGCCATGTCAAAACGGCGCGACGCCATCAGGGCCGTGATCGCGGCAGGGTCGCCGCTTGTTTCGGTCGTGACCGACCAGCCCTGCTTGCGGAAAAGTTCAGCGGCCATCAGCACGCCGAAGACATGCTGCTCGCCCGGCGCAATCGCGATCAGGATGCTCGGAGCTTCGGCAGTTTCGGGTTTCCCCTGGGCTTCGGTCTGTTCGGAGATGCGGTGCAGCGCCTCGTGAAGGCGGCAGAGGCCGATGGTGACATCGACGAAGCTGACCTGATCATCGCTCCAGAGTTCGCCGAGCTCGCGGGCCGACCAGGCGAAGAGTTCCATCAAGATAATTTCCGGTGCGCGGCCATGGGCCAGATAAGCATCGGCAATGTCGCCGGCCAGGGCGCCGTCATCGGAGAGCAGCGCCGTAACAAAGGCGTGACGCTCTGGCGCCGCGAAGGTGCCCTGTTCGCCGCCGGGCGCCGTGCGCACCAGTGTCAGATGGCTTTCCGGCATGCGGTTGGCGATGACGAGGCGGGGGATGATCTCGGATTGCAGGGCGGCAAACAGTTCAGGCTCTTCAGTCGTGGGGCGCTTCAGCACGGTCTCGGCGCCGAGCTGGCGCCAGAGGCCGACCAGGAAGGGAATGGGTCTGACGACAAAATCCGCGTCGGAGCCATCTCTGGGTCTGCGGCCCATCTCCTGGTTGAGTGCCATCTGCGTCCTCCTCCTGACCAAGTCCCGAGCACACGCATAAGCTGCGCGCCCGAAGCCCGGCTTTTGTTGATCTTCCTATATGCCGTACCCCTCGGGTTCCGGCTGGTCTTGTGCTGACCCGAGCATCCGCATCCGGATGTAAAGTCATGTGACGGATGTGCTCGGGAGCGCACAGGGCCGTGAATCTTGGGCAGGGCGGGCTGCCTTGACAACGCCTTAGTTGTTAACGCTTTCTGCCACTTCACTCCTGTTGGTAGCATGGGTTTTTGGTCAAATCTATCCAAATCCGAGTATTTCGACAAAAAACTCCCCGAATACCCCCGAAAGTGTCAAGCCAGATAGTCGTCAACAAAGATTGACATAACCATCTCGGGCGCTATCGTTGGGCCTGAACGAGAAGTGGGAGTGTCGCGTTTCGTGACGATGTTTGACGAACCCATCAAGGCAGGGAGGAGAGCGCCGCTGTACACAGCTGAGCAGCGCAAGCGTCGCGACTCCTCTCCCTGGACACTCGTTCAGGGTGTGCTCGCCCCGCTCCAGTTTCTGGTCTTTTTCGCAAGCCTCGTCCTCGTCGTCCGTTATCTGACGACCGGCGAAGGTCTGGCGCTCGCAACCGCCTCTATCGTCCTGAAAACATTCGTACTTTACGCGATCATGGTGACCGGGGCGATCTGGGAGAAAGACGTTTTCGGGAAGTATCTTTTCGCGCCGGCCTTCTTCTGGGAGGACGCCGTGTCGATGGTCGTGATTGCTCTGCATACGGCCTATCTCGTCATGCTTCTGGGCGGCATCGGATCGCCCGTCACCCAGCTCGCCGTCGCCCTCGCAGGCTACGCCATTTACGTCATCAACGCCGCCCAGTTCATCTGGAAGCTGCGTCTTGCCCGGCTTGATTCTGCCGGGTCCCTGGAGGCTACCGCTTGACCCAACTGATTCCGCCGCTGGCACAAAAGGCGCTTGGCGATTGCGCTGCGCCGGCACCCGCCCGGGTGGTGCTGCGTGAAAGAGGGCAGCGCGAAGTGTTTTGCGGGCTGACCTCGATCATGTGGCTGCACCGCAAGATGCAGGACGCTTTCTTTCTTATTGTCGGCTCGCGCACCTGCGCCCACCTGATGCAGTCTGCGGCAGGGGTGATGATCTTCGCAGAGCCGCGCTTTGCCACCGCCATCATCGAAGAACGCGACCTTGCCGGCATGGCGGACATCAATGAAGAGCTGAACAAGACGGTTTCGCGCTTGCTGGAGCGCCGCCCTGAGATTAAGTTACTCTTCCTCGTGGGTTCGTGCCCGTCGGAAGTGATCAAGCTGGATCTCGGCCGGGCCGCCGAGCGCCTGTCGATGACCTATGCGCCGCGTGTGCGCATCCTGAATTACTCGGGCAGCGGCATCGAGACGACCTTTACGCAGGGCGAAGATGCCTGCCTGACCGCGATGGTGCCGGAGCTGCCCGCGACGGACGATGCGGGCCTGGTGGTGGTCGGCGCGCTGGCGGATGTGGTCGAGGACCAGTTCGCGCGCATCTTCGAGGCGCTTGGCATTGGCCCGGTGCATTTCCTGCCGAGCCGCAAGGCGGGCACGATGGTGCCGGTCGGCCCGAACACAAAATTCCTGCTTGCCCAGCCCTGGCTTCGCGATACCGCCCGCACGCTCGAAGCGCGCGGCGCCACGCACCTGCCCGCCCTGTTTCCGCTGGGCGCGGAAGGGACCACCTCCTGGCTGAAGGCTGCCGCCGATGCGTTCGGCGTTTCCGCTGAGCGGTTCCATGCCGTCACCGAAATGCCGCGGGCTCGCGCTACCCGCGCGCTCGCAAGATATAATGACACGCTGGCCGGCAAGTCGCTGTTCTGCTTTCCTGATTCGCAGCTCGAAATTCCGCTCGCCCGGTTCCTGTCGCGCGAACTCGGCATGACGCTGGAAGAAGTCGGCACGCCTTACCTCCACAGTGTGCACATGGCGGACGAGTTGGCGCTGTTGCCCGCAGATGTGCGTCTCAGCGAAGGCCAGGACGTTGACCTGCAGCTGGACCGCTGCCGCGAGGCGCGCCCCGACATTACCCTGTGCGGCCTTGGCCTCGCCAATCCGCTCGAGGATGAGGGCCTGACGACCAAGTGGTCGATCGAGCTCGTTTTCACCCCCATCCAGGGATACGAACAGTGCGGCGATCTCGCCGAGCTGTTTGCACGCCCGCTTATCCGGCGTACGAGGCTCGCAGTCTGATGCAATTGACCGTCTGGACTTATGAGGGCCCTCCGCACATCGGCGCGATGCGTATCGCGACCGCCATGGAAGGCCTCCACTATGTGCTGCATGCCCCGCAGGGTGATACGTATGCGGACCTTCTGTTCACGATGATCGAGCGGCGCGCCAAGCGCCCGCCGGTGACCTACACGACGTTTGAGGCGCGCGACCTCGGTTCGGATACCGCCGAGATTTTCAAGAGCGCCGCGCTGGGGGCCTATGAGCGCTTCCAGCCGCAGGCGATGATCGTCGGCGCGTCCTGCACGGCCGAACTGATCCAGGACGATCCCGGCGGCCTGACCAAGGCGCTCGGCCTGCCCATCCCGGTGATCGCCCTCGACCTGCCGTCCTATTCCAAGAAGGAAAACTGGGGCGCGTCGGAAACCTTCTACCGCCTCGTGCGCGGTCTCGCCGCCGAACAGCCGAAGACTTCGGCCAATCGCCTCACACGTCCGATCTGCAACGTCCTCGGCCCGACGGCGCTCGGCTTCCGCCACCGCGATGATGTGCGCGAGATCACGGGCCTTCTGTTCCAGCTTGGCATCGACGTGAATGTCGTAGCCCCGCTCGGCGCCACGCCGCATGACCTGACGCGCCTTCCGGCCGCGGACTTCAACGTCTCGCTCTATCCTGAGATTGCAGATGTCGCTGCCCGTTTCCTCGAGAAAGAATTCGGCCAGCCCTATACGAAAACGATCCCGATCGGCGTCGGCGCGACGAATGATTTCATCGTCGAAGTCTGCGGCCTCGCCGGTATCGAAGTGCCGGACCTTTCGGCCTTTGCGAGCAACATGCCGTGGTGGTCGCGTTCGGTGGACTCGAACTATCTCACCGGCAAGCGCGTGTTCATCTTCGGGGACGGCACGCACGCACTCGCCGCAGCCCGCGTCGCCGCTGACGAGCTGGCCTTCACGGTGGTCGGCCTCGGTTGCTACAACCGCGAATTCGCCCGCCCCGTCCGCGAAGCGGCGACCGAGCTTGGCCTCGAAGCGCTGATCACCGAAGATTATCTCGAAGTCGAAGCGGCCATTGCCCGCCTGCAGCCGGAGCTGATCCTCGGCACGCAGATGGAGCGGCATATTGCCAAACGCCTCGGCATTCCGTGTGCGGTCATTTCTGCGCCGGTGCACGTGCAGGACTTCCCGGCGCGCTACGCCCCGCAGATGGGTTTCGAAGGCGCCAACGTGATTTTCGACACATGGGTCCATCCGCTCATTATGGGACTTGAAGAGCACCTGCTCGGCATGTTCCGCGAAGATTTCGAGTTCAACGATTCGGCTGGTGCCTCGCACCTGGGCGGACATGGCGCCGCCGAGAAAGTTTCGGACGCCGTGGCTGCTGCCGGGCAGGCCGGGGAGGGGGCAGCTGGCATCCTTCATTGGGCGCCTGAAGCCGAGAACGAACTCAAGAAGATTCCTTTCTTCGTGCGCGGCAAGGCGAAGCGCAATACCGAAGCCTTCGCCCGCGACAAGCATCTCGAGACGATCACGCTCGAAACCCTTTATGACGCAAAGGCGAGCTATGGCCGCTAAGCGCGCAACCCTCGTCGACATGACGCCCGTCAGGGTCGTCATCCTGTCGCTGGATTCCCATCTCGGCACGGCTATCCGCGCCGCCGAGACCCAGCTGCGCCGGACGCATCCGAACCTGTCGCTGGCCTTTCATCCGGCCTCGGAGTTTGATCGCCAGCCCAAGGCGCTTGCGCGCGCCATCGAGGATATCGGCAAGGCTGATTTCGTGCTCGCCTCGATGCTGTTCCTTGAGGACCATATCAAGGCGGTGCTGCCGGCGCTTCAGGCGCGGCGCGATTCGTTTGACGCCATCGTCGGCGCCATATCGGCTTCGGAAGTCGTGCAGCTGACGCGGCTCGACCGGTTCGACATGTCGAAGCCTGCCAGCGGCCCGATTGCGCTGATGAAGCGCCTGCGGGGCGGTTCCGGAGACAAGGCGAAATCCGGCGAAAAGCAGATGAAGACGCTGCGCCGCCTTCCGAAAATCCTGCGCTACATTCCGGGCATGGCCCAGGACGTGCGCGCCTATTTCGTGACGATGCAATACTTGCTGGCGGGTTCGGAAAAGAACATCGCCAACGCCGTCCGCTTCATTGTGGACCGGTATGCGGCCGGCCCGCGCGCCCACCTGCGCGGCAAGATGAATCCTCTGCCCCCGGAAGAATATCCGGAGACGGGGCTCTATCACCCGCAGATGAAGCCCACCGTGGCCGAGCGTCTCGACGCGCTGCCGAAAACGGCAGGCGAGCGCCCGACGGTTGGCCTGCTCGTGCTGCGCTCCTACATCACGTCCGGCGATGCCGGTCATTATGACGGCGTCATTGCCGCCCTCGAAGCGCGCGGCCTGCGCGTTGTTCCAGCCTTTGCGAGCGGTCTCGATGCCCGGTCCGCGATCCGCCGCTACTTCATGCGCGGCGAGACGCCCACCATCGATGCCCTTGTTTCCCTGACCGGCTTCTCGCTCGTCGGCGGCCCGGCCTTCAATGATGCTGAAGGCGCCGTCGAGATGCTCAAGGCCCTCGATATTCCCTATGTCTGCGCGCTTGCTTCGGAGTTCCAGTCCCTGTCGGACTGGGGCGCGAATGCGCGTGGGCTGACGCCGATCGAGACGACCATCATGGTCGCTCTTCCAGAACTGGACGGCGCCACGGGATCCATTGTCATCGGCGGGCGCGCCGACCATGGCACGACGTGTACCGGATGCGCCCGCCGTTGCACTTTCGCCGATGACAACAGACGCATGCAGGTCTGCCCCGAGCGGGCCGAGCAACTCGCCGCACGTGTCGACAAGCTGGTCCGTTTGAAGCGCTCCGCGCGCGCCAACCGCAAGCTTGCGATCACGCTGTTCAACTTCCCCCCCAACTCCGGCAGCGTGGGCACCGCTGCTTACCTGTCGGTCTTCGAATCCCTGTTCAATTTCCTCAAGCGCCTCGAAGCCGAAGGTTACGGCGTCAAGGTTCCGGCTTCGGTCGATGACCTCAAGGACATGCTGCTGGAAGGCAACAAGGACCGTTACGGCACCGAGGCGAACGTTGTCGCCGAAGTGCCGGTCTCGGATCATGTCCGCCGCGAGCGCCGCCTGAAGGATATCGAAGCGGCCTGGGGCCCGGCGCCCGGCCGTGTACTGACGGATGGCCGCTCGATCTTCGTGCTCGGCGCCCGGTTCGGCAACGTTTTGGTCGGCCTGCAGCCAGGCTTCGGCTATGAAGGCGACCCGATGCGCCTGCTCTTTGAGAAGGGCTTCGCGCCGACCCACGCTTTTGCTGCCTACTATACTTACCTGAAGCAGGCTTTCGCCGCCGACGCCGTCGTGCATTTCGGCACGCACGGTGCGCTGGAATTCATGCCCGGCAAACAGTCTGGCCTGTCGGG
>Ga0163144_10015950_pt1 | contig 15429 bp, 9 predicted proteins | sample OliLak19BULKMAT1_FD_123175 | JGI IMG/M metagenome (GOLD analysis project Ga0163144, IMG submission 123175) | Freshwater microbial mat bacterial communities from Lake Vanda, McMurdo Dry Valleys, Antarctica - Oligotrophic Lake LV.19.BULKMAT1 | ecosystem: Environmental > Aquatic > Freshwater > Lake...
AGGCCGGCGGCGCGCTCGAAGTGATTCTCCGCCGTCTGGCCGAGTTCATGGAAAAATCGCTCAGCTTGCGCAGGAAGATCCAGGGGGCCATGATGTACCCGGTCTTCGTGGTGCTCGTGGCGGTCTCGATCTTGACGGCGATCATGATCTGGATCGTCCCCTCGTTTATCAAAATTTTCCAGGGGTTCGATCAATCGTTGCCCAAGATGACGGTCCTGCTCATCGCGATGTCGACCTGGGTCAGCAACTATTGGTATTTGATCCCGCTGATCCCGGTCGCGATTTACTTCTTCATCAAATTGATGAAGATGTTCGAGTACGGCCGCGAAGGCTGGGACTTGTACACGCTCAAGGTGCCGATCTTCGGCCAATTGGTCGAAAAGAACATCCTCGCGCGCAGCACCCGCACCTTGGGGACGATGATCAGCAGCGGCGTGCCGATTTTGGAGGCGCTCAACATCACGCGCGACACGGCCGGCAACGCCGTGTTCGAGCGGCTGTTTATCAAGGTAACCGAGTCGATCCGCGAGGGTGAAAGCATCGCCAAGCCCCTCAAGGACCATTCGGTCCCGCCGTTTAACGCGCTGACGATTTTTTGGTTCGCCTTTCCGGTGCTTTTGGTGGCGATCGGATTATTTTTTTACGATCCCATGATGGCGGCGATGGCCTTCGCGATCGCGGTGGCAGTGGGGGGCTTGCTGTACCTGATGAAAGGCCGCGGCCGCGTCATCAACGACCTGGTGGTCAACATGGTTGACGTGGGCGAGGAGACGGGCGAGTTAGATACGATGCTTTACAAAGTGGCCGACACCTACGATGAAGAAGTCGCCGTGTTGACCGAAAGTTTGCAGAAGTTGATGGAACCGATCCTGATTATCTTCCTGGGGGGGGCGGTGCTGTTCATCGTGGCGGCGTTGTTCCTACCGCTGGTAAGCCTGATCGAAGGCTTGTCCAGTCCCGGCGGGAAGAAGAAGAAGTAGTGTTCAACAAACCGCCACAGAGAACGCAGGGGAAATGCAAATTGCAAATTAGGAATTGCAAATTGGCAATTGAATTTCCTGCATTTCCCGCTTTGTGAACTCAGTGCCTCAGCGGCTTACGAAACTTCAAACTCAACACCCAACAATTTCCTTTTCAGTTTAATGGAGTGAGCGATGTCCCGCATCCGTTCCACAACCCGCGCCGGCTTTACGTTGGTGGAATTGCTGGTGGTGATCGTGATCATCGGCATTCTGGCGAGCATTATCAGCGTGGCGGTGATCGCCGCACTGAAGACCGCGCGGAACACCGCGATCAGAACGGAAATCGACCTGCTGCACGGCGCCTGCGAGACGTATAAAAACGATTACGGTTCATATCCGCCGTCGAACGTCGCGGACCTGAAAAAGCACATTCAGTCCAAGTTTCCGTATCTCGATGCCACCGAGTTGACCAAAATTCCGGCTAACCTCGACAACGCCGAAATTTTGGTCTATTGCCTGCAAGGTTACGGTCCCAACACCCGCAAACCGATCTCCACCAAAGCGCAAGCGACGACGATTTTTGAATTTGACAAAGGCCGGTTGCAATCCTTCGGCACGAACGGCCAACCGGTTTACACCGCGCTCCACTCCACTGGCGCGCCGTATGTCTATTTCGATACCTCGCGGCCCACCGCGCGGAGTAGGACCAATGACGAGGTGTTCACCCCACTACTCGGCTTTGGAACCGGTTTTGCCCGTGCGTATTTCAGTGATCTCGGCGGTCAAGTTAATCCGCAATCGTTTCAGATCATTTGCGCCGGCCAAGACGGCGCTTATAGCAAAACCAACACGGCGGGGAAGTCGTATCCCAGTGGCCTAGGTGTCGCGCCGAACAATACTCCCTATGAACCGGAAGACCTCGACAACCTTGCCAACTTTAGCCCCGGCGTGCTTGGCGATCAACGGCCGTAAGCGGCCGATTATCCACTCACCTTTTTGACCCGATTTTCATGAACGCCATCACCTCCATTTCGCCGCGCGTCGCAACGCCGCACCGGTTCAGCCGAACGGCCCGCCGCGCGTTCACGCTGATCGAGCTGCTGGTGACGATCGTGATCATGCTAATCCTGGCGTCGATGGTGCTGTTCGCCTTGGCCAACGCGCAAACCACAGCCAAAGACGCCAAAACCCGCGCCACGATCAGCAAAATCAATACGTTCATCATGGCGAAGTATGAGTCGTATGCGACTCGACGAGTGCCGATCAAGGTGGCGGCGAACACGGGACCACGAGATGCGGCTTTACTAAGATTGAATGCACTTCGTGAATTGATGCGTCTTGAGATGCCTGATCGGCACGTTGATATTACTGATGCTCCTACAATTGTAACTAAACCTTCAATATCAAATGCGTATTTTCGACGATTCAATAGTTCATCGAAAGATGTGCAATATGAATCGGCCGAGTGTCTCTATTTGATCATCGCTTTTGGACTTGAAGATCAAGAAGCATTGGCATCGTTTTCAGAATCCGAAATTGGCGATACCGATGGAGATGGTTTGAAAGAGTTTATTGATGGCTGGGGGAAACCAATTGCATTTTTACGATGGGCACCAAAGCTCCCTTCGCTAGTTCAATATCCTCAAGGACCTGCAGTTATTCCAGATGCCACAGTTCATCATGACCCGTTTGACATAATGCAACGTCAGGATGGCGCATTTGCCATTTACCCTCTGATCTATTCTGCAGGTCCCGATCAAATATTTGATATCCAAACGGAACGTCCTAAAGGTTCTTTCTCCTTCAAGCCGGATGACCCATACAACGGACCTGCCGGATTACCCCAAGACTTACCAAGTACTTTCAGTACGACCGCCGACGGCGTCGAAAACTGGCACGACAACATCACCAACCACGAATTGCTGGGACCATAAGGGGAATGCAGAAGTCAGAATGCAGAATGCAGAAAAAATGCGAAGGGAAAAGGAAAAAGGGAAAAGGTGGAAGTTTTTATCACTTTCCTGCTGACCGTATCCCACACCCCCATTCCCCTGCTGACCAACGCCTAACGCCCAATCCCCAACGCCCAACCATGACCCACTTCCCCGCCATCGCCGCTTCCCGTCACACACGCCGCCCAGCGCGTGGGTTGACGTTGATTGAACTGTTGGTGGTGATGGTCATTTTGACGTTGATCACCGTGGCGACGATTCCGTTGCTGCAACCGGCGACCGGTGCCCGCAAAGTCCGCGAAGCGGCGCGGCTGGTCGCCACCACGTTCGAAGGGGCGCGGGCCCGCGCGGTCGAAACGGGTCGCCCGGCGGGCGTTTGGATTCAGCGTCTTCCCGGCCCGACTAGCTTACCACCAAACTTCCCTCCTAATGCTCGCCTCCCGATCGAAGCCCGCACCATGTTCTTCTGCGAAGTGCCGCCGCCGTATTGCGGCGACTCGTTGAACGCGACCGTCACGATCAGCCAGTCGCTGGTCACCTTTGACCAGACCTTATCTCCCAGCTTGCTAAAACTCGTCAAATACGGCGACCTCATCCGCTTCAATTACAAAGGCCCCTACTATCAACTCGTCGGCGGTCAAACCGGCGAACTGTTGAAGGACAATAAGCCCTTCATCAATATCAGCCCTGGCCAATCATTCCCTCCCAGCACCGTGGGCAACACAGGCGTGCCGTTTCAAATCTTGCGGCAACCGGTCAAATCGGCCTTCGCGCCGGTCAACCTGACCGGCAACGCGCCCTTTCCGGTGATCGACATGGTCTCGTCGGGCATGGGGCAAGACACGGAATTTGAGTTGATGAACCCTAGCGAATCGTTGCCCTTGATCGTCACGTTCGCGCCGACCGGGCGTGTTGACCGCGTGATGTACTCCGCCGGCACTTTTGCGAAACCGTCATTCGAGATTTTGCAGCCAACGTCGCCGATCTACTTTTTAGTCATCCTCCGCCGCGAAGAGCCGCTGTATCCCGGTGCGAATTATAAAGACGCCGAGGCGATGTGGGTCGCGATCAATCCATCGACCGGGCTGGTAACGGTGACCGAGACGGCGATGGCCGACACAGGGAATCCTCCCAATCCCCCCAACGATATTTTCCAAGCGCGGAAATACGCCCGGGGCGTGAAGCAAATCGGAGGGAATTAATTATGGTAATCCTGAAACAGAAATTGGAAGAAATGAAAAATCAGAGCAGAGTTGACTCCCAGGTTTTTGCAGCTCGTCATGCTGAGTACGAAATTCCCCCGCGGAATCTCTCAGCCCCAACGGGGCGTAATTTGAAAGCCCAGGGCGCAGCCCTGGGTAAGCGTAATCCAATCCCAGTTAGCCCTGAAGGGGCGAAACTACGAAATCAGTACTTCGTAGTTGGAGGAAAAATGCACCGGGGGACGAACATCCCCCGCTCAGAGAGAAAATGGGCGCGGCGCGCGGGGATCAGCTTGATCGAGGTGCTGGTTTCGATCTTTATCTTGGCCGTGGGGCTGCTGAGCATCGCCGCGCTGTTGCCGGTGGGCCAATCGGAAGTGGGCAAAGCCGAAATCGACGAACGCAAGGCGATCGTCGCGCAAAACGCGTACCGCTCGTTCCGCACCCGCGGGATGGCGAACCCGGCGAATTGGTTTCATGTGAATTTCAAATCCAATCCGCAGGACATTCCATTCAATCAACCCCTTTTTCTTGATCCAACTTGGTACAGCGAGAATCCGATTAATAACACGAGGGTTCCTCAGGGAGGAGGAGGACTTCCATTTTTACGGCTCACCCTCAAAGGCCAGCCGATTGGCAACACGCCGCAATATGCGCTCACCCCCGCCGCCGCCGAAGCGATCTTTGCTTCCCGCGACGAGATCTTGTTCGATCCCTCGACGGAAATCGACGATCCGCCGCTGCTCCGCAATGATCAAGACACAACACCAGGTGGTAACCCGCTTCGCCGCCAATTCGCCGGCAACTACTCTTGGATGGCGATGCTCCAGCCCCTTCCCGGCCAACAGCAGTTGCTTCCCAGTCCCTCGATGCTGAACAACAATCCGACTCCGCTGGCGGTGGGCAAAATGTACCCGCAGATGCCGGTGCAGCTCTCGATCATCGTATTTTACCGCCGCCCGATCAATCCTACTTCAACAGGGCAATTGCAAGACGAACTGACCACGATTCCGCGCGAGCGCGAGGTCGCGATCCGGTTCACCGGCGGAACAAACACTGAGGCGACTATCAGCAATTCCATCAAGAACGCGTTATTGCTCCAACCCGGCGAGTGGGGGTTCGTGTATGCCAAGGTGGGGAATCAAACCTTAGGACACTGGGTCAAGATTTTGACCGCCGACCAGATCGACACCAGCGGCAGCCCAAAACGTAACATCACGATCGCCGCGCCTGACGCAATTAGCTTTAGCGAAGGAAAGTTAATCCTGTTCGACGGCGCGGTCCACGTCCATACCAAGACGATTCATTTGGAAGGACCGTCTCTGTGGTAAGGACGGGTATGAGACGAGGGGCGAGGGATGAGAGACGGGGGGGAAGTCAGAATGCAGAATGCGAAGGGAAAAGGTGGGCGAGGCAACCCGTGTCCCGCTTCCCAACGCCCAACACCCAATCCCCAAATGCAACAGGAGGCTAACGCCTCCCGCTCGCCAAAAACAACCAACGACCAAAGACCAATAAACCCACCTCTTCCCGCGGGCCAAATGCGGGAGGCGGATATTTTGAAGGTACCGGAACATGTCGCAGCCATCCGCCTATTATCGCAACCGCCCGGTCAAGCCGCGGCGGGCAAAACGCCGCCAACGCCGCGGGATTTTGATCCTGGTGGTGTTGAGCTTGCTGTTCTTGTTCGTGTTGATTTGCGTCAGCTATGTGGTCGTCGCCAACGCCCATCGCAAAGCGAGCAAGCAATTCCAACGGATCGAAATGACCGGCGACACGCCCGAGGGCGAAGTCGAAATGTCGCTGATGGCGCTGGTCCGGGGAGAATTGACGCCGTATAGCCCGCTGTTGAATACGAGCTTGTTGGAGGATATTTACGGCCAGTACGGCTTTCGGGCGGTGATCAGCGTCGGCGCGTCGCAGCCGCAGGCCAGCGGCGAATTGATCACGGTTCAATTGAATCAACTTGGCCCAACACCGTGGAGCACGAAGGCGGGTTACTACCACGGCTGCGTGATCACGGTGCTCGACGCGCCGACCAATTTGCCGCTCAAGGGACTCAGCACGCGGATTGTGGCGACCGAACCGTCGGGAGGCGCGATCAAGGCGCATCTGTTGCCGTTTCGCGATCAGTTGGGGGGGGCCGTCGCCGTGAAAGGAGGAGAGACGATCCTGATCAACGGTCGCGAATTCGCCGGCACGGGGCAAGGGTTTAATCCCGCCAGCGGATTATTGGATAAGCAATATAACAATGTCCCCGAGGCGCTCCTGCCGAATCTGGCCGCGATCAGCAACGCCGCCGACCCGAACTTTATCGGCGGCGCGAACGAATCGTACGACGCGCCCGATTTTCAGAATCCGTTTTTGGCGTATTACGATTTGAGTGGCGGCACTTTAATGCCCACGCAGCAAATTCCAAATAAAATTAAGCCGTCGTTTCATGATCCGGCGCTGTTGCAGTATTTGAGCGCTAAAGGCTTGGTGAATAATAGTACGATCGGCGGAATTCTATTTCGACCGAATCCGCTGCAACATCCCAATTTCACCGGCAGCAATTCCGCGCCGATCTTTTCCAACGGACAAAATGCCCCGCTGAATAATTCCTGGTGGACTATTGGTCCCTGGGACATCGACAACGACGGCGACGGAATCAATGACAGCATCTGGATCGATCCGAACTTTCCGGTGCAAGTGACTAAAGACGGCCGGCTGTACAAACGGCTGGTCGCCGCGCTGATTTTGGATCTCGACGGCCGCGTGAACTTTAACACGGCCGGCAACAGCGAGCAGACCAAAGCCGGTTATGGCTCGCCGATCGCCGGTTTGCCGTTGGCTGGAGGGGCGAATCAATCCATCACCACTCCGCAGCGCGGCGCAGGCTTTAGCCCCGCCGAGATCAATCTGTCGATTGCCCTGAATAACGACATGACCCAAACGAACAACGCGTTCGGCGGCAACGGCGGTTGGGAAGGTCGATACGGCGAAGGAAGCGGCACGAATAAAAAAGCCGGCGTTTCTGGCAATGCCACGAGCGGTTGGGCTACGCAGATGAAGCTGCATACGGTGCCGAACAACTTCTTCACCGTGCAATCGGCTTATGGCACCACTCCCGACGTCTGGGGCCGGCTGGCTAACGGGATCGACTTTGCCGGCAACCTGGTCTATGGCTATCACAGCAATACGCCGCCTCCGCCCGACGAAACGACCCATCCTCCGGTCGAACTCAACCTCAGCCACGACATCGGCCGGGGCTTGATGACGGCCACGAAGGTCGATAATCCGTTTTCGGCGGCCGAACTGGAGCGAATTTTGCGGCCCCAAGACAGCGACTCGGCCATGTTGCCGGACCGCCTCACGAAGGTCTTCAGCGGCGTTTTTCCGTTAGCCCCCAACCAACTTCAAACGCTGCTGCAGAACCGGAACCTGTTTACCACCGATAGTTGGGATACGCCGGTCGCTTGCCCGCTGCCGTTTCCGAACGAACGGCTCAATCCGCCCGCGAATAATCGGAATGCTTTAAGCAATAAATTAGCTCGGCATTTCAGCGAAACGTTTGCGACCCACATTACCGCCAACAACTTCCCCGCTGCGCAATATTCGCAACTGATCCCGCCGGAAATGTTGGCCGGTCGGCGGATGAACCTGAATTGGCCGCTGGGGAATGGCAAAGATGATAACGGCAATGGAATTGTCGATGAGATCGGCGAGTGGATCGGTGAAAATTGGAATTTTGGTGCGGCACCGTTCGGCGGTGGGATTTCCAGTTTTACAAGCAATATTGTCATACCTAAACCTCTCGCCCTGAGCCAAGGGGTCGATCTCAATCGTGACAATGCTGCCAACAATCAAGATAACCCCTTGGTCCGCCAACAGATCGCGCGCTACCTCTATGTGTTGATGATGTTGGCGGCCGACATGCCGGCATACACCGATACTGCCAAACTCGCCAAGAGCTTCAATTTTAACTATACAGATCCGGAAGTTCTCAGCAGCGGCAACGCGGCCAAGCATGAGTTGACCGTCCGCCGCTTGGCCCAATGGGCGATCAATGTGGTCGATTACATGGATTTCGACAACATCATGACGCCGTTTGAATACGACAAAAACCCCTGGGACGGCTGGGGGGTCGATGGCGTGCTTAGTGACGGTACGCCAAACGTGAATAGCAATGACGATAACCAAGCCTTCCGCGGACTGGTTTGGGGCTGCGAACAGCCGTTGCTGCTCATCAGCGAGGGAATCGCTTGGCACGACCGCCGCGTCCGCGATACCGATAAAGACGACGGCCCCGCCAAAAAGCGCGACGATAACAACGACGGCACCGCCGATGAGGATCCGAACTTGGATCAAGCCCTGATCCCCCGCGGCGTGACAGTCTTGGAGCTCTATGCCGCCTGTCCCGGCAAGCAGCCGGTCGCCTCCAATGACGTGTTCATGCAAGACACAGCCAATCAAAATTGGGTTTTGGACTTGGCGAAACTTAGTCCGGCCTCCGCCGGGCCGCAATTCCCGGTTTGGCGGATTGCGGTGAGTAAATCGCACGCATCACAAGACGAAAGCCCTCAAGGCCGCGCACAGGAGGATTACGACACGGTTTCGTTTCAAACGCCTCAGTTCGATGCCGACAAAGCACAACAAGGGACTTTCAGTCTGATGCCGCTCATCCTGCAGAAACCACACGACAAACCGCCGATTGAAATTGAACGGCTCGTTTGGTTCACTCCTACCGTGCCGACCGCATTGCTCCCAGCGGATAGGGACATCAGCTATTGCGGCGTCGGCACGACCCCCCAGGTACAGCTTCGTGGCGGGCAATATCTGGTCCTTGGTCCCGAAGGGACCGGCAACGGCGTGCGGACCAACGCCGGCAAGACCGACGGCATTCCCGTCGGCGGCACGGCCAATATGCCGGGCGAACCATCGAAGCAGCGCATCAAGATGCGCGGCGCGGCACCGTTCAATGTCACCAACAACGCCGGTACCAGAGACCCGATCTATCCCCCCTCCGGCATGACCATCGCCCCTGTCGTCACCTTTCCCGTCGGCAGCGGTTCCAAACCCATGCCGGCCGGTTGGGCGGCAGCCGACCGCGTTGGGTTCAGCATTTCCGAACCCCTCTTTTCGGCCGCGAACTATTATCCGGTTCCCAAAGAACTTAATCCCGAGACCGGCCTGCAAGAAGCCTATGGCGATCCCAACGGCGCGGGGGCGAACAAAACCTATCTCGATAAGCCTCTGGATAGCGAAGTCGGAATGCCCCTCAAGGAAGAACTGCTGCTCGAAACCCAAACCAAGCTCAACTACAAGACCGTCTTTTTGCAACGCCTGGCCGATCCGACCAAGCGGTGGAACCTGGTTTCCAATCCGTACATTACCGTCGATTATATGCCGCTGGACCTCACGGTCTTCAACGGCGACGACCGCCCCAAAGCGGGCGACATGCTTCCCCCCGATAAATGGGATCCGGACGATAAGGACGGCCAAGACCCCAAGAAAATTCGTTTCGCCACGCGGCAACGGGGGAGCAAGTCGCAATATGTGTTGGGTACGATCCAAATGCAGCCGACCACGACCACGTTCAATCTCTGGCATCCGATTACGGAAGTCCCGGAAGAGACCAATCCGGCGGCCAACGCCGATGACACGATCTTCAAGTTTAACCTGGTCCACACGCTGGGATACATCAACTCGACCTATGGCGCGCCGATACCGCTGGCGCAACTGGGAACCAATAGCCAGTTCTACCTCGGCAGTCCGCAGAAGCCTTGGCCGTGGCTCGGCTGGAACAACCGGCCGTTCAACTCGCCGCTGGAATTGATGCGCGTCCCGTCCAGTCATCCCGGCCGGTTGGGATGGGAGTTCAACTTCCAACAGAACGTGCAGCCGAACTACAACGGTTCAGTGCCGCAACTCGCGTCCGGATTGAACGCGCAGTTCGGCCACCTGATCAACTTTTTCCACACCAATCAACAACTCAGTCCGGTCCAAGCCGCCGGCGGACCGAATCAAACCCCGCAAACCACGGGAAACTTCTATCGAATTTTTGATTGGGTCACCACGCCCTCGCGCTTTGCGGGGACCGAGACCTGGCTCAAGCCGGATAACGTCCAAAATGCGGCCATGCTGCCCCCCGCGATTCAAGGGATGCAGTCGCCGTTCAATTATGTGCCGCATTACCGCGAGCCGGGCAAGATTAACATCAACACCGTCAACAGCCCTCGCTCGTGGGACGCGCTGAAGAACCATTGGTTGGGTCCGACGTTTCTAGAATTGATTGAAAGCCGCAAGGGGGCGGTGGGGGGGCAACTTGTGCCTAACCCCAATTCGCCGAGCGTTTTCGCCAATCCGTTCCGCCCGAGCAACGCCGCCGAGATGATGCCGGTGACCGGCGCGCCGTTGAATTTGGATATGCGGCGTCAAGGCGTGAATGCCACGTTGCTCCGCGCCAGCGGCGCGGATCCCGGTAGCAATCCGGCCGCCGCTCCCCTGTTTGCGCCGCGGTTCAATGGCCAGCCGCTCGATTACCAGGATCCGCAGCGGCACGCGGTGATGGGAACGCAAAGCCTGGAACGGTGGTCGAATCTGGTGAGCACGCGTTCAAACGTCTATGCGGTTTGGGTCACGGTGGGCTACTTCGAAGTGACGCCGAATCCTAACGCCGGACAAGCGGGTCAACCACAATACATTATCGGCCAGGAGCTAGGGATCGAGACGGGCGAAGTGGTCCGCCATCGCGGCTTCGGCGTGTTCGACCGCTCGATTCCGGTTGGCTTTGAACGGGGCCAGAACCACAACGTCGAAAAGGCGTTCCTGATCCGAAAGTTCCTGGAGTAGGAAATTCAATTTAAATGCAGAACGCAGAGGTCGCGGAGAATCGTAGTGAGCCGCAGAGGGATTGCTAACGAGAAATTCCTCTGCGAACCTCTGCAATTCTTTGAGGCCTCGGCGTTTTATTGTTTGAAGTGTTTCTCGGCGAAGTCGAGGTAGCGGTCCCAATCGTACGGCGTGACGTCGTGTTTGCCGCTGCGGATGTGGTAGCCGACCGTCGTTTGAACCGGTTCGTTCACCGCTGGCATTTTGTCGCTGGAAAGCGGCTCTTTGCCAAGCAGCCGATACACCGGACCCGCGTGATACGCAGCCAAAAACTCGCCGCGCGGATCAGCCCATCGGTCTTCCTCTGCGCTTGCCACATAGACGGGCCGCGGGGCGATGATCGCGATCAACTCATGCGCGTCGAAGGGAACGGCCTCTTCGCGGTCGTTGTACTGCTTGTAGTTGCCGCAGAACCAATGCGGAAAGCTGGTATTGATCCGCTTCAGCGTTTCGCCGAACCGCCGCCGCGTGATCGCCGCTCCCCCTTCGCCCGAGTTGTTCGAGATCACGATCGCGAACCGCTCGTCGTTCGCCCCCGCCCAGAGGGCCGTTTTGCCCAGCCGCGAATGTCCGTGCAGGATCACTCGCTTGGCATCGATCTGCGGCGACGTTTCGAGGTAATCCAACGCCCGGCTCAAGCCCCATGCCCACGCCCCGATCGACCCCCACTCGTTCGCCTCGGGCTTCGTTTGGCCCGGTTTGTAAAACAACGGGTGGATGCCGTTCTTGAAGCCGTCGTCGAAATCGGGATCGATGTCGCAGTAACAGAATGTGGCCGTGCCGTAGCCGCGTTTGAGGATTCGCTCGACTTCCCAACGGCTCGCGGCGATTCCCCGCGACTTCTCGGTCGCGCGGTTCTTTGCAATTCCTTTATCGGGATTATTCGCCAGCCAGCAATCGGCCAAGCGAATGTCGGGATCGGCGTTGATGCTCTGATTCCCGTCGAAATTCGGCCCGAGAAAGATCGGCACCGGCCCCTTCGCGGCCGCCGGCAGATAGATCAATAGATCGAGCTTCGGGCCGTGTGGATCGGTGCCGATGTGCAAGCGCGTCTGGCGGCGGATCGCTAAACCGCCCATCGCGTCTTTCGATTCTTCCAACACTTCCGCGCGGATGGGGATGGTTTGACTAGGCGTGCGGCCGAACATCTGTTCGGCAAAGAGCGCCAGTAACTCGGCCCGCCGCGTTTTCCATTGTTCCGCCGTGGTGACTTTGGTTCCCGCCGCTGTCACTAACGGATCGGGCAGCGTGTAGGCGGGAACCTTGGCCTCATCGTAATTGAAGCCGTCGGGTTGGGCGCTCGCATCAGTTGACATGCAGAAACAAGCTCCCAAGAACAAAGTCCACCAGCGAAAAGCAGCGCGCATCGAGATGCTCCATTTGAAAAATGAGATAACCCAATTCAGAGCAGCAATCTAGAGATCGACGAGTAATCCTCAGAGGGCTTACGCCCAGTGTTTTGAAACCAGCATGAATTGTCCCATTGGCGTGGTGATCCCGAAGCCAATTCCTCAACAATCCTTCTGGCTCCCTCCCCGCAAGGGGGAGGGAGCCGGAAGGACTCTCAAGTCCGTCGCAGATGCGACATGCTTAACTGCTAGCTCCAAAACCCTGGGCGTCAGCCACACACTGCTCAGAAATTTCTTGCGCTGCTCAAGAATCACTTCCCTCCGACTAATGTGCGCTTCTCGACGGCAAATCGCAAGTGATGTTCCAAATGTTTCACCGCCCCGGCAACCAAATCCCCCAGCGTCATCACGCCTCGTTCATTATGTTTGCCAGTCCGGGCAAATGCGGCGGCGGCTAATCGGTTCAAAATCGCGGCCGTGTCGAGTCGGTTCAGGCGGAACAACTCGGCCCCCAACTTCAGATCGCGGTGGTCGTACTCCAGGCTTTTGGCGAAGCAATTCTCGTCATAACCGATTAGCGTCGGCTGTTCCTCGGCAATCACCCGCTTTATCCGGTCGGTGTAAACCAGATCACTATCGACAAGGTGCCAAAAAATTTGGGCGAGCGACCACGCGTTCGGCACCGGCGTTGCCTTCAATTGTTCAGGCGACAGCCCGGAAAAGGTTTGCGTCAACGCATCAGCCCCGGCGGTGTATTGGGCGATCGTGTTGGCATCCATGAGAGCTCCTTTTGAAGAAGTGGAAGGAAAGTTTGGGGATAGGAGAAATAGCTCAAATCGCGGTGAAATCCGCGGTCAATTAATAACGGCGCAACCCTATCCCGCCGCCCCATTGCCGCAAATTGTAACCTAAACTTGTGGGCCTACCGTACAGATTTTCGCTTGCCCGCCCAATTTGACCGCACTGTCCCCTTGCCCCGCCGCACAGGTTGGAACAGACTGGTGGCACGCATTGGAACACGAGGTTCAGCCGCCTGTAACTTGCCTCCCGCAACCACCCTACCACGCCCATCGTTCGGACTCAGGGCGTGCCACCCAGCCCCTGTCATCCAACGCTCAACACCCGCGACCCAACACCTGCCCCGTGAACGCTCCCCTCGCCGGAATTTTTACGCCTAATCTGGTCCCGCTCGACGCGCACGGCGAGATCAACGAAGCCGAGCTGCGCCGCTACGTCGATTGGCTCATCGAGCGCGGCGTTCACGGGCTTTATCCCAACGGCTCGACCGGCGAGTTCACCCGCTTCACGCCCGAGGAACGCCGCCGCATCATCAAGATCGTCTGCGAGCAAGCCCGCGGTCGGGTGCCGATTTTGGCCGGGGCGGCCGAGGCGAACGTCCGCGAAACGATCCGCGCCTGCGAAACGTATCACGAGTACGGTGCGCGTGCCGTGGCGATTGTCTCGCCATTTTATTACAAGCTGAGTCCCGACTCGGTCTATGCCTATTTTCGCGAGATCGCCCAGAATTCGCCGATCGACGTCACGCTCTATAACATTCCGCTCTTCGCCAGCCCGATAGACGTGCCTACGATCCGGCGGCTGGCCGAATTTCCCCGCGTAATCGGGATCAAGGATTCGTCAGGCGATATTTCGTTCATGATGCGAATGATGGCGGCCGTGCAGCCGATCCGGCCCGACTTTGTCTTCCTCACCGGTTGGGAAGCGGCGCTGGTGCCGATGCTGTTGATGGGCTGCCAGGGAGGAACCAACGCGACCAGCGGCGTCGTACCCGAACTGACCCGCAAGCTTTATGAACTGACGCAAGCGCGCCAAATCGACGCCGCCCGCACGCTGCAACTGCGGCTGTTGGAACTGTTCGACGCGATGCTTTATTCGGCCGACTTTCCCGAAGGGTTTCGCGCGGCGGTGGAGTTGCGCGGCTTCAATTTTGGCCGGAGCCGGCAGCCGCTCAGCGAGAATCAACAGATAGATCGCGCCTCGCTCTCAAACGTATTACGGTGCATTTTGGCCGATTTCGGTTTTGTCGAATCGCCGGCCGAAGGTTGCGTTCCGCGTCAAGGGAACAGCGAGCAAGACCGCGTGGCGCAATTGACCGCGAAAGTTCTGCAACAACTTCGCGAACAGGGGGTCTTTTGATGTCCGGTTTGGCCCTGCTGGAAATCACCGGTTATACGCCCGCGATGGTCGCGCTCGACGCCATGGAAAAGGCGGCGCAGGTGCGCGTCGTGCAGATGGAATTGAACGATTTTTACGGCGTGTTTTTGAAGGTGGCGGGGGATTCGTCGTCGCTCCGCGCGGCGGTCGCCGCCGCGCAGGAAACGATCGCCGCGTTGCACGGCAAATGCAACGCCACGGTGATCGACGCCCCGAGCGCCGAAGCCCGCCGCGCGATCCACAGCCCGCCCGAACGGTCGCCGTTGTTAGAAGTGCCAATCGTGTTTGATCCGATTTACTCCCAACCAGCCGCAGCCGCGCAATCCGGCAAGAGCGCGGCGGTCTCGTCATCCACCGCCACTCAATCACGAAAAGAGAATCCCATGAGCGACTCGCGTCCCTTTGCCATCGGCCTGATCGAAACCCAAGGCTTCACCGCGGTGATGGAAGCGATCGACACCGCCTGCAAGGCAGCGAACGTGACGATCGCCGGAAAGGAAAAACTCGGCGGCGGTTATATCACGATTGTGATTAAAGGGGACGTGGCTGCGGTCCAAGCAGCCATCGACGCCGGCAAGGCCAAGGTCGAAGGTCTGGGCAAACTGATCGCCGCCCACGTTATTCCCCGGCCAAGCGAAGGGGTGTTGGCGCTGCTGCCGAAGGCTTAAGCTAGTAGGTAGAACGTAGCGAATTGGATACCGTTGAAGATCGCGGTGTCACGAGGACGCGCTACCCTGAGAACTGTATACCGCATGATCAACCGCGCCTTCTCGACTTTCCAAGGAAAATTGCCAATAATTACCCAGCGCGGTCGATTTGCTTTCCAGCGACAGGAATTCGACGCTGCTTCCATTGAATGGCTTGGCCAATTCCTTTTTCGCGGCATTGGAATTGGGTTTCTTGCTGCTTCAAGTCG
>Ga0163144_10015952_pt1 | contig 15422 bp, 16 predicted proteins | sample OliLak19BULKMAT1_FD_123175 | JGI IMG/M metagenome (GOLD analysis project Ga0163144, IMG submission 123175) | Freshwater microbial mat bacterial communities from Lake Vanda, McMurdo Dry Valleys, Antarctica - Oligotrophic Lake LV.19.BULKMAT1 | ecosystem: Environmental > Aquatic > Freshwater >...
CGGCGATCCCGCCTCTCCGCGGTCTGTGGGGAGCCGCGGGGCCGCGCCCCCGCCGCGCCCAGCGGCGGTCCGGTGTAGGGCGGGGGGGTGGGGTTTTTTGGGGGGGGGGGGGGGGGGGGGCGGCGCGGCATGGAAGATTCTCGCATAAACGCGCGGTGGGACCTGGCCTATTTTCCTTTGGCGGCGGCTCGCGGCTGGCCCGGGGTCTTGATGTCGGCCTTGCGGCGAAGGTCGAGGAGGAAGGGCGAAGAGGCCTCCTTGATCTTTTCCGCGAGCAGCATCTCGCGAAGGTCGTCCTTCACTTCGTCGAACGACGCGGTCTGGGCGGCCCGCTTCTCGACGACCTGCAGGATGTGCGAGCCTCGCGGCCCGCCGACGATCTTGAGCTCGCCGGCCTTGAGGGAGAACGCCGCCTCGTCGATCTCGGGCGGCAGCATCCCGCGCGAGACGAACCCGTAATCGCCGCCCGCGGCCTTGCCGCTCGCGGCCAGCGATTTCTCGCGGGCGAGAGCCTTGAAGTCGCCCCCCGCCTTGACCTTCGCGACGAGCGCGGCGGCCTCGGCGTCGTCCTTCGCCAGGATGTGGCGAAGGTGCACCGCCTCGGGCTTGCCGAGCTTGTCTTTGTTGGCGTCGAAGGCCTTCTTAAGGTCCGCGTCGCTCACCTTGAGGCCCTTGGCTTCCGTGATGAGGCGCTCGCGGACGATCTCGTCGCCGAGATCCTCGCGCACCTTGGCGACGGTGGTACCCGCCTGCTCGAGCTGGCTTTCGAGGAGCTCCCGGCTGCCGAACTGCGCCTGCAGCCTCGCGAACCGGCGGTCGATATCGGCGCTCGAGGCCGTAATCTTCTTGGCGACCGCGGCCTGGCGCATGAGCAACTCGTCGACCATCTCCTCGAGGGTCTGCGAGCCGTAGCGCTTCCAAAGGCGCTCGAGGACCTCGGACTGTCGGATGGCGACGCCGTTGACGCGCACGACGTCGAAGTCTCCTGGGACGGCCGCGCTGGAAGCGGGAGCGAGGGCGGCGATCAAGGCGGCGGCGGCGATAGCGTGAAACATGGGCTCTCCTTTAATAGTGCGGAGATGATATAATAAAATTCTGAGGACGCCTGTCATGCTCAATTTTACCCCACGCTCCATCGAAAAAGTGGAGGACGCTCGCCTTCGCATCGTCTGGGACGACGGACACCAGACCGAGCTGCCCTTCACCGAGCTGCGCCGTCACTGTCCCTGCGCCATGTGCAAGGACGAGTGGACGGGGGAATCCCTGCTGGATCCGACCGCCGTGCCGGATACGCTCGGCGCGACGCGGGCCGACGTCGTGGGCAATTACGCGCTGAGCTTCGCCTTCTCCGACGGCCATGGCACGGGCATCTACACCTTCGAGATGCTGCGCAAGCTTTGCCGCTGCAAGGACTGCGAGTACCACCCCGGCTCGGAGACCAATTGATGGAACCGGGCTGGAAGACGATCATCGAGCCGTTCAAGATCAAGAGCGTCGAGCCTCTCGGGTTTACGACGAGAGGCGAGCGCGAGAAAGCGCTGCGCGACGCGGAATACAACCTGTTCGCGATCCCCGCCGATAAGGTGCTGATCGATCTGCTGACCGATTCCGGCACGTCGGCGATGTCCGCCGAGCAATGGGCCGCGATCATGCGCGGGGACGAGTCGTACGCGGGAGCCCGCAGCTTCTACGAGCTCGAGCGCGTGGTGCGCGACCTGACCGGCATGCGCTACGTCATGCCGGTTCATCAAGGAAGGGCCGCTGAACGCGTGCTTTTCTCGGTAGCCGGAGGCCCGGGCAAGTCCGTGCTTTCGAATTCCCATTTCGACACGACGCGCGCCAACGTCGAGGCGTCCGGCGCCGAGGCGATCGACCTGCCCGTTCCTGAGGCGCTCGACTTCGCCGCGCCGGGGGACTTCAAGGGCGACATCGATCTGCGCGCGCTCGAGGCGAAGGTCAAGGAGCTGGGAGCGGCGCGCGTGTCGATGATCGTGATGACGCTCACGAACAACTCGCTCGGAGGCCAGCCCGTCTCGATGGCGAACCTGCGCGCGACGTCCGAGATCGCGAAGCATTACCGCATCCCGCTTTTCCTCGATATCGCCCGCTTCGCGGAGAACGCCTGGTTCATCAAGCGGCGCGAGGTCGGCTACGCGACGCGCCCCGTGCGCGAGATCGTGCGCGAGATTTTCTCCTACGCGGACGGCTGTTGGATGAGCGCGAAGAAGGACGCGTTCGTGAACATCGGCGGGTTCCTGGCGCTCAACGACGAGAAGTGGATGAACGAGGCGCGCGAGACGCTGATCCTCGGCGAAGGCTTCACGACGTACGGCGGCCTGGCCGGGCGCGACCTCGAGGCGATGGCGGTCGGCCTGCGCGAGGTGCTCGACGAGCACTACCTCGAGTACCGCATCCGCTCGATCGAATATCTCGGGGACGGCCTGCGCAAGGCCGGCGTTCCGATCGTCGAGCCGCCGGGCGGCCACGCGGTCTATCTCGACGCCGCGCGGCTTCTGCCCCACATCCCTCCGTCGGGCTATCCGGCCCAAGCGCTCGCCTGCGAGTTGTACCTGACCGCCGGCGTCCGCTCCGTGGAGATCGGCTCGCTGATGTTCGGGCGCCGCGAGAATGGGGAATTTAAACCTGCTCGTATGGAACTCGTGCGCCTCGCCATCCCGCGCCGCGTCTACACTCAAAGCCACGTGGACTTCCTGATCGAGGTGGTTTCCGACGTGGCTTCGCGCGCGAAATCGATCCGCGCGCTGCGCCTCGTGTCGGCGCCGCCGCGCCTGGCGCATTTCACCGCGAAGCTCGCTCCCGAGGCGCTCGCTTGAACCCGAAAGGCCGCGTCCTGCTCGTCGGAGCGGACTCCGCGCTCGTCAACGAGATGGCTCCGTCGATGGTCGGCCGCGAGTTCGAGGTCCTCACCGCGCCCGACGTGCGCGCGGCCGCCGTGCGCCTGGCGACCGAGGCGTTCTCCGCCGTCGTGCTCGACGCCGCGCGCGTTCCGCCCGCCGACCGCGAGGCCCTCGCGACGCTTCAGAAGGACAAGGGCGGCTTCGCGCTGTTCGTGCTCGACGTCGCGGCCCCGCTCTCGCCCGCGCAGCCTTCGCCCTTGCGGCGCCTCGTCTGGCCGCCGCCGAAGGGCTTCCTCGACCAGGTCCGCTCCGTCGAGGTGCCCGTCGTGTTCCTCGTCGACCAGAGCCTCTATATCGCGCAGGCCGTGCAGAACGCGCTGCGGCAGTCCGGCATCGTCTTCATCCAGATGGAGAGCGCGTTCGGCCTCGTCGACCTGCTCGTCGAGCAGCATCGCTTGGCGGAGGAGCGGCGCGAGGCCGAGCCGAAGTCGACCGGCTTCTGGTCGCGGCTCGCGGGGAAGGACGAGGAATCCGAGGCTCCGCAAGCCATGCTGGGCAAGGTGGCGGTCGTGCGCTTCAGCCAGGCGTGGGCCGACGCGGTCGCGCTCGACGTCAAGATTAGGCTGGCGATCCCGAACGCCGCGGCGTACTCGGTGACGACCGCCGATCCGATCCGCGCCGCGACGGCCGCCGTGAAGGGAGGCGTCGCCGCGACGCTTCCGCGCGAGGCCGCGGTCCGCGTCGCCGAGATCCTGACCGACGGGCTTCAGGCCGTGCGCTCGGGCCCGCGCGAGGTGGAGCGCATCCTGCTCATCGACAACGAGCTGACGACGCTCGCGCGCCTGTCCGAAGCCCTGCTGTCCCAGGGCTATGAGGTCACGACCACCTCCGACGGCGAGGAGGCAATGCGCCTCCTGCAGAAGAAGCCCTTCGCGCTCGCGGCCATCGGCGGCAGCGCGCTCGAGGCGACGAAGCTCTCGGGCGCGAAGCTCGCGCTCGCGATGCGCGCCAAGGACCCGGAGCTGCGCATCGTCCTCATGATCGACCAGTTCCCGGCGCAGGACGCGCTGAAAGGCGTGAGCCGCGCCGTCGAGCTGGAACTCGACGACGCCATCCTGAAGCCGATCGACATCTCGCGCCTCCTGCTCTCGATCGAACGGGCGCTCGAGCGCCGCTTCCTGAAGCTCGAGAACGCGCGCCTGCTCAAGGAGGTCCAGATCTCCGCGCAGAAGCTCGCCGAGGTCAACGGCTTCCAGACCAAGTTCTTCGCGACCGTCGCGCACGACGTCAAGAACCCGCTCACCGCGATCCTGGGCTACTCCGAAGTGCTCGGCATGCGCCTGAAGGACAAGCCCGACGAGCTCAAGTGCGCCTCGCACATCCACAACGCGGCGAAGACGCTGAACCTCCTCGTCTCGGACCTGGTCGATCTCGCGGCCATCGAGTCCGGCAAGCTGCGGGTCGAGATCGGAGCCATGGATCTCGCGTCGGTCGTGACCGAGGTGAAGTCGCGCGTCGACGTCGTCGCCTCGCGAAAGCAAATCCAGTTCTCGACGGCGCTGCCGCCCGGGATCCCACCGCTGCAGGGCGACCCGAACCGTATCGGCCAGGTCGTCCAGAACCTGTGCACGAACGCCGTCCAGTACACGAAGGAAGGCGGCCGGGTCGTTATCGAAGTCAAGGTCGTGCCCGACTGGGTCATCGTCGGCGTGCGCGACACGGGCATCGGCATCTCGAAAGAGGACCTTCCGCGCGTCTGGGAGCGCTTCTTCCAGACGAAGGAGGCGCAGACGATGCGCAAGGCGGGCTTCGGCCTCGGCCTCAAGATTTCGCGAGAGATCGTGCAGATGCACGGCGGCGACATGGGCATCGAGTCCGAGCTCGGCGTCGGCTCGTTCTTCTTCTTCAAGCTGCCGATACCCAAGGCGCAGCCTTCCGCGCCGCCCCTCGCGCCGGCTCCGACGATGAGCCGGATAATCCCGCCGGCGGCCTGATGGGCTTCGCGCAGCTCGCGGCGCGCGTGGCGCCCGGCTCTCTCCTGTCCTCGCCGACCGAGCTCGCGGTCTACTCCTACGACGGAGCCCTGGATCGCGCGCGCCCGGACGCCGTCCTCCTCGCGCGCGCGGCGAGCGACGTTCAGATCGCCGTGGCCTGGTGCGCGGCCAATAAAGTCCCGTTCATCGCGCGCGGCGCCGGGACGAACCTCTCGGGAGGCTGCATCCCGGTCAAGGGCGGGCTCGTGATCGCGCTGGCCCGGCTGAACCGGATCCTCTCGATAGACGCGGCGGCGCGCGTCGCCTGCGTCGAGCCGGGCGTCGTCAACCTCGATCTGCAGAAGGAAGCGGAGAAGGTCGGGCTGTTCTACGCGCCGGACCCCTCGAGCTTCAAGGTCTCGACGATCGGAGGCAACGCCGCCGAGAACGCGGGCGGGCCGCGCTGCCTCAAATACGGCGTCACGACGAACCACGTGCTCGCGGCCGAGGCCGTGATGCCGAATGGGTCGCTTGCGCGGTTCTCCCTGGATGACGACGGCCCCGAGCTGCTGAGCCTGCTGATCGGCGCGGAAGGCACGCTCGGCGTGCTCGTGAAGCTCTGGGTCAAGCTCACGCCTCTGCCGCGCGACATGCGCACGATCCTCGCGGGCTTCCCGTCGATCGAGGCGGCCGTCGAATGCGTCTCCGCGATCATCGCCGCGGGCGTCCTGCCGCGCGCGCTCGAGGCGATGGACCGGCCGACCGTCGAGTCGGTCGAGGTCGGAAGGGACCTGGGATACCCGAAGGACCCCGCGATCCTGCTGATCGAGCTCGACGGCGCGCCCGCCGACTGCGAGCGCGAGGCCGCGCAGGTCGAGCTGCTCTGCCGCGCGTCGGGCGCCGCCTCGGTCCGCTCGGCGGCGGACGCGGCCGAGCGCGACCGGCTGTGGGAGGGCCGCCGCGGCGCCTACGCGGCGCTCGCGCGGCTCGCCCCTAACGTCCTCGTCGAGGACGGAGTGGTCCCTCGCGACAAGCTCCCCGACGTCGTGCGGCGCATCCAGGAGATCTCGCTGCGGCACGGCGTGAAGACGTATCTGCTGTTCCACGCGGGCGACGGGAACATCCATCCGAACATCGCCTACGACGAGCGCGACGCGTCCGAGACCGCGCGCGTGAAAGCCGCGGGCCACGACATCCTGCAGGCGTGCGTCGAGCTCGGCGGCTCGCTGTCGGGCGAGCACGGCATCGGGCTCGACAAGCGCGACGCGATGGCCTGGCTGTTTTCCACCGAGACGTTGGCGCTCTTTCACCGGGTGAAAGGCGCGCTCGATCCGGACAACCTGTCAAACCCCGACAAGCTGTTTCCGCTCCCGGGCGCGGCGGGCCGAGGGCGACCTTTCACTAAGCGGATTCCTCCCGCGCTGTCGGAGTACGCTCAGCTTCTCGTCGAAAAAGTCCGGTCGGCGCCCAGCGGCGGCTCCTTTCGGATACGCGGCGCCTCGACGCGCTGGAAAGACGCGACGCCCGACGGCGCCCTCGAGCTCCTGACCGCGGGCCTGGGACGTTTCATTGACCTCGACAAGCGCAACTATACGCTTACCGTCGAAACCGGCATTTCCGTCCACGCGCTTCACCGCGAGCTCGAAAGCCAAGGCGTCTTCGTCCGCCTTCCAAAGGCGGGCGGCACGGTCGGCGGGCTCCTCGCGTCGCGTCCGTGGAACGGCCTGCGCGAGGACATCCTGGGGATGCGCGTGCTGCTCGCGAACGGGGACGTCGTCGAGCTGGGGGGGAAGGTCGTCAAGAACGTCGCGGGCTACGACTTGCCGCGCCTTTTGCTGGGGTCTTGGGGGACCTTCGGAGTGATCCTCGAGGTCACGATGAAGCTCCACGCGCGCCCGGTCGAGGTTCCCGCCGCGCTTCCCGCGATCGCGCCGCCCAAGCTCTCGCCCTGGGCCCTGAAGGTCCGCGAGGCCTTCGACCCCGCCGGCCGCCTCAACCCCGCCCTCACCGCCTGAATATTGGGGCCTGGCCCGGCAAACCAGGACATTGTAAAAGCGGCCGGGGTTACTACGGAGGATTAGTTCCGGCTCAAGCGCTATAATGAAGCCATGGCCGAATCGCTGGAACGCCTGCTGACGGACCTCGGTGAGCGGTCCACCTATGACGCGGTGAGCCAATGTTCAAGATGCGGCTACTGCGAACAAGCGTGTCCTACGTACGTTGAAACGGGGGATGAGTCTAAATCTCCGCGAGGCAGAAATCAAATCGTTCGTTTGATGTTGGAAGGCAAGTTGGATGATAAGAAGGCCGCTATGGAAGCGTTGTCGTCCTGTCTCGTTTGCGGAGCATGTACAACGGCGTGTTACGCCAAGGTGCCGGTGGCTGACATCGTCCTCGAAGGACGGAGGATGTTGAGGGGTAAGACCCATTGGCTCGTGAAGGCGTTATCCCGGGTCTTGATAACGAGTCCCCAATTCTTTGCCGTTCTATTGAAGGTAGGTTTTCTGTTCAAAAAGTCCGGCCTATCGGCGTTGGGGCGGCCGGCGCTCCGCGCCGCCGGACTCCCGGTCCTCGCGTCCATGGACGCCCACACGAACGAGGCCCCTCTAAGAAATCTCGATGATTTGGTCGCGAAGCGAGAAAATCAGGAAAATCCCGCGTACCGGTATTTCGCGGCATGCGGAACCCGCTACCTGTTCCCCAGAGTCGGGGTCGCGACGATGGAGGCCTTGGACGGATTGAACGGAAGGGGATCGTACCTGGGCAACCCGTGCTGCGGACTCCTAGCTTATAACTACGGTGATCTCTCGGATGCGCGCGAGCTGGCCAAGAAAAATATCGAGCACGGCGAACGGAACGGCACGGAAAACATCGTCGGGGACTGCTCTTCATGCGTGGCGCATCTGAAGACCTATCCTCAGCTCTTCCTGAAGGCCGGCGATGAACAATGGCGCCTGCGCGCGGCCGTTTTCGCGGCGCGCGTGCGTGACTGCGCCGAGCTGTACGGAGATCACGCCGACAAATTGCCTTCCGCTGTCGCGGAAGGCGTTGAAACGACCTATCACGACTCCTGTCGAGCGATAAATCCCCAAGGCATCAAGTCCTCTCCGCGCCGCGCGGCCAAACGGGCCGCCGGCGCTTCGTTCTGCGAGATGGAGGGCGCGGATGCATGCTGCGGCGGAGCCGGCGCCTTCGGTTTCGTCCATGAGGACCTATCGGACGGCCTGCTCAAGACCAAAGTTTCAAATATCGCCTCCATCCAGGCGGAGGTCGTACTGACCAACTCCACCTCTTGTCTCATCCAACTTGCCCGCGGATTGGGTAAATACTATCCTGACGCCAAGGTCCTGCACCTGTCCGAATACGTCGCGGCAGCCCTTCAAAAAAAATAATGGGACGAAGACAAGAGCTCGAGCAGCGTCAGTCCCTCCTGGCCCGGTTCGGGCGCATGGTCGCGGCCGAGACGAGCCTCGACGCGCTGCTCGGAATCATCGCCGAGGAGGTCCGCAACATCCTGTCGGCGGACCGCTGCTCGGTCTTCCTCGTGGATTTCTACAAGGGGGAGCTCTGGACGAAGATCGCGCTCGGCATGGAGGAGAAGGTCCTCCGCATCCCGATGGGCCAGGGCATCGCGGGCTTCGTCGCGCGCACGGGCTCGGCCGTGAACATCCGCGACGCCTACAAGGACACCCGCTTCGCGCAGGATCTCGACCGCATCACGGGCTACCAGACGCGCACCGTGCTCGCGGTGCCGCTGCGCGGCCGGGACGGCAAGGCGCTCGGCGTCTTCGAGGTGCTCAACAAGGCCAAGGGCGCCTTCACCGAGGAGGACGAGGGCCTGCTGCGCATCCTCGCCACGATGGCGGCGACCTTCATCGAGAACGCGACGCTCTACGACGACCTGCGCCGCTCTCACCTCGAGACCATCTACCGGATGGCGCTCGTGGCGGAGTACCGCGACCAGGAAGACACGGGCCGCCATCTGCGCCGCATGAGCCGCTTCTCCGGGATCCTCGCCCAGGGCATGGGCTTGTCCTTCCTCGAGGCCGAGGATATCCGCTACGCGGCGCCGCTGCACGACATCGGCAAGGTCGCGATACCGGACTCGATCCTTCGAAAGCCCGCGAAGCTCACGCCCGAAGAGTTCGATGAGATGAAGAAGCACACGATTTACGGCGCGAAGATGCTCGCGAACGCGGAAAGCCGCCTGCTTCGCCTGGCGTCCAAGATCGCGGTCGGCCACCATGAGTGGTGGAACGGCACGGGCTATCCCTATCAGCTCAAGGGCGAGGCGATCTCGCTCGAGGCGCGCATCGTGACCGTCGCGGACGTCTTCGACGCGCTGTCGTCGAAACGCGTGTACAAGGGCGAATGGACCGTCGAGGACGCGGTCAAATACATCGAGGAGCGCTCCGGCAAGCAGTTCGACCCCAAGGTGGTCGCGGTGCTCATCGAGAAGCTGCCCGAGATTCTCGAGGCCCGCGACGAGGAGAACCGCCGCATGGTCGAGGACGAAGCCTCCGCCCTGCAGCAGCATTTCCCGCCGTCGCAGAACACCGAAGCTCCCGCTTCGAAGCCGCTCTAGCTCGGGAGGCGGCACATCGCCGCGACGCGCTCGTAAACCTCTTTCGGGCCCATGGATCTGCGGATCCGCTCGGCCGCGGCCCTCAGGCGAAAGCGCTCCGCGCGCGCGCGCAGATGCTCGGCGATGCTGAAAAAGCGGCTCGAGATGCTCATTTCGACCTCGAGGTCCCGCGTCAACGGCAAGGGCACGGCCAAGCTCGTGCGCCCGGCCGCCTGGGCTTGCGCGCCGGGCCCGACGGCGAGCCTCGGCCGCGCCTTGACGCGGGTCTCGCGTATCGCGCGGTCGAGGACGCCCTGCGGATTCACGCTGCCCGCACGGGACACGTCGCTGAGGCGGAAGGCGGAGACGTACTCGCCCGAAGGCCGCCGCCCCCCGTCGTCGAGGAAGCGCGCCTCGCCCAGCACCCGCGCCACCGCGGCGGCGGCCGCCGCGTTGCGCACCCGGTCGACGCGCGAAGGATGCGTCGACTTGGGATCTCGCGGCTTGAGCGTGCGTTCGCAATCCCAGCTCGAGATATTCTCCCAGCCGCGCCGCGCCGTGGACGGCGGAAACCCCGCCCGGTGCAGCAGCTCCGCGCCGATGGCGTCGGCCTGGCCTTCCCGTTGAGCCTGGGTCGACCCGCCCCGCTGCCCGACCTCATGCCCCAGCTCATGAGACAAGATCGCCAAGGCCGATTCGCGCGTCAACGCCGGGCGCTCCAGCATGCCGCGCGGCAAAGCGATGACGCGCGCGTTGCGGTACAGGGTGCCGCCGAACGTATTCGGGTCGTCGGTGATCACGAGCGGAATCTCCCCGTCCGCGAGTTCCGCCGCGCGCGTGAGGCGGAGATAGTCGGCCTTGAGCTCCGCGATGCGCACGCATGCCGGGTGCTCGGCCGTCAGCTCCTTTCGAGAGCGGCCATCCGCCTTCTCGACGTACGGCGTCTCGCAGGGGTCGGCCGAGGCGGAGACGGCGAGGCTCAGCAGAGCGAGCGCGAGCAGGCGTGCGATCATGCGTTAAGGATAGCCGGTAACGCGGCGGCCTTAAGGGCCTAAAGACCTATGACGTCAATTGAGCCGATTCTTGCCGATCTTGCCTATTCTTGCTAAGATAGACGCGAAGCGCGGGCGTGGTTCAATGGTAGAACGGGTCCTTGCCAAGGATCAGACGAGGGTTCGATTCCCTTCGCCCGCTCCAATTTCCTTCCCCTCCGAAAAAAATGATGAACGTCAACCGCCGGATCCTGATCAGCGCCCCGTACGAGTCCGTGCGCGAATATCTGCGCGACCTCGGCGAGATCGCTCATTACGAGTCCAAGGTCGACACCATCGCGATCTCTCCGGCCGGCGAATCGGCCGAGGCGTCCGGCAGGTTCTTCGGGATGCCCTGGCGCGGCACGTTCAGCTTCGAGTTCGCGCCCGACGGCGGCTATCACGGCGTCATGCTCACCGGTCCGCTCAAGCGCATGGAGTGCCGCATGATGCTGCGCCCCGTCAACGGCGGCACGATGCTCGAGCATGACGAGGAGTACGAGCTCCCGCTCTTCCTGCGCCCGCTGCGCCCGCTCGTCCGCCGCTGGCTCGATCACACGCTCGAGACCGAGCTCGACGTCATCAAGGAGCGCGCCGAGGCGCTCAACCGCCGCCTCCAGCTCCAAGTCCTCGACGCCTAAAGGGCGATAAGGACGTACGCGCGCTCGAACACCAGCGCGCCGAGAGCCCAGGACGGAAAGAAATCCAGCCGCACCAGATCGAGCACCGCCCATTTCTTGCCGCGGTACTCGGGCTCCCACGGAGCCTCGCCGATGGCCCCGCGCAGCGCGAGCCCCGTCAGAAGCTCGCAGACCATGATCAGGACCGCGTAAAGCGCGCCGCGCAGCGGCCACGCCCAGTTCCCGACGTGCGGCAGCAGCAGGGCGAAGCCCGGATAGAGCAGCGCGTAGATGGGGAACATCCAGACGTAGGAGTAGCCGATCAGGCGGCGGTCGCGCTTGGCGGACATGAACGCCGTGAAGACGACCTCGGCCGCCATCCCCACGCAGGCCATAAGGGCCGCGCGCTCAAGGTGCTGAAGCACTACTTGCCGTGGCACTTCTTGAATTTCTTGCCGGAGCCGCAATGGCAGGGATCGTTGCGGCCGATCTCGGGCTCCGTGTTGACGACCGTCACGCCAGGCTTCTCCATCTCTTCCTTGAAGTCGCCGGATTCGACGCGGTCCTTGTTCTTCTCGAGCCACGCCTGCACGGCCTTCATGTCCTTGATATCGACCCCCTCCTTCTGCATGTGCCCGGCGAGCACGCGCAGCTGCTTGAGGAAAGCCGGATCCTTCCACTTGCGGAAGAAGGTGCCCATCATGCCCTTCATCTTCGGATCGTTCGCGATCTCGGGGGGCAGCTTCATGCCCGCGGGCAAGCCGGGAATGGATTCGGCTCCCTCGGCGGGGGCCTCTTCCTTCTTGAACGGATTCTTTATCTTGGGAAGCCAGGACATAGTGTCACCTGAGAAAAATGGCGGAAGGGGAGGGATTCGAACCCTCGAAGGAGTTGCCCCCTTGGCAGTTTTCGAGACTGCTACCTTCAACCGCTCGGTCACCCTTCCGTGTAAATCGTCAGCGGTTGATGGGGCATTTTAGCATACGCGTGGTCAGCGAGTCTCGATGAGCCGCGTGAAGTGCCCCTTCCGGACGGGCCCCCAGCCGGGCGCGCCCATGATATCGTCCGGCTCGGCGATGATCTCCTGCACATCGAACCCCTCTTCGCCCAGATCCCGGTAGCCCCGGAAGTAGACGTCCTTGAACCCGAGGATGTGGCCGAACTCGTGCGCGAGATCGTGCGGCTTGATCTCGTTCGCGCCGACGATGATGAAGCGCCCCCCATTGACGTGCGTGGCCGCGGCTCCGGTCGTGAGGACCGCCGAGCCCGGGGGAAAGAGGGCCATGTGCTTCGCGAGATCGATCGGCTCGCCCTTCTTCGGCGGCTTCCCTTTATAGAGACGGCGCGGCGAAAGGCGCGTCAGGGCGATCACCGCGCGGTACTCGTCCTCGCCGTCCGTGACGCGCCAGCTTTCCTCGACCGCCGCCTCGAAGGCGCGCAGGAACTTCCGGTCTTCGATGTCGGTGACGAAGGGCACGCGGACGATCCAGCGGCGCGGCGCCGGCCGCTCGACGCGGACGAACGCCGGCGGGAAGACCTCGTAGGTGGCGGCGCGGATGTCGCGGGACAGGGCCTCCTCGCGCGGCCCATTCGACGCCGCGTCGCGGATCGCCTGCCGCTCGAGAACCGCGTCCACGAGACGGGTCTGCGAGTCGTAGAAAGCCCGGTTGGCCGCGATCTCGTTCTGCCACAGGCGGTTGTATTGGATGTGATTGTCGATCATGACGTGGCCGACCGCGAGCGGGGCGTAGTCGGCCGCGAGCTTCGTGTAGAGCGCGCGCCTGTCGGGAGCGGGGGCCGTTCTAGCCCGCGCGAGCTCGGCCTCGGCGGCGGCGAGCTTCTCCGATTCCAGGCCGAGCATCTTGCGCGTCCAGGTCCAGCTGTAGGAGCGGATCTCGGCGCGGGGCCTCTGGGCGGGGGGCGCGACGTTCGGGACCAGCTTGGGAAGGATCTGGTAGCCGTGCACGACCGGCGCCGGAGCTTCCTTTTGCAGCAGAGGGAGGAGGTCGGGCGCTTCCTCCTTTAGTAGAAGCTTGAAGGACGCGTGGAACCGGTCGAGGCGGTCCTCATAAGCCTTGTAGGTCGCCTCGATCTCGCCGGCGCGAGCGATCCATGGTTCGGGAGCGGCGGCGGCCGCAAGGGCCGTCCCGAGGAGAAGAGCGCAAAAGAGACTGGTTCCGGAACTAGCGATTATCTTCAATGATAGATCAACAATCGTCAAGGCGCCACCGGAAAACATCGCCGCTTGACAGTAATCGCTTCCGGGGCTAAAGTCCTCGTGTGCCCTTAGGCCTGCCCAGCTTCACCGCCGCGAACATCATCGGAAACCTGCTGTTCTCGAGCATCGGGTTCGTCGTCTACAAGTACGGCCGCAGCATGGACAAGACGCGCATGGCGGTGCAGGGCGGCGTTCTGATGGCCTATTCCTACGTCGTATCCGAGACGGTCTGGATGTACGCGATCGGGACGAGCCTGACCGCCTGGGTCTGGTTCACCCGAAACGATTAGCGGCGACACTTTCGGCGTTCGAGCGGCGTATAACCCAACGAAGGCCCGAAAGGGCCAAGGAGGAACCGATGAAGCGGATCATTTCGACGGCGATGGGGCTGGGTCTGTTGGCGGGAGCGCTCGCGCTTCCGGCGGCGCTGCGGGCGGAGGACAAGCGCGCGGTGAAGCACGAAGGACACGGAAAGAAGGGCCGCGAGGCCCTCGCGGACCGGATACGCGAGGAATTAGGGCTTTCCAAGGATCAGGAAGCGAAGCTGAAAGTCGCGCGCAGGGCCAAGCGGGACAACGATGCCGTCTCGACCGCGGAGCTTGGGGCGGCGACGCGCAAGCTCGAGGACCAGCTCGAGGACAAGGCTTCGGATAAGGACCTTGCGGCGACGCTGGACCGGGTGCGCGCGGCGCGGGTCGCGATGCGCGAGGAAGAGGACCGTTACGAGGCCGTGGTCGCCTCCATCCTGACTCCGACCCAGCGCGCGAAGGCGGTCCTCGCGATCAAGACGCACATGCGCGGACGGATGGGCGGCGGGCGCGGCGGCAAGCGCGTCGAGAAACGGATCGAGCTGCGCGTCGATGAGGCGGACGACGATAAGGAAGACCACGACGACTGAATCCACGGGCATGAACCTGCGCGTGGTGCTCGTCGATCCGGAGAATCCGCTTAACGTGGGGTTCGCCGCGAGGGCCATGCGGTCGTTCGGCGCGGAAGACCTCGTGATCGCGGGGTCGAAGTGGAAGGAGCTGCCGCGGGAGGCGAGGGTCACCGGAGTCTCGGCCCCGGACGTGCTGGATGGCGTACGGTTCGAGGACGAGCTCGAGGGCGCGCTGAAAGGGTGCGAGACCGCGATCGCGTTCAGCCGGAGGCCCACGGGGCTGAAGCAGGACGAGTTTACGCTTCCGAAGGTTCCCGAGGGGATGGCTCTCAAGGGAAGGACGGCGCTTGTGTTCGGACGCGAGTCCACGGGGCTCACGCGGGCGGAGGCGGCGCTGTGTCCGTACCTCGGGAGGATACCGAGCGAGAACGGCGTGAGCCTCAACCTGGGGCAGGCCGTCGCGGTGGCGCTGTTCGCGATAACGGCAACGGATCGGGGGCTTACGGCGAAGCCCGCAACGGCCTCGCTCGACCGGATGACGGCCATGTGGGAGTTTTTACGTCCCAGGCTCGCGGCTTCGCCGCGGTTCAACGGCGTTAAACAGCAACGGGTACGGCAGATGCTGTTTAGGCTGCGCCTGGATGACGGCGACTTCGATCAATTATTCTCCTTGATGAAGGCATTATCCAAATGAAGACCATCGTCGCGACGCTGTGCTACGTCAAACATAACGGCAAGACGTTGATGATGCACCGCAACAAGAAACCCGGCGACGTTCATAAAGGCAAATGGAACGGGCTTGGAGGCAAGCTTGATCCCGGCGAATCTCCGGACGACTGCGTCGTCCGTGAGATTCGGGAGGAGTCGGGATTGAGCATCCACGACCCGCGATTGCGCGGCGTCATCACATTCCCTTCATTTAGACCCGGCGAGGATTGGCTCGTGTTCGTCTACACCGCTTCGCGGTTCGACGGAAATCTTTCGGCTTGCGCCGAAGGGGATCTTGAGTGGATCGACGACGCGAAGGTTTTGAGCCTTCCGCTCTGGGAGGGAGATCTCATCTTTTTGCCTTGGCTCGACGGCGACCGTTTCTTCAGCGGGAAGTTCACCTACCTCGACGGGCGCCTCGCCTGTCACGAAGTCTCGTTCCACTAGTTCAGACCTCCTGACATAGCCCTGCCGAAATTGTCCGCTTTTTCGGTTCAGGCCGCGGCGGCGACACTGTAACGCAGGCGCAGGTTCGTCCCTGGGAAGCAGGCATTGCTGGCGTTGAGTTCC
>Ga0163144_10015955_pt1 | contig 15421 bp, 11 predicted proteins | sample OliLak19BULKMAT1_FD_123175 | JGI IMG/M metagenome (GOLD analysis project Ga0163144, IMG submission 123175) | Freshwater microbial mat bacterial communities from Lake Vanda, McMurdo Dry Valleys, Antarctica - Oligotrophic Lake LV.19.BULKMAT1 | ecosystem: Environmental > Aquatic > Freshwater >...
GACTACGGAGAAAACCTTGCTTGTCGGCATCTAGAATTGCTACCAGCTCTACCTCTGGTAGATCTAGACCCTCGCGTAAAAGATTGACTCCGACCAAGCAGTCAAACTTACCTCTACGAAAGTTTGTTAATATTTCAATTCGTTCAATTGTTTTGATATCACTATGTATATACTTTGTGTTAATATTTTTCTCAGTAAGAAATTCTGCCAAATCTTCAGCCATCTTTTTGGTTAACGTGGTAGTCAAAACTCTCGCACCGCTTTTAATAACTTTTTCTGCTTCTTTAATAAAGTCTTTGACTTGACCTGGATAAGTGTCAACTTGAGTAATTTTTCTGACTTCAATTACTGGATCAACGAGACCTGTTGGTCGAATAATTTGCTCAATCATTGGTATACCACTATCTTCTTGACAGGCGTACTCATACCTACCGGGCGTCGCTGAGGTATAAATTCTCTGGCCAATATTAGCTTCAAATTCGGCAAACTTCAGTGGTCGGTTATCGACAGCACTAGGTAACCGAAAACCAAATTCTACCAAGGTATCTTTTCTAGAACGGTCACCGGCATACATACCATTTATTTGTGGAACAGCAACATGCGACTCATCAATTATAGTCAAGAAGTCTGGTTTACCATCAGCCGTATGTGGAAAATATGAAAGTAGGGTGTATGGGGCTTCGCCTGATTTCCGTCGATCAAAGTGACGTGAGTAATTTTCAATACCATTACAATAACCAACTTCCCGCATCAGCGCTAAGTCATGCTGCGTCCGACGTCTTATCCTTTCAGCTTCAAGCAACTTTCCTTCTTTCTTAAATTTTTTAAGCTGTTCATCAAGTTCTACCTGGATATCTAGAATAGCTATCTTACGTTCCGCTTCTGGAGTAACGAAGTGTTTAGCTGGAAAAAGGAAAAAGTTTTCTGGCTCTGAAATAATCTCTCTAGTTACAGCGTCAATTTTTGTGATGGTTGTTATCGTGTTACCGGTAAAGCCTAGTCGATAAATCACTCGTTCATTTGTCGGCATTACTTCTACGGTATTGCCAACAGCACGAAAATGTCCAGGGACTAAGTCGGCATTAGTGCGTTCAAAATACATACCAATTAAAGTACGCAGTAATTCCATCCGTGACGTTTGATAGCCGCGTTCTAGCTTAAGGTGCCGCTTCAAGTATTCAGCTGGGGCTCCAAGACCGTAGATACAAGAGACCGAAGCTATTATGATTACATCTCGGCGGGTTAGAAGAGCTTGGGTTGAGGCGTGACGCAGCCGATCAATCTCTTCATTGATTTGAGCTTCTTTTTCAATATAGGTGTCAGACGTCGGCATATACGCTTCTGGTTGATAGTAGTCATAGTAGGACACAAAGTAGTGCACTGCATTGTTAGGAAAGAAGTCCTTATATTCTTGAGCAAGTTGAGCCGCTAAAGTCTTGTTGTGAGCAATCACCAGGGTTGGTTTTTGGATCTGTTGGATCACGTTGGCAGCAGTAAAAGTCTTACCCGAGCCTGTCACTCCAAAAAGTGTTTGGTGTATGGTTCCTTTTTTGATACCAGCTACTAGCTTTTCTATAGCTTGAGGTTGATCACCAGCAGGAGTTTTGTCAGTCGCTATTTCAAATTTCATGTTATGAGTATAGCTTGATATTAAAAAGAAAAAAAGCCAGCGTCCATGCTGGCCTTTAAGCTAACTGTTTATTTTGCTCACTGATTTGTTTGGCGCAGGCAAGCATCAATTCTTTCCAGAGAACTCCAACCTAGACAGCGAGTACGAGTACGTGCACAAGCATCTTAGGGTTTTGGTTGATTTCTTTCCATCTGAACCCCAAAGGGTCAGCATATTATGGAGACGGTCGGCCATCTTTAAGATAACTGACTGGATACCGCCAGCTTTGACTTGAGCAAAAACCCCAAGTTCATACTGATAGGTATCCTTACCCGGTTTACGTTTTCGCTTGGTCATTGAAAAGACTAAGTCAGTCAAATCAGCATTGAACTCTCTCGCCAGACTCTCACGATTCCAATGCGACTTATCCTCCATTAAATCATGCAAAATGGAGGCAATGATCAAGTTTACATCATTTATTCTCAGATAACCGGGAATAATGACTGCCGTAGCGAGTAAGAGCGAGAAAATGGTACTCCTGTGTACCGGAAATTTTTAATAAACTATTTTTCGGCCAAGGAGCAAGCCTTTTACAGCATTTGAAACTCTGCGTCTGTGGTAGTTAGATAAAGGGGAAAGAGGTTAAATAACCTAGGGAACAAGTTCGCTCTGGCAATTAATACCCTGATTCTACCCAACATTGGTATTTCTCCAGTTTGGTCAAGCTACTTAAATTTTACCAAAATTACGCTTTTGCAAAAGTTAGTTTCGCAGCATTTCTTCACGCAAGTTTTTGGTGAAATTAACTATAAAATATAAATTGTGAAGTGAAGCTAAGTGCGGCCCTAGCATCTCGTGAGACCTAAAGAGATGGGCCAAGTAAGCTTTGGTGTAATTTTGACAAACGTAGCAAACACAACTTTCATCTGGCTTAGAAAAATCTCTAATATACTTTTGATTCAAGAGATTGATTTTTTTGATTCCATCGTTAGTTCTTTCATAAATTGTGCCTGTGCGGGCGATACGGGTTGGTGCGACACAGTCAAAAGTATCGCAGCCCAACCTAACTCCTTCCACAATATCAGCTGGTTCGCCAATACCAAGTAGATGGCGCGGTTTATCTGGAGGAAGGTTTTGATTAACTACTCTAAGTGCCTCACCCATGTCATCTTTACTAAAACTGCCGCCGATACCGAAACCAGCAAAGTCCATAGCTGCCAAAGTTTTGGCACTTTCAGCTCGGAGATCCAGATGTCGACCTCCTTGTATTACACCGTATAGACCCTGCTTCTTCAGAGCCTGATAGTTATTCTTATGGGCCATGATACTGCGCTTAGCCCAACGATGTGTCCGTTCCATGGCTTCCTTCTGGTAATCATAGTCAGCTGTCGGGCTGGTGCACTCATCAAAAGCAACAATAATATCTGCCCCAATATCATGCTGAATTTCAATCGAGCGCTCTGCGGTAAAGCGATGCATCGAGCCATCAATATGTGAGGTAAAAGTAACACCTTCTTCATCAATAATGCACAGACGACCGTGTTCCGTGGCCAAATCTTTTGAATAGACATTCAAACCGTGAGGATGCACGACATCATCTTCAGAGACATCACCTTTGGAAAACTTTGTTACACCTTTACCAAATGCCGCTCCCAGTGAAAAAACTTGAAAGCCTCCAGAATCTGTCATGGTCGGCAACTTCCAGTTGGAGAATTTGTGTAGTCCCCCGGCCGATTTAATGACATCACTACCAGGCTGTAGAAAGAGGTGGTAAGTATTTGCTAGAGCTACTTGATTACCAACAAAATCACGCATATCTTCTGGTTTAATGCTTTTTACTGTTCCCTTTGTACCTACAACAACAAAAGCCGGCGTCTCAATAGTCCCATTGGGGGTATTGATAACACCGACCCGAGAAAGACTTCCAGGCACTTGTTTTACAATATCAAAAGTAATTGGGTTACTCATTTAAACTCAGTTTTGCATTTACTCAACAGAAATTAGATCAATCGCAAAGACCAGAGTTGCTTTCGGCGGTATCGGTCCGACACCAGAGTCACCGTAAGCCAGTTCTGGTGGAATAACCAAAATTCTCTGTCCACCAGCTTTCATCCCCATGAGACCCTCTTCCCAACCCTTAATTACCCTCCCCTCGCCAACAGTAAAGCTAAAAGGTGTCCCGCGCTTGTTAGAATTATCAAACTCCTGTCCGTTAGGTAAAGTCCCAATGTAATGAACACTCACTTTACTACCAAATACTACGACGTCTCCAGTACCGACTTTAATATCGTCAATCACAAGTTTTTTTATGTTACCGCGATTATCAGCTGCATTCATTAACGCACTGGTTCGCTCACTATTAACATCTTCCCCATCACCAACAACTACGACACCTGACTGTGGTAATTGCGCCAATTGACTTACTTGGTCTGCTACTGTAAGAACAGATGTTTCCACACGAACAAGATATAGGGCAACCGCCATAAACAGGATGCTTGTGGCTATACCGATAAATTCAAATTTACTAAGCATATAATTATAGTTTACTCGGTCATAATAACGACTTCCGCAGAAGTTGCAAGCTTCCAGGGTAAGATCAGCTTTCCTTGAACAATTTCATTGTTTAAAGCTTCATCGCTATACTTTGCAATATTATTTAATACTTTAAGTTTTACTAACTCTTCTGCTATGACTGGTCTCACTCGATTTTCGAGACTACTAACAGGAATGAGCTCAAAATGAGCGCCATCTGCTTTCAGGTCTAGAGACAACATCAGCCCAAGCTGTACTTCTTCGGAAAAGTATTGGTCAAAAATAAAATTTCCTAGTGAATAAAATACTAAGGTTTTATTAATCTGCTCTATGCCCTGAATGACATGTGGATGGTGTCCAATGATCACATCAATTCCCATTTCAGCTAGCGATATAGCTAACTCTCTCTGTGCTAGCGATTGTTTTTGAATGTATTCGTCTCCCCAATGTATATAAACTATCTGTAAATCTGTAGTCATAGATAATTTTTCTACAACTTCTTTTAATGAGACAATATTTATTTTTGAGGAAATTAAATTTATACCAATTATAGCTACTTTTCTATTACCAGTCGAAATAGTACTTACACTACTTGAACTAAGGTTGTAAGGATGCCCGAAAGGTTCTATGCCAATATTATTTAGTGAGGTCATTGTATTTTGGTAACCAGATACACCAAAATCATAAGAGTGATTATTGGCTAAAGAAACGTGCGTAACCCCAGATGCCTCCAAACCAGGCAATAATTCACTATTGACTGAAAATTGAAAAGTAAAATCTGGGGCCGGTACGTGTTTTTCCGGAATAGCTGCCTCAAAATTTGCCACAACATATGAATCGCTCCATAGTGGAGATATTCCAGACAAAGCTTGCTTAACACCGATAGTGGCCAGTCGACGTTCGACGTTTCTAGCCAGCATTAAGTCACCGACAAAAAATATTTTTGGGGTAGCTAGAGCGACTGCCACCGCAGCCGGTTCTGGGATAATTTGCTCATTTTTTTCAACCTGAACAAATGTATCAATTTGTCCAACCTCAACTTTAAAATAAGTAAAAAAAGCAAAATAAAATAGTAATGCTATTACTAATATAAAACCAACTACTAAAAACCAATTTCGACTTGTCATATCACTTACTACCACCGAAAGCTGAGGATGTTGGGTGGAATATTCCTACTTTATAAAAATACATAGCGCTTAGTACGCAGAGTACTGCTAGTATGATAGCCAATACCGTAACCACCATTGTCTGTATCCAACTCATTTCGCGACCATAGGCTTGTCCAGTATTAACACTGTAGATTTTTACTTGAATTCCCAGAAGAGCAGAAATGTCTGCTGGTTTCAAGGCTTCGGTTGTCCGAAAAATTTTATTAAGCTCTGTATTTTTTTGATAAAAGTTTGTAGTGTTTGTTTTGAGTAAACTTAGAGCAGCTTCTATCTCTTGTTCGTTGTAACTCGCACGTTTTAACACAATGGCAATCTCTTCATCAGAGGCCTTTAGACTGACGTCATTTATTTTTAATATTGTCTCGATGTCGCTTTTTTGAAACATAACTAATTTATTTGTTTTTGCGCTTTCTGAACATATTGATTGTACACCTCCAGTAGGACCACAAACAAGGTCAAGATAACTGGGCCGATAATAAACCCAATTGGACCAAAGGTAGAAATTCCTCCCAAGACGGATGTTAGCATAATAAAAGGATGTAAATTGTTTCCGCGACTCATTAGGTGGGGCCCAATCATGTTATCAACAATCACAATAGTCAGAACTGCCCAGATAATCAAACCAACAGCATTACCGACAGTACTAACTATAAAGAGATAAATAACACCGGGTATCATAATCGCCAGAGTACCAACACCTGGAATCATCGATAAGATACCGCCGATAGCCCCCCAGAGCGCTGCTTTTGGAATCCCAAAAGCAGCGAAGCCGATAGCTGCTAGTGTCCCTTGAATAATTGAAACCAGTAGCACTCCTGTCGCCACGCTGCGGACAGCTTTAGCTAATCTTGAAAAAATTATCTCATCATCTTTATCAGGCAGAGGACTTATTTTGATCGCTAGCTTAATAAACTCCTTACCATCACGGAAGAAGTAGAAAGAACCAATAAGAGATATTATGACCACAAAAATAGTGGAGACAGTGCCAGCAAAAATATTACTGACATTACCTAGCAACCAAGCAGCACTTTCTTTTATTTGTTCGGTAAAATTAAATTCGAATTCTGGTAAGTAGGTCTGGATTAGAGACTGAAAGTTTAGAAGATAACTTTCAAAAACGACTTCTTGACCTGTACCGAGTGTTTGATACAAACCGACAAGCTCCTTAACAAAAATAGAAGAGATGAAAATAATCGGAATTACCACTAGCACCAGCACAATCAGAGTTGATAAAGCCGCTGCTAAGCTTTCGCTATTTTTATAGACTACCTTAAGCAGTTTTTCATACAGTGGATAGCAAATAGTAACAATCACAACAGACAAAGCGAGAGCGCCGACAAAGGGAGATAAAACGCGCCAGACAAAAAAACCAACACCGAGAAGGAGCGAGAAAAAGAAAGCATATTCAACAACTCGATTAAAGCTCATAAGTAAATAATAACATGTAAATTACAAAAGGGACGAAGCAAAAGCTACGTCCCTGTGCTTTATTCTCTTAGAATTCTATTTTGCATAACGACAGCGGCAGTTTCGATAGTATTAAAACTAGCAGAAGCCGCGTTGTCGAAGGCATTGAACGAATTCCCCAAGAAGTTTGATAAGCCCCAAAGGATTATCAAGAAACTGATGCCTTTTCCCATGTAAATATTGTTGCGTCCCAGAAACCTATCTCGCGATAAGCTCCATTTAATATGGCTGGGCGCAAGAAGTTTTCATGAGAATCACTTCTATTTAAACTATATCACGTTTTCTAAAAATTACAAATTAAGCTTAGGTAGCTTCAAACTCGAAGTGCTCCACCCATTAATTACAAAAAGAGCGGCCCTCCTGATTATTACCATTAATCGTAATAACCAGGAGATGATAGTATTCCTGGTGTTTTTTGTATTATAGACGCGATAGCCACTCATAGTTTACATACCATACCTGATACGACAGTCATATCATGTATGATACGATTTTCTATTCCTAAATCACCTCTCTCTCTTCCCTCTCCTTCATCAACTTCAACTCCTCCAACTTTAGTATCACCTGCCTCAGTAAAGTAATCAGTTGTTCTGTTTGTTGATCTCTGTTGTTACCATTGTTAAAGAACTGGGGGTGAGACTGTCTTAGGTTGTCAGCCGCTTGTGTCTCCCCTTCAGCTGCTAGCTTAGAAGCTCTCTTAGGGATTGAGGTACTGGTTTGACCAATGATTCTTGTCGTTAAGAGACTAGCTGAAGAGATACTTGGGGTGATGGTTGTGTTGTTGGTAGTGAAGTTAGCTCTCCACATGAAGTTAGGGGTGGTAAAGCTATTAGGGAAGGTGTAGGGATTAGTGAAGTTAGTCCAGGTAGCACCTTGGTTGGTACTGTATTCATAGGTGATAGCGGTACTAGCTGGGGTGGTGTCTTGAATAAAGAAGCAAAAGTCCTGCCTGTCGGCAGGACTTTTGCTTCTTTATTCAAGAATCTAGAAATTTCCTCTTAATTTTATGGCTGTGGCTAAGCGTTCTACTCCTAGCTCATAGGCAGCATCGCGGTACGACATTGAACTTTCTTTTTTGGCTAAAACTTCATCAAAAGCTTTGCACATTTTTGCCTCTAGCCTTGCTTTGACAGTCTCTTCGTCCCAGTACCACTGCTGACGATTTTGGACCCACTCATAGTATGAGACCACTACTCCTCCGGCGTTCACTAAAACATCTGGCAAGACATCAATCCCCTTTTCAATCAACAAAACTTCGGCTGCACCACTGACGGGGTTATTAGCTAATTCTAAGATAACTTTAGTGGTTATCTTGTGTGCATTTTCTCCAGTGATTACGCTATCTAAGGCCGCTGGAATTAAGACATCACACTCACTATAGAGTACGGATTCTGGATCACCATGAATGTCTTCTTCGTTAGTTGATTTGAATTCTTTCAACGTCTTTCCAGTTTGTTTATGTTTTTCAAGAGCAATCACATCTAGACCTTGTTCATTGGTTATAGTACTTTGACTGTCAGCTACCGAAATGATCAACATTCCCTTGGCTGCCAAAAGCTTAGCCACCGTAGCTCCAGCATTTCCAAAACCTTGGATTGCCACTCTTAAAGTACCAGTATTTTGTTTGGTAAGTTTTAGATATTCATCCAAAACATAGACGGAGCCTTGCGCTGTCGCCGTATCCCGTCCTAAGCTCCCTCCCAAAGCAATGGGCTTACCAGTTATAAAGGCTGGCGCGCTAGCGCCAGTAGCCTTTTCAAACTCATCAAGCATCCAGGCCATTATTTGTGGTGTGGTATAAACATCAGGAGCCGGTATATCAACGTCAACTCCTAAATATGGCAGAAAGGACTGTACATAGGCCCGAGAAATATTTTCTAAATCTTTTTCGGAATATTGTTTTGGATCTAAGATTACGCCACCTTTCGCGCCACCAAAAGGAATATTAACAACAGCACATTTCACTGACATTGTAGCCGCCAGCGCTGTTACTTCAGACTCATCTGCCGCTGGATGAAAGCGAATACCGCCCTTATAGGGTCCGCGGGCGTTATTATACTGAATTCGATATGCGTCTAGTTCTTCTAGTCCATTTTCGGTTCTGACTTTTAAGGTTTCGTTTCTAATATTATCAGGCAATAATAATTTTTTGGTTATTGATTCATTCAGATTTAGTTTTGCAGCTGACTTCTTGAGGTGATTACACACTTCGAGAAATGGATTATTCTGACTTGTTGTCATGGGATTAATTTGGGTTCAATAGTTGGTTAATAACTTCTTTTATTTTAGCTTCGTTAGCATCGCCACGGAAGTGCTGCGTTATTTCTCCTTGTTTGTTGTAGACCACGACTTCAGGCATAGCGTAGCCTCCAACAGATGTGTAAAAATGATCTCGTGGATCCAACACTAAGATCAAATTATCTAAGTCCGGCATTGTACTAATGAACCTTGCTGCTTGTTCTTTTGTCTCTTTACGGTTAATAGCTAAAAAAGTGACCTGTTTAGAATCGTATTCCTCTGCTAATTTAGACAACAGCGGTAAGTCAGTGGCGGAATATGGTGACCAGCTTGCCCAGGTGCTAACGACAAGAATATTACCTAAATATTGTTCTAATATGACCTCATTGCCATCAAGGTCAGTGTAAGAAGCTTCTCCTGGTTGGTTACTAAATGTAGCGACGGTATTTTCATCTATCCGGTTGTCAGCCTGCTTTGTAACCACTAAGGTAATAACTGCCATGAGACAAACAAATACAAAGAGACCAATAATTATTTTTGTATTATTATTCATTCTAAATAAAATTATCCCTTAATAAATAGTTCAAAATCATCTGGTACCTCACCCTCAAGTGCTGGTGTTAAGTTTAGTTGTACATTTCTATTCATAAAAGACGCACTTATTTTAGCATCTGCCGAAGCGGTCGCTGTAATCAAGAAGCGTTGGGCAGTCGTAATTTGAGCACAGGTTTCTGAGTTGTTGATGACAAAAAACTCGAGTTGTACTTGCTCCGGAAAAGACTCCATCACTATTGTATCCGCGGTCAGTAGGTCACAAGGAGTTGGCATTAGAATTTCGCCAGCGAAGGTATGTTGTCCGTCAATGAAGTAGTGCTTAGCATCGATTCTAGTTATCTCTGGATAAGGAATTATTATTTCAGAATCCTCAGCCGGTGCTGCTAGTTCTTGTTTAATTTCCTTCTGTTTCAAGTAAGCATAAGTAAACATGCCGATAACAATGAGAGCAAGGATGAAGAAGACTAAGATGACTGATCGTTTGTCCATATTATTATATTCGATTAGATTGCTGATAACCTATACATTATACTCCTAATTTTCTTCAATATCACTGCCTACAAATATGATAATAGGGTCAGTTTTTGAGTCACTGTCGGTGGCAGAGAGAAGTGCCTTATCCAGGAGACTACTTAATCGCAACGCTTGTTTATCCAAAGCAGAATTATATATAATCACAGTACGATTTTCACTTACCGACGAATCGGTACTTAATTCTACGATTTCATAACCAGATGACTGTAATCTAAGCTTGATTTCAGCACCGAGTCCAGGTACACCGCTGCGGTTAATTACTTTTATCAATGGTAGATTTTTATCAATGACAAAATTTCCTAATTGACGTTCTCTGGTCTTTTGCTGATAAATTATTTCTTCAGAGGATAGTTTTACTGATGCGTCGGTGTTGAGATAAGTAATTTCATAACTTCGCTGATCAGTATTAGCATTGGTAAAGTACCAAATGAGAACTGCAAAGAATAAACCAACAAGTAGTAATCCAAAGAAAAACAACCGATAGAGGAGAACAAAGTTTGCTAATACTTTTGCAAAATCAAACCAAGAGACTGAACCCTGCATTTTTTCTTTAAATTCAAATAGCCCCGCCTCAACCGGAGCAGACAGTTTAGGTTTTTTTGTAATTCTCAAAGCTGTTGGATCAACATTGGGATTAGGTAATAGTTTTTTATCGTAGATATTGATACCAGCGAGTTTGAGCATATGCCTGACATATAGCCGAACTAGCCATGTAACTATCGCGGTAAATATAGCAATAACAATTACTATGCCTAAAATTAGTTTAAAAGGTATTACCCAAAAGATAGTTTTCGCTGAAGCAAATTGTCTTTCTTCAGCGCCGTAGGCCAATGTAGCCTCTGCTGTGTAGCGCCCAATGTCAGAAATTGACCACTCACCTTTCCAGTTGAAGGTAAATTTTCTGATACTTTCAGGTAAGACATTCCCAAACTGAGAGGCTTGGTTGATAGGAATAATTCCCCTCTCTTGTCCCCACATATTTTTAATCCTAATATCGCCTTGCGGTTGTAGATGAACATTTCCTTTATTTTCAAAACGCATATCAAAAGTAACCTCTGGACTACTTAAGTAAGTACCCTCAGTTGTAAACTCACGAATAGAACCTAATTCATGTATATCTCCGGCCACACGAGCAAAAAATAACGAGGTTATCATTTGTGAGGTCTGCACCCTAGCTTGTCCAGGCTCAGCCACAAGCGGTTTCGTTCCTACCAAAATAGCCGCAAAATGACCCCCTGGACTTGCCCCAAAAGGAACTGTGACTGAAAACGGAACCTCCATAGATTTCTCACGTGGAATAACAATAGGAGTTTTTTCGATTTGGAACCACTCAGCCAATGACACACCATCACCTCCTTCCGCAGGAATTGGGGAAAACCTACCGTCGCCTCCTTCTCCTTGAGGTCGAAAATTTGTCACCTCAACATAAACAGTTATGTCATAATTGTTTACGTTAATAATCCTTAAAGTACTTCTCCACTCCTGCCCAGGCTCAATTGAAATATCATACAATGAAGGCGAGATACTCAGTGTCATTGAGTTTTGAGCCCATACTTGACCAATGGAGCCAAAAAAGATTAAGGCTGTTATCCAGAAAAAAATGTACAGGATCCTATTTAGTTTTATTCTTGAGGTCAATATCATGATCATAAACGTTATGCTCATTTCTTTTACCAACGTAAAATGGTAACTCCCTTACTTCGCCATTATCTGAATCATTTAGGTTAAGGCTATTTTTATTGACTATCAGTAGAAGTACGGCGATTGCTATTAAAAATAGTATCATAATTAAAAGCAAATAGAACCACGGTATCGAATAGTAGAAGTTTGTGTCGTAGATTGAGGCTTTATTTTCAACACCGTAGGTTAAAGATAAGAAAGCCTTATTTTTACCCATTCTTCCAGTATAAGGTAGGTCGGAAGTAAAACTTTTTTGTTCTCCTGGACTTATAATTTCCTCACCTAACTGATTTAAATCAACCACAGCAAGTTCTTTTCCGCGTCCATCGTAAATTATCACGTCGCCGCTCGGTGCTAGAGGTACGTCACCAGTATTTTCTATGACGTAGTTAATAGTGCCGTCACCCTCAAAAAAATTAAACCGATCGGTTGAAAAAGAGATCAGTTTAAGATATTCCTGTCTTTTTGATCCGACCGCAAACCTAATTACTACTCCGCTCCCTTGCCCAGCCTCAATCTTAGCTTGCGCTTCATCATAATTTGCACCAGAGGCAAAACCTACATAAGCATGATAGAGACCCGGTAGAGTATTTTGATTAATTTTAATTACCAGTGGTATTTCTGCGACTTCACCAGCCGTTAGATTAATCCGAGCTCGACTAATTTCTATCCAACTTGTTGGTGAAATACTTCGATCGCTCATGGATGCAGGTATAAAGGATTTAATTTCACTATTTTCACCCAAGGTAATTTCATTAACTGAGGCATACAATCTAACTGCACGACTATCAAAGTTAGTAAGGGTGAGAGTCTTCTCAGCAGAATAGCGTGCTTCCCCTTCTACATCAATAATCAGTGGTGCAACAGAAAAATCAGCCGCTAACACCGATGAAGTAACTAAGAAATACAAAGTGATAGCTATACTGAAAACAATTTTTTTAAATGAGAGTATGTTCATGAATTTAATATGACGGGACAGCTATATAAACAATCTCTGTCTCATAAGTACCAGCTACCTGCGTCTCATCAATAACGATTCTATAAACTATATCATGCGTATCGCTTCCAGGTATAGAACTATACATAATCTCGGACGGACTTAAATCAAGAGCGGCGTAGGTATCGGTGGCAGCAAACCTGGTTGATCCTTCTTTTAACGTCGGATCAGAGGCGTGGTAGCCAAAGCAACCTGCGGATGAGGCTAAACAAGAGGTAGCCCAGCTACCCGGTAAAGCATTTGTGGCCATAATTGGTGGAATCATTGAGCCGTTAGAACTGGAAAGTTGATGCCTTGCAAATTTAAATATTTGGTAACCTTCAGAAGCATTAGTTTGTATATTGATGCGGTGAGCAGCAATTGATTCAGAATCTATAGTCAGCGAACCAAAGTTAATTCCCATTGGTGTAGTAGCTATATTTGTAACTAATCCTGCTGTAGTAGTACCTGACGGCAGGCCTGAAATCGAGATTTGCAGGTTAGATCCTTCTGTCACTAAGGATGGGTACGAAGAATTGACAGCAAAATTTACAGGAACATCATTTGTAACATCATACAACCTGAAGTAATAAACAGCATTTACTCTGGCAGCGACGTGGCGTATATAAAAACTATATTCTTGAGTTATACCTGCGAAGTGTGTGTGGAAATTACTAGAATCTGGAATAGTATTATGAATACCACAACCTGAACCGACACCAGAAATACAGCTACCGACACCGCTTAGCAGACTATTTCCGATTGTTCCATTATCAACTCCGGCTCCTTCCGTATAACACCATAAGGACAAGTCCTGACACGTACTCGTGGCAGCTACATCTATAGGGTTAGTAAAAGTCACGTCTTCTGAAAACTGTAGTTTGAACTTTATATTATCCCCCCGAGCATTTTTTCTTTCATCTATAGCGACCCTTAACGATAAGGTATCGTTAAGGGCAATATCAATCGGCGAGACATTTTCTGAAACCAACGGACTACTTGGTGTCTCATTGTTTACATCTCCATACCAACGCCAATTAGTAATCACTGGAGTATAACTAGCTGTTCTTATTTGTGGGTAGTTACTATAGCCATCAAGTGTAGTTCCGTCGCTTTTTACAGACCTAAAACAGTAGGTACTCTGAGAATTGGCGCCATTTTGCTCAACATACCAATCATATTCAACAATATCACCATCATCCTGAGGATATGGATTTACCGGAGACGGATTTTGGTGAACTAGGGAGCCAGCTCGATTTGCAATTGAGATCAATAAGTCACCACCGGTTGGTGGATTAGTGGACAAAGTAGTTCCATCGACAGTATTGGTAGCAGAATATCCTCGCCAAACACTACCGCTACCGGAAGCACCGAGATCGTTCCAGCTGCCAGGACCAATGGCTGAACAGGTGGAAATTCTTAAAGCGTATTGCATTTTGAAGTTTACAAAACCGGCTGGCATACTGGCATTGATGGTTCGATAAGTCATTCTAAGTCTTAGTCTTTCGCCAATACTTAGCGGTTCGTCGGCGGTAGTGATGGTAAAATTCTCTCCTAGGTCATTGATACCGACCGGCCAAGGATCGAGAGGTGTCGTTAAACCATCGTCAACATAAAAACGATAGTAATTCTGTCTAATAGCCAAATTAGCTACTGGCCACTCAATTAGTTCTACCCGATAAGTTAAAGCGGTTCCAGTATTACTGCGCCATATTTGATACGTACTGGTACTAGTGATAGTGAACCCAGCCATTGGTCTAGGATAAGTAGTATTTGCTCCAGCAGCACGTGCTGTAGCCGAAATTGAAGTGTTGTTTATTGCTCTAAGCGGCGAAGACAGTACGATAGACAATGCCAAAGGCGCCACCCCACCGGTTGTACCTCCGTTTGACCTTTGAATATTCATAGAGCCTGATCCAGTTTGAATATTTTCTACGATCCAGGCCACTGAAGTCTGCCCGATTACCGCTGAAGCTCCTGTTTCCAATCTAAATGAGACTGCGCCAATACTAGAGAGCCATACCTCATGCCCAAAATGAACCACGTTGGTGGTGGCTCCCATTCTTTTTTGCACATGCAAAAAAGTTCTGGACAAACTATTTACCGAAGTAATGGATTCTGTCTCAGTTATTCCAGAGGCAAGATAGGTATGCTCCACTCTTTGGATTTGCCAGTTTTGCCCGACATACTCGACTACAGCGTAGCTAATATCAATAATACTTGCACCGTTAGCGCCACGTCTAAAGACCGGAGACTTTGTCACCGGGTCCCATAAAGCGGTCACTTGTCCCGCATAGAAGTTTCTAGAAGCGTTGCGATTTGAGACGCCAGTAATGTAAACTACGACCTTGCTATTGTCAGATACTGAGGCTACGGTTGTACCAGTAGCCACTACTGTAGTGGCACTCATATTTAAGGTAGCTGTATTTTGGACCCTTAATTCATTGTCGGTACCAATCTTTCCGGTGAATTCTACGATCTCCCAGTCCACTCTAGTATTATCTGTGGCGGCTGGCGGTCTAGTGATGGTAAAGCTATTTTGAATATTGCCTGGATTTGATATGTAGGCTGTAACGTCATCAGTGTTTTGAGCACTCACTACTCCAGTGTCATGACCAGCGCCAGTATGATGGGCATTAGTAATTCGCACAAAAGCTAGAC
>Ga0163144_10015956_pt1 | contig 15421 bp, 21 predicted proteins | sample OliLak19BULKMAT1_FD_123175 | JGI IMG/M metagenome (GOLD analysis project Ga0163144, IMG submission 123175) | Freshwater microbial mat bacterial communities from Lake Vanda, McMurdo Dry Valleys, Antarctica - Oligotrophic Lake LV.19.BULKMAT1 | ecosystem: Environmental > Aquatic > Freshwater >...
CGTTATCGACAAGCTCGCCGACATCTACGAACCGCACGATGCACGGTTGTGGCTTTTTGCCCGTCAGCGTCTTCTGGACGACCAAGTGCCGGCCGAGCTGATCCAGCAGGGCCGTGTCGACGAAGTCGTAGCCTCGGTCAATCAGTTGCTCCACGGCGTGCATCTGTGAGGTCATGACAGCAGGATGATTCACGATCCCGACTTGCTGGACCAGCTGGACGCACTCCCGAAGGAGACCTTCGACGGTGAGGTTTTCCGGGGCACACGGCAAAGCCTCGACCCGCTGGCCAGCTCGTACAGCGGCGGCCGTTGGATGCGACGCGACGGCGCCGGTGTGCTCTACACCAGTCTGGCGCGCGAAGGTGCCGTGGCCGAGATCTCGTTCCACTGGGGACAACTCAACCCGCGCCCAACCAAGCCGGTCATGCTGCACACGCTGCGCGTGGTGGCGCACCGAACCCTGAAGCTGGTCAGGGCCGACCTGTCGACCTTGGGCGTCCCGGAAAGCGCCTATGCCGGCGTCAACATGCCGCGCACACAGGAGATCGGTGCAGCCGTCGAATTCCTCGGATGCGACGGCCTGATCGCGCCGTGCGCCAGGTGGGCCTGCGACAACCTCATCCTGTTCCCAGACCGAATGGGCATGGACGCTACGCTGGAAGTGGTGACGAGCGAGGCGGTCGACTGGGCCACATGGGCGACTGCCCAGGGGCTGATCAAATAACCGCAGGTTGCTTGCTGTCACCACATCCTGGTCGACCGGCGGTTTGGATCGACCGTCGAACAGACGACACGCGCCCGGATCAGGCCGGCGGGGCGCTCTGCTCCGCGAAGTCAAGGAGGAGATGGCGGCCCGCGGGCCGCCATCGGGGGACATGAGCGGAGCAGAGCGCCCCGACGGCCTGATCCCCCACCCAAGCAAATGGGCTCACGTCGGCCTAGCCCGCCTGCGCCAACACCGCGCCGATGCGCTCGCGCAGGTGCATGGCGAGCGCACGCCGGTCCGCCTGCGTCGTGGCCTCGGCGTCGAGCAGCAGCACATCGACCTGCAGCCCGCGCGCGCAGGCCAGCCGCCACACGCTCTGCAGCAACGTCGTTTCACCGACGAACTCGGCCGCGCGGCTGAAGGCCTGGCCAGGTTGGTGGAAGCGCAGCACCACCGGCTGCACCGGCGTCGTGGTGGCCACTGCCGCCTGCAGCAGATTGGCGTGGAAGGGCAGCAGCTCGCGGCCCGCGCCGGTGGTGCCTTCGGGGAACACCGCCAGCATGTCGCCGGCGCGCAGCGCTTCGGCCATGCGGTGCACGACGCGCAGTGCATCGCGTTTGCTTTCGCGCTCGATGAACAGGGTGCCGGCGCCGGCCACCAGCCAGCCGACCAGGGGCCAGTGCTTAACGTCCGCTTTCGACACGAAGCGCGCCTGCGGCGCGGCGGCGTGAATGGCCGCGATGTCGAGCCAGGACACGTGGTTCGCGGCCAGCAGAGTGGCGCCGGCGCGCGGCGCGCCGCGAACCCGAAGCCCGATGCCGAGCCGGCGCAGCAGCGTGGCCGACCACCACTGGATGCGTGTGTGGCGCCCAGCGGCGTCGAGCGAGGGAAAGCGCAGCGCCATTACCGCCATGCCGTGCACCAGGTGCAACATCATCAGCGCCAGGCGCCAGGCGCCGACGAGGGCGCGACTCATGCCGCGTGTGCGCGAACGCCCGGCCTCACGCGCCGCTGCGCTCGAATGCGACGCTGCCGGCCACCACCGTGGTGTGGACGCGCCCGCGCAGCTCGAAGCCGCTGGTCTCGAAGGCGAAGGGTGTGTGCTTGCCCTGGCTGACCAGCGCATCGGCCCGCACCGGCCAGCGCGCCTCTTCGTCGAACACGCAGACGTCGGCCACGCCCCCGGCCACCAGGCGTCCGGCGCTGTGGGCCAGCGAGCCGAGCGACGTGCCCAGCACCGCGACCGGCGCGCTGGTGATGCGCGCCAGCGTCGGGCCCAGTCCCAGGCCTTGCTGCTCGCCCCAGTGCAGCGCCAGGCCGAGCAGCAGTTCGAGTCCGGTGGCCCCCGAAGTGGCCTCGGCGAACGGCAGCGTCTTTTCGTCGGCGCTGACCGGTGTGTGGTCGGAGACCAGGGCGTCGATCGTGCCGTCGGCCAGCGCCGCCTGCAGCGCATCCCGATCGCGCTGCTGGCGCAGCGGCGGCGTCACCCGCATGGCGGCATTGAAGTAGCCGATGTCGGTGTCGGTGAGGTGCAGCGAATTGATGCTGACGTCCGCGGTCACCGGCAGGCCTTCGGCCTTTGCGGCGCGCAGCAGCGCCACGCCGGCGGCGCTGGACAGGCGGCACAGGTGCAGCCGCGCGCCGGTGGCCCGCACCAGTTCGAACAGCGTGGCCAGGGCGATCGTCTCTGCGGCCACCGGCACACCGGTCAAGCCCAGGCGCGTGGCGACCGCGCCGCTGGCGGCCACCCCGCCGCCGAGCCAGGCGTCCTGCGGCCGCAGCCAGACCGTGTAGCCGTAGGTGGCGGCGTACTGCAATGCGCGCTGCAGCGTCAGCGTGTTGACGATCGGCACCTCGGCCTGCGAAAAGCCGACGCAGCCGGCCTCGGTCAGCTCGGCCATCTCGGTCAGCGTTTGGCCCTCCAGGCCGCGGGTCAACGCGCCGAGCGGGAAAAGGCGGCAGCGGCTCAGGCGCCGGGCGCGGAACTTCAGCATCTCGACCAGCCCCGGCTCATCGAGCGGCGGGTCGGTGTCGGGCAGGCAAACCAGGCTCGTCACGCCACCGGCCGCCGCTGCCGCCAGCTCGCTTTCGAGCATGCCTTCGTGTTCGTGACCGGGCTCGCGTAGCCGCGCAGCCAGGTCGACCAGACCGGGCGCGACGACGAGGCCGCTGGCGTCGACGGTGCGATCGGGCGCGAACTCGGCGCTCACGTCGCCGAACGCGATGATCCGGTCGCCCGCGATGGCCAGATCGCCGATGCGGTCGACGCCGCTGGCCGGGTCGACCAGGCGGCCATTGCGAATCAGAAGTTTCATGCCTCGTTTCCGGCAATCGTCGACATCACGGCCATGCGCACCGAGATGCCGAAGGTGACCTGCGGCAGGATGACGCTGTGGCCGCCGTCGGCGACGGTCGAATCGATCTCGACGCCGCGGTTGATCGGCCCGGGGTGCATCACGATCGCGTCGGGCTTGGCCAGGGCGAGCTTCTCGGCGCTGAGACCGAAGTGCTTGAAGAACTCGCTGGCGCTGGGCAGCATCGCACCGCTCATGCGCTCGTTCTGCAGGCGCAGCATGATGATCACGTCGGCGCCGCGGATGCCCTCGGCCATGTCGTGGCACACGCGCACACCCATCTCGCGCAGGTCGCCGGGCACCAAGGTCTTGGGCCCGACCGCGCGGATCTCGGGCACGCCCAGCGTGGTCAGCGCATGGATGTCCGAGCGCGCGACGCGAGAGTGGACGATGTCGCCGACGATGGCCACCGTGAGCTGCGTGAAGTCGCCCTTGAAGTGGCGAATCGTGTACATGTCCAGCAGCGCCTGCGTCGGGTGCGCATGGCGGCCGTCGCCGGCGTTGACCACGTGCACGTGCGGGGCGCAGTGCTGGGCGATCAGGTACGGCGCGCCGCTCTCGCTGTGCCGCACCACGAACATGTCGGCCTGCATCGCCGACAGATTGGCGATGGTGTCGAGCAGGCTTTCGCCCTTGGCGGTGCTGCTGCGGGCGATGTCCAGGTTGATGACGTCGGCCGACAGTCGCTTGGCCGCGATCTCGAAGGTGGTGCGGGTGCGCGTGCTGTTCTCGAAGAACAGGTTGAAGACGCTCTTGCCGCGCAACAGCGGTACCTTCTTCACGTCGCGGTCGTTGACCGAGAGGAAAGTGCTCGCCGTGTCGAGGATCTGCGTCAGCACGGCGCGCGGCAACCCCTCGATCGACAGCAGGTGGATCAGCTCGCCGTGGCGGTTCAACTGCGGGTTGCGGCGCGACAGCATCAGGCGCCCTTCCGCCGGGCCGCCCCTAGGAGGGCAGCGACCCCCTTGGGGGGTAGCGACGCGGCTCTGCCGCAAGCTCGGGGGCTCACAGGGACTCCTCGAGTGTGAAGGCGAAGCGTCCGTCGTCGGCGCGGGCCAGCGACAGGCGCTCGCCTGCGGTCAAGCAGGCCTGCGCCGCGCAGAAAGTCGGCTCGATCGGCAGCTCGCGCCCGCCGCGGTCGACCAGCACCGCCAGCATCACGGCCGCCGGCCGGCCGAAGTCGTACAGCTCGTTGATCGCGGCGCGGATGGTGCGCCCGGTGTAGAGCACGTCGTCGACGAGCAGGATGCGCCGGCCCTCGACCTCGAACGGCAGGCGCGTGGCGCCGCCGCCAGCGGCCATGCCGCGTTCGGCGAAGTCGTCGCGGTGCAGCGCGCTCGAGATCACGCCGGCCTCGCCCAGCAGGCCCAGATCGGCCTGCAGGCGGGAGGCCAGCCAGGCGCCGCCCGACCAGATGCCGACCAGTGCGGCGGGCTCCGAGGTCGTGGCGGCGCCGAGCAGATCGCGCACGCCCTGCCGCAACACGGCGTAGAGCGCTTCGGCATCGAGTTCGTGAGCGAGCGGCGAATTCATGCAGCGGATGCGTTGAAATACTGTTCGAGGATCAGGGCCGCCGAGGCCGCGTCGACATTCGCCTCCGACGCGCCGAGGGCTTGCGCCTCGGTCGTCGTGTAGCGCTCGTCGACGGCATGCACCGGCAGGCCGAAGCGGCCCTGCAACTGGCGTGCAAAACGTTCGGCCCGGCGGGTATTGTCATGCGGCGCGCCGTCGGGGTGGCGCGGTACGCCGACCACCAGCGCCGCGGGCTGCCAGTCCGAGATCAGCCGGCCGATGGCGGCAAAGCGTGCGTCGGCCGCGGCATCGGCCACGGTGGCCAGGGGCGTGGCACTGCGCGTCAGGCTGTTGCCGCTGGCCACCCCGATGCGCCGGGTGCCGTAATCGAAAGCCAGGAACAGCGCCGCCGCAGGAGCCCGCGCGGCGCCCGTCCAGATCATGCGTGCCCGGCCTCCTGGCTGAGCATGCGCGGGTCGAAGCCGAGCAGCGACAGGGCGCGCTCGTAGCGCTGCTCGATCGGGGTGTCGAAGATGACCTCGGGCTGGGCATCGACCGTGAGCCAGCCGTTGCGGCCGAGTTCGTCTTCCAGTTGGCCGGCGCCCCAGCCGCTGTAACCCAGCGTCACCAGGATCTTCTTCGGCCCGGCGCCGTTCGACAAGGCCTCCAGCACGTCCTTGCTGGTGGTCATGTCCAGGCTGCCGCCGGGAATCGAGAGCGTCGAACTGTAGGGCCCGGCTTCGTCGGACTGGCGCTCGTGCAGCACGAAGCCGCGCTCGGTCTGCACCGGGCCGCCGAAGTACACCGGCTCTTCGGCCAGGTCGTCGCGCGTGAGGCTCAGCTCGACCTTCGCGAACAGGTTCTTCAGCGTGATGTCGATCGGCTTGTTGATCACCAGGCCGAGGGCACCCTTCTCGGTGGGCTCGCACAGGTTAACCACAACGCCCGCGAAGTTGCCATCGGCCATCCCGGGCATGGCAATGAGGAACTGATTGGTCAGGTTGATGCGGCTGGCGTCGGCCATGGTGGAGGCATTCTATCGATGGACCCACAATGGACGCATGAGCGATGAAAGCGTTCCGCCGGCCGTCGACGAATTTTTCGCGAAGCTTGCCGAGCACCTCGAGCGCGGCAGCCTGTCCCGCCTGGTGCTGGCCAAATACGCCGGCCCGCCGAGCGATCTGCAGCGCGTCACGGTGCGGCCGTTGCTGCTGCGCGGCCAGCCGCACCTCAGCTTCGTCAGCAGCCATGCCACGCGCGACGTGACACGCAACGAACCGCTGGCGCAGGGGCTGGCGAGCCTGCGCGGCCTCGTCGGGCCGGTCTTTCGCCATGCACACCTGCTCGCTGAAGGCGAAGACCTGGAGCTGCGCTCGAGCCAGCGCGGCAAAGCCAGCCTGCAACGCCAGACCAGCGACCGCACGCCCGCCGACCCGGCCGCGCACGACCGCGCCAAGCGGCGCCTGATCGGGCTGGCCACGCCGTTCCTGGCCGCCCTGGGCGTCACCGACGCGTCGGGCGCGCTGGTGCCCGCCATGGCGCGCAAGTACAAACAGATCAACAAGTTCGTCGAGATCATCGACCATGCCATCGCCGCGTCGCCGTTACACACGGCGCCGCTGCTGCGCGTGGCCGACTTCGGCAGCGGCAAGGGCTACCTGACGTTCGCAGTGCACCACCACCTGGGCCGCGTGCCCGGGCGCGAACTCGACGTGCGGGGCATCGAGTTGCGCGAGGACCTGGTGCGCCTTTGTCAGCGCGCCGCCGACCGGCTGGGGCTGATGGGGCTGCACTTCGAGCAGGGCGACGTGCGCGAGCACGCCGTTCGCCCGCTCGACGTGGTGATCGCCCTGCACGCCTGCGACACCGCCACCGACCACGCCCTGCACCTGGGCGTGCGCGCCGGCGCTTCGCTGATCGTCTGCTCGCCCTGCTGCCACAAGGAGCTGCGACCGCAGATGCGGAGCCCTGCCCTGCTGGCGCCGATGCTCGGCCACGGCATCCACCTCGGCCAGCAGGCCGAGATGCTCACTGACAGCCTGCGTGCGCTGCTGCTGCAGGCGCATGGTTACGACAGCCAGGTGTTCGAGTTCGTGGCGCTCGAACACACCAGCAAGAACAAGATGATCCTGGCCGTCAAGCGGGCCGCACCGCTGCCCGCCGAGCCGGTGCTGGCGCAGATCCGCGCCTTGAAAGACTTCTACGCAGTGCGCGAGCACTGCCTGGAAGTGCTGCTCAGCCGCGACCGGGCCGCCGTGCCGGAATGACCGCGCCGCTCGCGAGCGCGCTGGTCTGGTTGCGGCGCGACCTGCGCCTGCACGACAACGCGGCCCTGCACCATGCGCTGAAGGGCGCACGCCAGGTCCATTGCGCGTTCATCTTCGACCGCGACATCCTGGATGCGCTGCCGCGGGCGGACCGGCGCGTCGAGTTCATCCGCGACTCGCTGGTCGAGCTCGATGCGGCGCTGCAAGCCCTCGGCCAAAGCCACGGCGTGGCCGACGTGCGGCTGATCGTGCGCAACGGCCCTGCCGTGCAGGCCTTGCCCCAGCTGGCCGTCCAGCTGCATGTGCAGGCGGTCTATGCCAACCACGACGACGACCCCGACGCACTGGCGCGCGATGCCCGCGTGCGCGGCGCGCTGGCCGAAACCGGTATCGCCCTGCACACCAGCAAGGACCACGTGGTGTTCGAACGCAGCGAGGTGCTGACCCAGGCCGGCGGGCCCTACGGCGTGTTCACGCCCTACAAGAACGCCTGGCTCAAAAAGCTCGACGCTCATTTCGTGCAGGCGTATGCGGTCGAGACGCACGCCGCCGCACTGGCCCCCACGCCGCACGACATCGGGCACGGCGTACCCAGCCTGGCCGAGGTCGGTTTCGAAGCCACCAACCTGCACACGCTCGAGCTGCCCCCCGGCATGTCAGGCGGCCAGGCGCTTTTCGCGGACTTCCTGAGCCGCATCGACGGCTACGAAGCGGCGCGCAACTTTCCGGCCGTCAAAGGGCCGAGCTACCTGTCGGTGCACCTGCGCTTCGGTACCGTCTCGATCCGTGAGCTCGCCGGCGCGGCCTGGCAGCGGGTGCAGGCCCAACCCTCTGGCAAGGCGCGAGGCGCCGAGGTGTGGCTGTCGGAGCTGATCTGGCGCGACTTCTACCACCAGGTGCTGCACCACCATCCGCATGTGGTGGGCCATGCGTTCCGGCCCGAGTACGAGGCCATTCGGTTCGAGCACGGCAAGCAAGCCGATGCGCATTTCGCCGCGTGGTGCGAAGGACGCACCGGCTATCCGCTGGTGGATGCGGCCATGCACCAGATCAACCAGACCGGCTACATGCACAACCGCCTGCGCATGGTCGCGGCGAGCTTCCTGGTCAAGGACCTGGGCATCGACTGGCGGCGTGGCGAGGCGTACTTCGCCGAGAAGCTCAACGACTACGACCTGGCTGCGAACAACGGCGGCTGGCAGTGGGCCGCCTCGACCGGCTGCGACGCCCAGCCTTACTTTCGGATCTTCAACCCGGTGTCGCAAAGCGAGAAGTTCGATGCCCAGGGCAAGTTCATCCGGCGCTACCTGCCAGCGCTCGCCAAGCTGCCCGCGGAGCTGGTCCACGCCCCCTGGCGGGCCCGTCCGGTCGACCTGGAGGCCGCCGGGCTCGACCTGGCGCACGACTATGCGCTGCCGATCGTCGATCACGAAGCAGCGCGAGCGAAGACGCTGGAGCGTTACGCGGTCGTCAAGGCTGCACGCTGAGCGCCGCTGGCGGTGCGGCCGAGCGCCTCAGACGGCGGTCTTGCCGGCCTCTTCTTCAGGCGCCTTGGTGTGCTTGATGAAGATCTGCGCCGCCCAAATGCCCACTTGGTAGAGGATGCACATGGGGATCGCCAGTGCCAGCTGCGACACAACGTCCGGCGGCGTGATGATCGCCGCGATGATGAACGCCAGCACGATGAAGTAGCCGCGAAACGCCTTCAGCTTCTCGATGCTGACGATGCCCATGCGCGCCAGCACGATGACCGCGATCGGCACTTCGAACGCCGTGCCGAAGGCGATGAACATCGTCAGCACGAAGCCGAGGTAGGCCTCGATGTCAGGCGCGGCGGTGATGCTCTTCGGTGCAAAGCCCTGGATGAAGGAAAAAACCTGCCCGAAGACGAAGAAGTAGCAGAACGCCACGCCGGCAAAAAAGAGCAGCGTGCTCGACACCACCAGCGGCATGACCAGCCGCTTCTCGTGGCTGTACAGGCCCGGCGCCACGAAGGCCCAGAGCTGGTACAGCACGATCGGCAGCGCCACCATGAAGGCCGCCAGCAAGGTGATCTTCAGCGGCACGATGAACGGCGATATCACGTTGGTGGCGATCAGCGTGGCGCCCTTGGGCAGCGTGGCCACCAGCGGCGCGGCCAGCATGTCGTACATCGCGGCAGGCCCAGGCCACAGGCACAGCACGCCGAAGGCGATGCCGACCGCGAAGACCACGCGGATCAGGCGGTCGCGCAGCTCGACCAGGTGGGAGACAAAAGGCTGCTCGGTGCCAGCCAGCTCGTCTTCCTTATCGGGCGTGCCACTCATCGCGATGCGACGGGCTTGGGACGGTAGCGGGCCACACGGGCCGCACCCGACAACGCCTTGGTGCGGATGCCCTGGCGCTGCTTGTACCAGGCCGGCATCGCACCGCGCTTGACGCGCCAGTTCTTCTTCGGATGCCGGTAGTCGGGCGGCGGGGCCAGCGAGGCTTCATAGCTGCTGCTGGCGATGCTCGGCGAACCGGCCTGTGCGCCCTCAGCCGAGGGCAGCTCGGCCGGCGGCAGGCCGTCGTCCCAGGCCCGGCTCATGCCGGATGTGGTGGCATTCACCTCGCGCTGCACGCTCTGCTCGACGTCGCGCGCCGCGCCCTCGAACTCGCGCTTCATCTTCTGCAGCTCTTCGAGTTCGATCGAGCGGTTCACCTCGGCCTTGACGTCGGCGACATAGCGCTGCGCCTTGCCTAGCATGTGCCCGACCGTGCGCGCCACGCGCGGCAGCTTCTCGGGCCCGATGACGATCAGCGCCACCGCGCCGATCAGCGCAATCTTGTCGAAGCCGAAATCGATCATGCGAAAGCTCCGCGCGAGCGGAGCAAGGTCAGGGCCGGAGCAGCGCTCGGTTGCGCGTCAGTTGCGGGTCTTGGCTTCGACGTCCACCGTGTTCGGGTCGCTCGACTTGTGTGCCGTGCTGACCTGCTGCGCCGGCGTGGCCACGCTCTCTGGCGTAGCTTCGCCACCGCTCTTCACGCCGTCCTTGAAGCCTTTGACGGCGCCGCCCAGGTCGGAACCGATGTTCTTCAACTTCTTGGTGCCGAAGATCAGCACCACGACCAGAAGCACGATCAACCAATGCCAAATGCTGAACGATCCCATAACGTTCTCCTGTTTTGAACCAATTCGTGGATTCTAGGTGAGGGGTTCAGCCTTTGGCCCAGGGTCGCGCGCCACCCATCACGTGCAGGTGGAGATGCTGCACTTCCTGGCCGCCGTCCTTGCCTGTATTGATGACATGACGGTAACCGCCGGTGACGCCCAGATCGCGCATCAGGCGGGCGCTCACCACCACCATGTGGCCGAGCAGGGCCTGGTGCTCGATTTGCACGTCCATCATCGAAACCAGGTGCAACCTGGGCACCATCAGGATGTGCACCGGCGCCGACGGATGGATGTCGTGGAATGCAATCACCTGCGCGTCTTCGTGCACGCGCTTTGCCGGGATCTGGCCGGCGACGATCTTGCAGAAAATGCAGTCCGGGTCGGTGCTCATTGCTGCACTCATCGGATCGGCGAGGGCTGCACCGGCTTGCCTTCAGTCAACTTGAGCCAGCCCTTGACGACACGATAGATGGCCCAGACCCAGGCCACGAACAGCACCACCAGGCCCAGGCCGAACGCGAAGATCAGCACGAAGCCGATGACGCTCCAGACCAGGCCCCACCAGAAGGTGCGGATCTGCCAGTCGAAGTGGCTCTGGTACAGGGTGCCGGCGGCGTCCTCGCGCTTGATGTAGTTGATCACCAGGCCGATCAGGGCGGTGACGCCGAAGGCGAAGCTCAGCGTCTGCAACGCGTAGACGACCTGGGTGATCGTCTTCAAGCCGGCCAGCTCTTCGCTCGTCTTGCCCGAGCAAGCGTCGATCACGGTGTTCATTGGTGCACCCTTCGGCCTGCGGCCAGTCCCGCCGAGCGGGAGGATTCGCGCTTGGGGCGGCCCGGCACGCTCATCAGCTGTCCTCCTGGTCGCGGGTTTGGGCCTTGCGCGAGGCGAACTCATCCAGGCCCGAGAGGCCTTCGCGGCGCTCGAGCTCGGCCAGCACATCGGCCGGCGTCAGGCCGAACTGGGCCAGCGCGATCATCGAGTGGAACCACAGGTCGGCCACCTCGCCGACGATGCGCTCGCGCGCGCCGTCCTTGGCCGCCATCACGACTTCGGTGGCTTCCTCGCCGATCTTCTTCAGGATCGCGTCGGTGCCCTTGTCGAACAGGCGCGCGACATAGCTCGTCGACGGATCGCCGGTGCGGCGAGCCTCGATCACCGCGGCCAACCGCGCCAGCGTGTCGTTGCGGCTGATGCTCATTTGTAGATCGCCTCGGGGTCCTTCAGCACCGGCTCGACGCTGTTCCAGCGGCCGTCTTCGAGCTTGTGGAAGAAGCACGAGTGGCGGCCGGTGTGGCAGGCGATCGAGGCCTGGGCGGGATCGTGTCCGAGCTGCGCCACCTCGAGCAGGATCACGTCGTTGTCGCAGTCCAGCCGGATGCCCAGCACCTGCTGCACATGGCCGGACTGCTCGCCCTTGCGCCACAGTCGCTGGCGCGAGCGGCTCCAGTAGACCGCGCGCCCGCTGGACGCCGTCTCGGCCAGGGCCTCGCGGTTCATGAAAGCGAACATCAGCACGTCCTTGCTGCCGGCCTCCTGCGCGATCACCGGCACGAGGCCGTCGCGGTCCCATTGGATGGCGTCCAACCAGTTCATGGCGGCGAGTTTAGTGGGTGGCTCCCGCGAAGCCGCGCTCTTCGGCCAGCCAGGCCAGCACCGGCAGCGTGCCCGGCAAGAGCGGCGCGACCTCGACCGGCAGGGTCTGCCAGGCCATCTGCTGGGCCTCGCGCATTTCGAAGGCGCCAGACCAGGCGAAGACCTTGCAGAAGTGCAGGCGCACCCGCGCGTGCGGGTAGTCGTGCAGGGTCGTCTTCCAGGCTTGGGCGGGGCCGATCGCGATGCCGAGTTCCTCGTGCAGCTCGCGCTGCAGCGCAGCCTCGATGCTCTCGCCCACCTCGACCTTGCCGCCCGGAAATTCCCAGTGACCGGCGTAGACCTTGCCCGCCGGGCGCGAAGTGATCAGGAACCTGCCGTCGGTGCCGATCAGCACGCCGACCGCCACGTCGACAGGGTTCCGGTCAGGCATCGGCGCGGCCGGAGAAGTCGCGCGCGAACTGGTAGGCCACGCGGCCCGAACGCGAGCCACGCTCCAGCGCCCAGACCAGCGCCTCAGGCCGGGCCGCCTGGATGCGCGCAGCATCGTCGATGCCGAAATGGCGCAGCCACTGCGCCACGATGGCCAGGTACTCGGACTGGGTGAAGGGGTAGAAGCTGACCCACAGGCCGAAGCGCTCCGACAGCGAGATCTTCTCTTCGATGACCTCGCCCGGGTGCACTTCACCGTCGTCGGTGTGGGTGTAGGTGAGGTTCTCCTTCATGTACTCGGGCAGCAGGTGGCGTCGGTTGCTGGTGGCATAGATCAGCACGTTCTCGCTGGCTTGCGCCACCGAGCCGTCGAGCATCGACTTCAGCGCCTTGTAGCCTGGCTCGCCCTCGTCGAAGGACAGGTCGTCGCAGAACACGATGAAACGCTCGGGCCGCTCGGCCACTTCGTCGACAATGTCCGGCAGTTCGATCAGGTCGCCCTTGTCGACCTCGATCAGGCGCAAGCCTTGGCCAGCGAAATCGTTCAGGCAGGCCTTGATCAGCGAGCTCTTGCCGGTGCCGCGCGCGCCGGTGAGCAGCACGTTGTTGGCCGCACGCCCGGCCACGAACTGGCGCGTGTTGCGCACCAGCCGCTCCTTCTGAGGCTCGACCTCTTTCAGGTCCGACAGGCGGATCGAGGCCACATGCCGCACCGGCTCGATGCGTGCGACGCCCGCACGCTTGCGGTAGCGAAACGCGATCGAGGCCTGCCAGTCGGTCGCGGCCGCGCGCGCCGGCAACAGCGCTTCCAGGCGCGACAGCAGGGCTTCGGCTTGCGCGATCAGGGTGTCGAGGGGGGCGGTCATCCGGTAGGGAAGGCTTCGGCTTCGCCGTGGGCTGAGGGCTGGGATGTCGGCGCAGGCAGCGCGTGCACGGCATTGTCCCCGACCACGAAGACCCGGTCGCCGGCCTGCGCCACGATCGGGTGCATGCCGGTGAAGCCGCCGAACGCCGGGATGACGCCGACGTCGGCGCCGAAATGAAAGCAGGCCAGGCGCAGGCGCTCGAAACCCCGCCCGACCTGCGTGCAGGGATGCGAGTGCCCGGCCAGCACGGCCCGGCCCGCGCGCGGTCGTGGGTGGTGGCACAGCGCCAGGCGCGGCGCCGAAGGCAATGCGAACGGCTCGTCGACGCAGTTCACGCGCAGGCTGGGCGGCGGATCGCCAGCCCGATCGTCGTGGTTGCCGCGCACCAGCACCAGTTCGAGCGCCGTATGCCTTTCGCGCCAGGCGGCGAACTCGCGCAGGCTGTCGCTGCCTTGGGCATGGCGCGAGTGGAGCAGGTCGCCGAGGAACACGATGCGCTCGGCCGGGTGCGCCTGGACCAGGTGCGTCAGGCGGCCCAGCGTTTCCGCGGTGGTGCCGTGCGGCACCGGTACGCCCAGGCGCCGAAAACTCACCGCCTTGCCGATGTGCACGTCGGCTACCAGCAGGCTGCGCTCTTCCGGCCACCAGACCGCGCGTTGCGGCAACAGGCACAGCTCGGCACCGCCGAAATCGATGCGGCTCATCGCGCGGCTCGGCGTCAGGCGCCGGCGAACAGGCGCAGCGCCGTGTCGAGGTGCTCGGTCGGGCTGCGCTTGAAGCCCGAGCGCGCATAACGCTGCAGACGCCCGACCGCAAACGACGTCAATGCCGAGGCCTGCGCCTGGCCGTCGACGGTGGGCTGCGGCGAGCCCGCGGCTTCGGCAGCACTGCGCAGGGCACCCCGCAGCTGCGACTCGACACGGTCGAAGAACTGGTTCATGCGCGCGATCAGGCGCTCGTGCTCGAACACCAACGCGTCACCGACCATCACGCGGGCCATGCCCGGGTTCTTCTCACCGAACTGCAGCACCACCGTCAGGATCTTGGCCGCCTGCTGCGCCGGCGCGGCTTCGCGCTCGACGATCTGGTTGATGAGCGTGAAGACGCTGGACTCGATGAACTCGATCAGTCCTTCGAACATCTGCGCCTTGCTGGCGAAGTGGCGGTATAGCGCCGCCTCGCTCACTGACAGCTTGGCCGAGAGTGCCGCGGTGGTGATGCGCTCGGCCCCCGGCTGCTCGAGCATTTGCGCCAGGGTCTGCAGGATCTGCACGCGCCGTTCGCCGGGCCGGGGCCGTTTGCGCACGCGCTCGGGCTTGCTGTCGCTGCTCGCCGCAACCGCTTCTTCGGTGCTCACCGCGTCATCGTCGACGGCGGCTTCGGCTTCCTCGGGGTCATCGGGCAACGCGGGCATCACGGCAGACGATTCCAGTGCAACTGTTGCAGCGACAAGATTCTTGCACACACGTACGCAGGCTTTCGTTGCAGGTAAACACCAACTTTCTGCCCGTTGCCCGCGGTGCGCGCGGCGCGGCGCGTCCAGCGCTGCATCCACACCGTGGCCATGCCGATGCCGCGCGCGGCCTTCTGGTGCACCAGCGTGTCCTCGATCAGCACGCATTGCGAAGGCGGCACGCGCAAGCGAACGGCCACCCGCCGCAGCATGCGCGCATCGGGCTTGGGGCGCAGATCGCCGAACATCGCCATGTCCTCGATCGAGATCACGCCATCGAACAGGCGGCGGATGCCCAGCGCACCGAGGACGCGCTCGGCATAGTCGCGCGGCGCGTTGGTCAGGATGAACTTGCGCCCGCGCAGGCGCGCCAGGGCGTCGAAGTCATGCCGGTGGCCCTGCACGCGCTGCTCGAGCCCCGGCAGCCGGTGCGTGTGGTCGAGGAAGTGCGCCGCATCGACGCCGTGGTGGCGCACCAGGCCCAGCAACGTGGCCCCGTAGCGCAGCCAATAGCGCTGGCGCAGTGCGTCGGCCTCGTCGCGCGGCAGCGACAGGGCGTGGACGATGTAATCGCTCATGCCCGTGTTGATGCCGCCGAAGCTGGCATGCGAGGCGTTGTGCAGCGTGTTGTCGAGGTCGAACAGCCACGTCCTGGTGGTGCCCCCAGGCTTGCAGCTTCGCTGCTTCTCCACCCCCCGAGGGGGCTCCGGCTGCCTTGGGGCGGCCCGGCGGCGGCCGGCACGCACGGTCGCTCCGAAGCGCGTCAATGCGAGCGGATCATGGTGCCGTACGCCTGGTCGGTCAAAATTTCCAGCAGCATCGCATGGGGCACGCGCCCGTCGATGATGTGCACCGCGTTCACGCCGCTCTTGGCCGCATCCAGCGCGCCGGCGATCTTGGGCAGCATGCCGCCGGAAATGGTGCCGTCGGCGAACAATTCGTCGATACGCCGCGCCGTCAGGTCGGTCAGCAGTTGGCCGCTCTTGTCGAGCACGCCGGGCGTGTTGGTCAGCAGCATCAGCTTCTCGGCTTTCAGCACGGTGGCCAGCTTGCTGGCCACCAGGTCGGCATTGATGTTGTAGCTCTCGTTGTGCTCGCCGAA
>Ga0163144_10015957_pt1 | contig 15421 bp, 15 predicted proteins | sample OliLak19BULKMAT1_FD_123175 | JGI IMG/M metagenome (GOLD analysis project Ga0163144, IMG submission 123175) | Freshwater microbial mat bacterial communities from Lake Vanda, McMurdo Dry Valleys, Antarctica - Oligotrophic Lake LV.19.BULKMAT1 | ecosystem: Environmental > Aquatic > Freshwater >...
CCGCCGGTTCTGCCCCTTCGACGTTCAAACTCGAGCCCGACCCGAACGGCTTCTTCACGTCGCACGACTCCGATGGCCGGTTCGTCACCTACTACGGCGACAACCACCCGCGTTACAACGGCAACGTCGTCAAGGCCATGGCCTCGGCCAAGCACGGCTATCCGCATGTCGTGGCCCTGTTCGCGGACGAGATCGCGGCGCTTGATCCCGCCGATCAGCCGGCCCGCGAGCGCGCGTGGCAGACCATGGTCGAGCGCTTCGACGATCAGCTGCTGGCCCGCGTCGAACGCGTCGTCCGCCTGACCCCGACCATCATCGAAGTGATCGTGCGAGCGCCAGCGGCGGCGCGGCACTTCCACCCCGGCCAGTTCTATCGCCTGCAGAATTTCGAGCGCCTGAGCCCGCATGTTCGCCTCGACGATCATGTCGCGTCGTTGCTGATGGAAGGCATTGCCCTGACCGGCGCGTGGGTCGATCGCGAGCAGGGCCTGCTGTCGCTGATTACCCTGGAGATGGGCGTGTCGAGCCGTCTCTGCGCCTACCTGAAGCCGGGCGAGCCGGTGGTGGTGATGGGCCCGACCGGGACGCCGACCGAGATTCCCGACGGCTCGGCGGTACTGCTGGCCGGCGGCGGGCTCGGCAACGCCGTGCAGTTCTCGATCGCCAGGGCGCTCAAGGCGCAGGGCAATCGCGTGATCTACTTTGCCGGATACAAGCACAGCGCCGACCTGTTCAAGCGTGAGGACATCGAGGACGCCACCGACCAGGTGATCTGGGCGAGTGACCTCGGCGACGAGATCCAGCCGCACCGCCCGCAGGATGCTCATTTCCGCGGCAACATCGTCCAGGCGATGGTGGCCTACGCCGAGGGCAAGCTGGGCGCGCAGTTGGTACCGCTGCAGGACGTCACGCGGATTATCGCGATTGGCTCGGACGGCATGATGAACGCCGTGCGCCTGGCGCGTCACGGCGTACTGGCGCCGTACCTCAATCCCAAGCACGTGGGCATTGGCAGTATCAACTCGCCGATGCAGTGCATGATGAAGGAAGTGTGCGCGCAGTGCCTGCAGCGCCACGTCGATCCCGAGACCGGACGCGAGGAGTTCATCTTCTCGTGCTACAACCAGGACCAGGAACTCGACCGCGTCGACTTCGCGAACCTGCGCGCGCGGCTGCGCCAGAACAGCGTGCAGGAGAAGATCTCGAATCTCTGGTTCGAGCACCTGCTCGATCGGGCCGAATCACAGCTCGTTCACGTATAAGCTGTCGTCGTGCTGGCGCCGGGAACGCGGATCGACGACCGCTACGAGATCATCGACATCCTGGGCTCGGGCGGCATGGGGCAGGTCTACCGTGCGCGCCGCCTCCGGCTCGGGGACGAAGTCGCGATCAAGGTGATGCAAACCGCGCATCCGGCCGCACCAGAATCGCGCGAGCGTTTCCTGCGTGAAAGCCGCGCCTGCGCCCAGCTCCGCCATCCGAATATCGTCGGCATCCTCGATTTTGATTTTGACGCGTCCGACCAGCCATTCCTGGTGATGGAGTTGCTGAGCGGCCCGAGCTTGCGCGAGGAGATCGAGCTGGAGACGCCGATGGCGCCGGCCCGGGTCGCGGCCATCCTGACGCCGGTCGCTGCCGCCCTGCAGCTGGCCCACGATCGCGGCATCACCCACCGCGATCTCAAGCCCGCCAACATCGTCGTGCACCGTTACGAGTCGGGCGAGCGCGTCTACAAAGTGATCGATTTCGGACTCGCGGCGATGAAGGCCGCGAGCGACGAGACGCGGCTGACCGATCCCGCCTTCTTCGTCGGCACTCTGGCCTACGCAGCGCCAGAGCAGGTCACGGGCGAGCCCGTGTCGCCGGCCACCGATATCTATGCGCTGGGCGTGATCGCCTACGAGATGCTGACCGGCGCGCGGCCGTTCGATGCCGGCAATCGCGTCACCCTCATCAACCAGATGCTGACGGTCAGGCCGGTCAGTCCCGCCGTGCATCAAGCCGGGCTGTCGGAGACCATCGACCGCGCCGTGATGCGGGCCCTCGACAAGCATCCGCTCGACCGCTGGCGCAGCGTGACGGACTTTGTCCGCGCCTTGCGGGAGGCCGCCGGCGACCCCGCGCCTGAGGCGGGCGCCGGGCAGGGTGTCGGCCTGCTCTCGCGGTACGAGCTGGGCGGCCTGGTTGGCCGCGGCCGCCTTGGCAGCCTCATCTATCGTGGCAGTCATCGCTCGTTGGGTGTGCCCGTGGCGATTCGCATTCTCAAGCGCGATGAGCAGCCGCATTGGGACGCGGTCCGCGCGCGCTTCCTGTTGGAGGCACGCACCCAGCAGGTGCCGCATCCTGGTTTGTTGCAGGTCCGCGACTTCGGTGAGGACGAGCAGAACGTCTTCCTGGTCACCGACTTTGTCGATGGTCCAAGCCTGCGGCAGGCGCTGGCCGAAAGCGGCCCCTTGCCGTGGCCACGGGCCTCAGTGCTGCTGGCGCAGGCGCTTGACGCGGTCGCCGCGCTCCATCGTCACGGCGGCTTTATCTGCGGCGTGAACCCGGACATGATTCGGATTCGGACTGGTGAGGCGGGTCAGGCGGGTGGGGCTGGGGGGGAACAGATTGTCGTGTCTTCCGCCGGCATCCGCTCCGTTCAAGACGTGCTCGCGACCATGCGCGAGCAGGAACTGCGGGGCCAGGAAGCGAGCGAGCAGGAACTGCCGTACGTGGCGCCAGAAGTGCTGATGGGCAGCGCGCCCAACGTGCGCGCCGATGTCTTCACGATCGGCGTGCTCGCGTACGAAATGGTGACGGGCCACCAGCCATTCCGCGCCGCCTCAGTTCCCGAACTGTTGGGGCAGATGCTGCAAGTAAAGCCGGCGGCGCCGGCGCTCGTCGCGGAGGGAATTCCGCCAGCCGTGAGCCTCGCGATCGAGCGGGCCATCTCGTCGTCGGCGAGCGATCGGTTCGCGTCCGCCGACGCGTTTCGGCAGGCGCTGACGAGTGTGGACTAGCTACTTCAGGGCGAGGACGATCCGGCCGACCGGGGCGGAGGCTTCGAGCCGAACCGGCTTGAACGCGCCGTCGGTTGACAGCCACAACACGCTGCCGGCGCCGACGGTCTGGCCCTTCTCATCAGTCGCCCGTGGCGTCACGCGCAAGGCCTGCACGGTCTGTCCGGACGCCATTTTCACGGGTTCGACCTGGCCGACGGTCCACGTCACCTGGTATAACCAGCCGCTATCGCTGACCGGCATCGAGAACTTCTCGCCGGCCTTTGGGGCAATCGTGCGGAGGGCGTAGATCGCCGACAGCAGATCCTGGGTGGCGGTGCCGAGTCCGAGATCCTTGACCATCCTCGACGCCGTCTGCATTTCAAAACGCCCCTGCTTCTTGCCGTGGTCGAAGGTCGTCACCTTCATTCGCTGCCGGCTGCCTTCCTTGCTGAACACCGAGCCCCGCTGCGGCAGCATCGAGTAGGCGTCGATCAGCGTATCGGCTTTGTAATAGAGGGTGTAGAGCTTGGCGAGCAGGCCGCTCGTCTGCGCTTCGGCGACGACGTAGTAGGCGGTTGAATTGAAAGAGGGCTTCTTGGCCTGGACGTCGAGCACCAACGTGCCCGCGGTCATGTAACTCGACCATGACACGTCGTAGGCCAGCCGCTCTCCGACCGCGTATGGAACCTTGCGTTCGGCGCGCGCCGGTGCGGCGGCTTTCCTGGGAGCTTGTGCCTGTAAGGGCGCCTCAAGGCCAGACGGCGCGAACAGGCACAGTACGAAGACACTAACGGATAGCAGGCGCATCTTCCTCAAAGATAACACGCGATAGTTGACATCCTTCTCGATCTGCCGCATCTTGAAACCGATCCTGAATGGCGCAATTGCCCTTCGCACCATCGCCATCCCCTCCCGTCGAGAAAGTTGTCACCCAGCACTACGGCCAGAGAGACGTCCTGGCGATGTACCCGGCCTTGCGGCTGGACCACCTCCGCTACCTGGAGAAGTGCGGACTCATCAAGCCGGCGGTCAAGAACGGCAGCGACACGTCTTTCGGCTTCGGTGATTTGACGACGCTGCGCCAGTTGGCAGGGGAGCTACAGCAAGGCGTTGCCTTCCGTGCGGCGCTTCGCAGCCTGCAGGCCTCGCGGACCGGTCAGCTCGCGTTCGACTTCCGCCTGGACGCGCAACCGGCGCGCATCATCGATCTGAAGTCTCGCCTCGGTCCCAGTACCCCTGGCACGTTTGGTAGCCCAGGCACGATCACGAGCGAGGGACCGCGCGAGTGGTCGTCGGCCGAGCAGTTGTTCTTGAGGGGCTCCCTGCTGGACGATGGCACACCGGAGCGGGAAGACGAAGCCGTCAAGTCCTACCGCCTCGCGCTCGATGCCGACCCGGACCTGGTGGCCGCGTTGATCAACCTTGCGAACATTCGCTACTCGCGTGACGAGCTGGCCGAAGCGCAGGCGCTCTACGAGCGGGCGATCCTCCTCGACCCGACGTACTTCGAAGCGCACTTCAATCTGGGCAATATTCATCACGACCACGCGCGCTACGGCGAAGCCGAGGTGTCGTATCGCGAAGCGCTGACGTTGAACAATTCCTACGCCGACGCCCACTTCTACCTGGCTGTGACGCTGGAGAAGATGGGCCGCTCGGTCGACGCCCGCGCGCACTGGCGCGCCTGCGAGCGGCTGTCGCCGAAGGGCGAGTGGGTGGAGCTGGCGAAGGAATTTTCGGACTAACGGCGCCGCCAGGCGCCCTAATACCGGAAGCGCCAGTCGTCCTGCGGCGGTCCCGGCTGACCTTGCGGTTGCTGCTCTTCGCGCTTTCGCGGCGTCCGCTTCGCTTTATAGAGCGCGCAGTCGGCGCACCACGAATCGGCGTTGAAGCCTTCCTTGCCGGCCATCGGCAGCACATCGCGATGCGTGCAGTGATCGGGCATGCCGTCTTCCGCCGGCTTGCGCCAGCGGCACGACAGGAAGCGGACCACGGCGGGCGAGCTAACGGGCCCGGAATCCAATGGCCGCCTCCACCGCACTCCAGTTGCGCTGTTCGCTCGGTGACACGAGCGTCACCGCGTGTCCCGAGGCGCCCGAGCGACCGGTGCGGCCGACGCGATGCACGTAGGTCTCGGGTGAGTCCGGCACTTCGAAGTTGATGACGTGCGCGATGCCCTCGATGTCGAGGCCGCGCGCCGCGATGTCGGTGGCGACCAGCACGGGATGCTTGCCCGAGCGGAAGCCTTCGACCGCCGACAGCCGTTCCTGCTGCGAGCGATCCGCATGCAGGGCCGCCGCGCGAATGCTCTTCGCCACGAGATGACGCGCCACGCGGTCGGCGCCGATCTTGGTGCGCACAAACACCAGCACCGGACCATCGGCATCGTGCTTGGCGAAGTTGGCCAGCCAATCCGTCTTGGCACCGCTCTCAAGCGGCACCATCTGGTGATCGATCGTCCGCGCCGCCCCGCCTTGCTTGCCGACTTGCACGTACTTCGGATTGCGCAGCATCTCCTTGGCCATGCGCTGAATCTCACCCGGCAGCGTCGCCGAGAAAAGCAGCGTCTGGCGGTCGGGCGGCAACGCCGACATGATCTTCTGGACGTCGGGCCAGAAGCCCATGTCCATCATGCGATCGGCCTCATCGAGCACGAGGAACTGCACCCGGACGAGGTCCGTGGTGCTGTGTCGCATGTGATCCATCAGGCGACCGGGCGTCGCGACAATGATGTCGACACCGGCCTGGAGCGCGCGTTCCTGCGGGCCCATCTCGACGCCGCCGAACACCGGCGCGGTCGTTACCGGCGTGTGATACGTCAAGCCGACCAGCGAGTCTTCGATCTGGACCGCGAGCTCGCGGGTGGGCGCAAGAATCAGGGCGCGCGTAAACGCTTCGCGCGCCGGATCGCCGTAGCCCGGCTGCTCGGTGAGCAGCAGTTCGAGAATCGGCGCCGCAAACGCCAGGGTCTTGCCGGTGCCGGTCTCGGCGCAGGCAATCACGTCATCGCCGTCCAGCGCGAGTGGGATGACAGCACCTTGCACCGGCCGCGTCCCTTCAAAACCCAACGAGCGGAAGCCCGCCTCAAGCCGGGGGTCGAACCCGAGTTCGTCAAAGGGGGTGGGTGGGCCGTCGGCGTCGACGATGATCCAGGGCAGGTCGGGCAGCGGCGCGGCAGGGCGGAAGCTGGGGGCGTTGGCGGAGCCGCGGCGTCCGCCGCGGCCGCCACCACCAGACCGGCGCCGGCCGGGCCTTCGGGGTGAAGCGGAATTTGGACTCAAAACTTCTCGAACTTGCGCCCTAACGGGCGCGGAAGGTGATGATGCCGCGTTGAGGGTCGTAAGGGGAGATGCCAACCGTGACGCGGTCGCCAGGAACCACCTTGATGCGGAAACGCCGCATCCGTCCACTCAGCTGGGCCAGCACTTCGTGTCCAGCGTCCACCTGCACGCGGTAGAGACCACCGCTATGCACGGCGACGACCGTGCCTTGCATGTCAATCAGATCGTCTTTGCTCATTCAGTAACTGGCTTGGGCCTTGGGGTGTGCGGCTTGGGGTTTGGAGCCTGCCTGGGAACCTCCCAGGCCTCAAGCCTCAAGCCTCAAGTCACGCGCCTTGATCCAACACGTGATTGTGTCATGCGCCGCCCTTGATAGGCAAATCGCGTACCGCAGCCGGCCGGCGCGCGGTATTGAGCCGAGACAATGGTCGACTACAATACCGTCCTGTCTAATTCGGGGAGTTGATGCACATATTCTTGACTGGCGCGACCGGATACATCGGGTCGGCTGTACTCGACGCGATGCTGAAGGGCGGCCACCGGGTCACGGCGATCGCCCGCGATCCGGAAAAAGCCGAAAAATTACTCACCAAGGGCGCCACTCCCGTGATCGCGGAGCTGGGCCTGCCGAAGCTGTATCTGCCGTCGCTGATGGCGGCTGATGCGGTGGTCCACACCGCCTTCGAATCGTCGCCGCGCGCGGTGCAGGTGGATCAACTGGCCATCGAAACCATGCTGGCCGCGCAACGTGATGCGCTGGCCGCCGACGGCAAGGCCCGGGCGTTTCTCTATACCTCTGGGGTCTGGGTGCTGGGCCGATCGGCGCGAGCGGCCGACGAAGATTCTCCGCTGGAGCCACCGCCGCATGTGGCGTGGCGGCCCGCGCACGAAAACCAGGTGCTGGCCGCCGCGTCTGCCGGCGTGCGACCGGTCGTGATCCGGCCCGGGATCGTCTACGGCGGAGGCCGAGGCATTGTCGCCGACCTGATCAAGGACGCGCTCAACGGCATCGTTCGCGTGGTCGGCCCCGGCAAGAACCGCTGGCCGTGCGTCTACGACCACGATCTCGGTGATCTCTACGTCAGGTTGGTCGAAGCGCCCCTGGCGGCGGGGATCTTCCACGCCACCGACGAAGCCGACGAGAAGGTCAGTGACATCGTCGATGCAATTGCCGGCCAGGTGCCCCAGCGGCCCGACATCCGCTACATGCCGATGGCCGAGGCCCGCAAGAAGTTCGGCGCCTATGCCGATTGCCTCGCGTTGGATCAAAAGGTCCGCAGCCCAAAGGCGCACGCCCTTGGCTGGTCGCCGAGCCAGCCCGGCGTGGCGAAGAGCGTGGCGCGGCTGGTTGAGGAATACCGCAACGCTCAACGCGAGAAGAACGAATAGCGACCGCTATTCGCCGTTCGCCATTCGCTATTCGCGAGGTGCCATGCCGAGGATACTGACCGCCGCTCTTCTCGCCTTCACGGTCGCGTGCACCCAGCCGCCGCCTCCGCCCCCGCCGCCACCGACGCCGGCCGAGGGCGAAATCACGGTCGCGTCGCTGACCGAGCACATCAAGGTGCTCGCGTCGGACGAGTTCGAGGGCCGCGCGCCGGCCACTCCGGGTGGCGTGAAGACCGCTGAGTATCTGGCCAGGCAGCTCACCGCCCTCGGCATCGAGCCGGGCGCGCCCGATGGCACCTACTTCCAGCAGGTGCCGATTGTCGAAGCCATCACCGAGCGCAACTTCGTGCTCAGTGTTCCCGGCAACACCTACCGCTACTACACCGACGTGATCGTCAACTCGGGCGTCGAGAAGTCCCGGGTGCAGGTGCAAGGTGACGTCGTCTTCGTCGGCTACGGCATCAACGCGCCAGAGCTGAAGTGGAACGACTACGAGGGTGTCAACGTGCGCGGCAAGTGGGTGCTGATCATGGTCAACGATCCGCCCGCGCCGGCCGAGGAGCCGGCGCTGTTTGGCGGCGCGGCCCTGACCTACTACGGCCGTTGGACGTACAAGTACGAAGAGGCGGCGCGCCAGGGCGCGGCCGGCGCCCTGTTGATTCACACCGATCAATCGGCCACCTATCCGTGGCAGGTCGTGCAATCGTCGTGGAGCGGCACGCAGTACTCGCTCCCGCCGCAGCCGGGCGAACCCGCCCTCGGCATCAAGGGCTGGATCACCGATGTCTCGGCGAAGGATCTGGCGCGCCGTGGTGGCCGCGATCTCGACGTCATGCGCGCGGCCGCGAGCAAGCGCGGCTTCAAGGCAGTGGTTCTCAATACCAAGGCCGCAGCCACCCTCAATCAGCGCTCGTCGCGCAAGACCGCGCCCAACGTGATCGGCGTGCTGAAGGGGACCAATCCCGCGGAAGCCGTCGTCTACAGCGCGCACTGGGACCATTTCGGCATGCGCGAGCCGCTGCCCACCGACGGCCCGGGCGCCGATCGCATCTACAACGGCGCCTACGACAACGCCTCCGGTTGCGCGGGCTTGTTGGAAATTGCCAAGGCGTTCACCAAGTCGCCACAGAAGCCGGCCCGTTCCATTTACTTTGCGTTCGTGACGGCCGAAGAGTCCGGGTTGCTGGGGTCAGGATTCATGGCCGCCAACCCGCCGATGCCGATGCACAACGTGGCCGCCAACATCAATGTTGACGGCGTGAACTACCTCGGGCCGACGACGGACATGGTGCAACTGGGCTCCGACCGCTCCACGTTAGGCCCGATGGTTGAGGTCATCCTGAAGGAACGCGGACGTTCGCTGGGCCGCGACACCCATCCGGAACGCGGCTACTTCTTCCGCTCGGACCATTTCCCCTTTGCCAAGGCCGGCGTGCCGGCGTTGTCGCTGAGCGAGCCCAGGGAATTCACCGGCCCGAATGCGGCGGCGCTCCTGAAAAAGCAGGAAGAGTACAACGGCAAGGATTACCACCAGCCGACGGACCAGTTCGACCCGTCGTGGGATTTCAGCGGCGGCGTCGAGGACCTGAAGGTGCTCGCGCAACTCGGCTGGCGCATCGCCATGCAGCCGGCCATGCCCAAGTACCACGACGGCGACCAGTTCGCCCAAGTGCGAAAACAATAAACGCGCGAACCCCGAATAGCGAATGGCGAATACCGACCTGGTCACGCTCGAAGAAATCACCGCGGCTCGCAAGCGTATCGAGAACGCTGCCGTCTACACGCCGCTGCTCGAAGTGGACGGCCTGCTGCTGAAGTGCGAGAACCTGCAGCCGATGGGCGCCTTCAAGATCCGCGGCGCCTTCAACATGATCTCGCAGCTGACCTCGGAGCAACTGCAGCGCGGCGTCATCACGTATTCATCCGGCAACCACGGTCAGGCCGTGGCGCTGGCCGCCCGGACGCTCAGCTCCCCGGCGGTGATTGTCATGCCGACCACCGCCCCGGCGGTGAAGGTCGACGGCTGCAAAGGCTACGGCGCCGAAGTGATCATGGAAGGGACGACCTCACTGCAGCGCCAGGCGCGCGCCGAGAAAGAGGCGCGCGAGCGCGGCCTCACCATCGTGCCGCCGTTCGATCACCGCCTGATCATCGTCGGGCAGGGGACGACGGGGTTGGAGATTCTCGAGCAATGTCCCGATGTCGGCACGGTGTTCGTGCCGGCCGGCGGCGGCGGGCTCGTGTCCGGCGTGTCGGCGGCAATCAAGCAGTCGAACCCATCCGTGAGGATTGTTGCCGTCGAACCGGCGGGGGCACCCAAGGTCACCAGCTCGCTCGCGGCGGGCCATCCCGTGACGCTCGACTCGTCCGCGAGCATCGCTGACGGCTTGATGAACCTGCGCCCCGGCGACCTCACCTTCGCGCACATCCAGCAGTTCGTCGACGAAGTTGTGACCGTCAGCGAGGCCGACATCGCCGCCGCCGTGGCCTGGTTATTCAAGCACGCCCGCATCGTTGCCGAACCCAGCGGCGCGATCACGACGGCCGCCGTCCACCTGGGTCTTGGTCACCCGGTCGGCAAGGTGGTCGCCATCGTCACTGGCGGCAATGTCGCGCCGGAGAAGTTCGCCAAGTACATCTCGGATTAAGCCTCGCGCGCCGGTTTGACACCACCGGCCACCTCGGAATATGTTTGGGTTGTCATGAATGCCCAAACCAAGTCCGATCCTGTTCCGATGGTCGTCCGGTCGGTTCGGACGCTGGCCCTCGAAGTGTGGCGGCGGGCCGAGGGTATGGGCCTGGTGGATGCGAATGCCTCACAGCTCGGCGCTGCCGACATCACCCAGTTGCTGAAGCGCGTCCGCGAGGCCGGCATTGCCCGCGGCCCGGCGCTCCATTTCGACAACGTCGAGCCGCCGTCAGTGGCGGAGGCCGAGGCGCTCCTGAAACTGGTGATCGCCGCCCTCGATTCGTCGCCCGCTCCCAAGTTCGAGTGGCCGGCCGTCTCCCGGGTGATCGACGCCGAGCAACTTGCCCCTTTGCTGAACGTGTCGGTCTCGAGCCTGAAGCGTTACGCCTCGGGCGAGCGCGAGACCCCAGACGAGGTGGCGGCGCGCCTGCACCATGTGGCGTTGATTGTCGGCGACCTGGCTGGGGCGTATAACGAGGTCGGCGTGCGCCGGTGGTTCGAGCGCAAGCGCACCACGCTCAATGGCCGGGCACCCGCCGCGCTGCTTTCTGGCGACTGGAATCCGGACGACACGTCGCCGCAGAAGGTGCGCGATTTGGCGCGCTCGCTGGTCGCGCTGGGGGCCACATGATCGGCTTTCGCCAGGCCGATCCACGTTATCCGTTTCTCTGGAGCGACGGCTCGCAACCCGCCGCACGCTGGCATGGGGATGGTGAGGGCCCGGCGCATTATTTCGCTGACACTCCCGACGGCGCGTGGGCGGAACTGCTGCGGCACGAGGAAATTCACGATCCGGCGGACGTGGCCACCTTTCGACGCGCGTTGTGGGTGGTTGACCTTGGTGATGAGCCCGCGATACCCGTGACGCTGAAGCCGGCAGTCGTGACCGGCGGCCGGGATAGCTACTGGGCATGCCAGGAGCACGCGCGGCAACTGCGCACGCGAGGAGCCAGGCGCCTCGTGGCGCCATCGGCGGCGCTCGGGCCCGGTGGAGCGGCGGGACGAGAAGTGGTTGATGCACTCGAACGACCGGCCACGGCGCGCGATGGCCGCGTCATCGTCATCTTTGGCGATCCTGCAGGGCTGGTCGGTTGGAAGGCCGTCGAACAGGGCGCGCCGCCCGCCGGTTTACTCGAGCGCGTGAACCGGCTGACACAATCGACATGACCAGACGGTCAGAAGAAACCTCATTCTCCCGATCTTGTCGTCTCCTGTAAATAACTCTCGGCCTCGCGGATCGCGTCCTCGAGCGTCGCGACCGACCCGTCCAGCTGCAACTCGTAAACCGTCCGCAGTATTTCGCCCATGCGCGGTCCTGGCGTGACGCCCAGCTTGATCAAGTGCCGTCCAAGCAGGATCGGCGTCGGTGGTTTGTGCTCGACGCCGAGCGTGCGCGCGCGTTCGATGAACCAATCCATGGCCGAGCAGTCAAACGTGCCCGTGCGGCCGTGACAATCGGCCCGTCCAAAGCGGACGAGCAGCTCCATGTCGACCTTCTGCGCCAGCCGGCGAAACGCGCCGTCGGTGACCGTGTCCTTCTGTTTGTGGAACGCGCTGGGCCGCAGATGCTCGGCGGTGATGCCGAGCACTTGGGCGCGGACGTCGACGTGATCGAGCGTGTTCACATTGAGGCGATCGAGAATCGCGGTGGCCAGGGGCACGCCGGCCGCCTCGTGGCCTGGCGACCGCACGCGGCCGTCGATCATCGCTGTGGTGGCGGGCTTGCCCAGGTCGTGGCATACCGCAGCCAGCATGATCGTGGCCAGGCGGGCGCGGTCGAGGTCGTCATTTCGTTTCCGCGCTTCGTCGATCACCATCAACGTGTGGATCCAGACGTTGCCCTCGGGGTGCCATTCCGGATCTTGCGGGCAGTCGTAGAGCGGCTCCATCTCGGGCAGGATCTGCGCGATGACGCCCAGGTCGCGCGCCAGGGCAAAGCCGAGTGACGGCCGCTGGGCCTTCAGCAGCAGCTTTTCGAACTCTCCCCAGATGCGCTCGGCGGGCAGATCGTCGAGGGCGATGGCGCGGCAGATCTCGGCGGTCGCCGGATCGATGGTCAGCTCGAAGCGCGCGGCAAACTGGACGGCCCGCAGTACCCTGAGCGAGTCATCGCCGAACGTCGCCGGATCAACCACCTTCAGCAAGCGTCGCGCCAGATCGCCGCGACCGCCGAAGGGATCCAGGAGCTCATCGGTCAGCGGATCCCAGCCGATGGCGTTGATGGTGAAGTCGCGCCGCCGCGCCGCCTGCTCAAACGGCATCGCGGGATCGCCTTCGACGATGAAGCCCTTGTGTCCGCGACCGCTCTTCGACTCGCGCCGCGGCAGCGCGACGTCGATGTCGCCCAGCTTGTAGACCGGGAACGCCTGGCCGACCGGCTCGACGCGCCCCAGCGTGGTCAGCAGCGATCGCAGGCGATCTTCGGGAATACCGAAGACCTCCATGTCGAGATCAACGGAGGGCCGCTGGAGAAGCCGATCGCGGACGAATCCGCCCACGCCCAGCGCGCGGCCACCCGCATCGCGGACGGCGATCGCGACGCGCCGGGCATCCTGTTCGAGGCTCACCGGCACAGAATAGCCGATGGCCGGCGAGCCGGTGTCAACCAGTACGATAAACTAGTTGGTATGGACAGCGAAGACATCGGCGCCTTTGAGGCCAAGACCCGGCTGTCGGAACTGCTCGACAACGTCAGCCGCGGCCGCGCCTACCGTATTACCAAGCGTGGCCGGCCGATCGCCGAGCTGCGGCCCATCACCACGGGCTCCGGTCGCCCCACGTTTGGCGCCGACCGCGGTCGCGTGGCGATGGCCGACGACTTCGAGGCGCCGGTCCCGGACCTGAAGTCGTACCGGTGAAGCTGCTCCTCGACACCCACGCCCTGATTTGGTTTCAGGCCGGTGACCGCCGTCTCAGCAAGGCGGCGCGCCAGGCCATTGAAGCAGACGATGCGGAGCTGCTGATCAGCGCGGCGACGGTGTGGGAGATGGCCATCAAGGCCAGCCTGGGGCGGCTCCAACTCTCAGGTCCGGTCGACGCCTACATTGCCGAGAAGGTTGGTCAGGGCTACCGCATGCTGGCCATCTCGTGGACCCATGCCGCTCGTGTTGAAAACCTGCCCTGGCACCACCGCGACCCAGTTGATCGCTTGCTGGTGGCGCAGGCACTGACCGAGCGATGCCCGGTGATCACCAAGAATCGCGCCTTCCGCAAGTATGGTATCGAGGTCGTCTGGTGATGGATCCCACGATTCGGCTGCTCAGGCAGCTGGTGGCAATTGATTCGATCAACCCGTCGCTCGTGTCCGGTGCCGCCGGCGAGGCCGCGATCGCTCGCGCCTTGGTGGAAGAGTTGCGAGGTCTCGGCCTGACCGTCGAGCTTCAGGAAGTCGCTCCCGGACGCCCGAACATCGTCGGGACGCTGGCGGGGAGAGCGCCGGGCCGGTCGTTGATGTACTGCGGCCATCTCGACACGGTGGGCGTGTCGGGAATGACCCGCCCGTTCGATCCGGTCGAGCGTGACGGCCGCATCTACGGCCGCGGTTCGCAGGACATGAAGAGCGGCGTGGCGGCAATGATTGGCGCCGCCCGCGTCATCGCCGAGTCTGGCGGTCTCGACAGCGGCCGCCTCGTCATTGCCTGTGTCGTCGATGAAGAGCACGCCAGCATTGGCGCTGATGCGCTGGTCACGCGCTGGCGGGCCGACGGCGCCGTCGTGACCGAGCCGACGGACCTGCAGGTAGCGGTGGCTCACAAGGGTTTCGAGTGGGTCGAGATTGAAACCGAAGGCCGCGCCGCCCATGGCAGCCGGCCCCGCGAAGGGCGTGATGCCATCCGCCTGATGGGCCGCGTACTGGGAGCGCTTGACGCGCTCGATCGCGATCTGCAATCACGCGCGCCGCACGCCTTGCTCGGTACCGCCTCGCTGCACGCCTCGGTAATCGCCGGTGGTCACGAGTTGAGCAGTTATCCCGATCGCTGTCACTTGCAGATGGAGCGGCGCACGGTTCCCGGCGAACCGCCGGGTGTCGCTGGCAATGAAGTCGAGGCCATTCTCGACCGACTGCGCCGAGACGATTCCGAGTTTCGCGGCGCCCACAAGGTCACCTTCGGCCGTCCACCACACGAATTGGCGGCGAGCCATGAACTGCCGCAAATGTTGTTGCGGACCGGACTGACGGGGCCGAACCCAGTGGGTATGAGTTTCTGGACCGATGCCGCGGTCTTGAGCGGAGCTGGCATCCCGTCGATCCTGTATGGACCTACGGGCGCCGGCCTTCACAGCATCGAAGAGTGGGTGGATGTGCCGTCGGTGTTGACCTGTCGCGACGCACTCGCGTCGCTGGCGCGCGACTGGTGCCGCTAGCCGCGGTCGTTCAGCAGGCCCTTCAGCACGAACGCGACGTTGGCCGGCCGCTCACCGAGCCGCCGCATGAAGTACGGATACCACTGCTTGCCGAACGGCACGTAGACGCGCACGCGGTAGCCCTGGGCCACGAGCGCGGCCTGCAAATCGCGGCGAATGCCGTAGAGCATCTGGAACTCGAAGCGATCGTTCGCGTAGCCCTTGCTCTTGGCATAGGCCTTGGCCGTTTCGATCATCACGGGATCGTGTGTCGCGATGGCCGGATAGGTGCCCTCGTCCAGCAACAGCTTCAGCAGTTCGATGAACGCGGCGTCGACTTCGCTCTTCTTCTGATACGCCACCGTCGCCGGCTCTCGATAAGCGCCCTTCACCAGCCGGACGCGAATGCCCTGGCCGTTCAGGCGGCGGATGTCGCCTTCCGATCGCTTCAGGCAGGTTTGGATCACCGTGCCGATTGAGGTATGTCCCTGCTGCCGCAGCGTCTCGAGAATGCTCAGCGTGGCGTCGGTGTACGGCGAGTTCTCCATGTCGATGCGCACGAAGAACCCGTTGGCATCGGCCGGCTCGAGAATGCGCCGCATGTTGTCGACGGCCGTGGCGCGATCGACATCCAGACCCAGCTGCGTCAGCTTGAGCGAGATGTTCCGCTCGACACCAGAGGCGACAATCCTGTCGATGATGCTGACGTAGTCGGCCGCGGCGGCCGCCGCCGC
>Ga0163144_10015958_pt1 | contig 15417 bp, 11 predicted proteins | sample OliLak19BULKMAT1_FD_123175 | JGI IMG/M metagenome (GOLD analysis project Ga0163144, IMG submission 123175) | Freshwater microbial mat bacterial communities from Lake Vanda, McMurdo Dry Valleys, Antarctica - Oligotrophic Lake LV.19.BULKMAT1 | ecosystem: Environmental > Aquatic > Freshwater >...
CCCGCCGACCGCGCCCAGCAGCACCCCGTCAGCCGACCGGCAGGCCGCGATCGTCTCGGGCGGCAGGGGATCGCCTGTCGCATCGATCGCAGCCCCGCCGATCAGATGCTCCTGAAACTGGAAGGTGTGACCATAGAAATCTCCGATGACCCGCAGTACGGCCTGGGCCGCCGCCGTCACCTCGGGTCCCACGCCGTCGCCGGGCAACAGAACAATGTTGAAAGTCTGGACGCTTGGCATCACGCGGGCTCCGGAAAATGGGTGCGTTCGTAGGCTTCGATGGCGGGCAGGGATTTCTGCAGCCAGCCGAGGGTGTCGACTCCGTCCAGCAGGCACTGGCGCGCGAAGGGTTCGACAGTGAAGGCGACCGGGGCATGGTTGCCGCGTCGGACCTCGCCCGCCTCGAGATCGATGGTCACGACCTGTTCGGGGTTGGCGACAAGATCGTCCCAGGTCGCCTGATCGACGACCACGGGCAGGAGGCCGTTCTTCAGGGCGTTCGAGGTGAAGATGTCGGCGATCGAGGTCGAGATCACCGCCCGGAAGCCATAATCATAAAGCGCCCAGGGGGCATGCTCGCGCGACGAGCCGCAGCCGAAATTGTCGCCGGCCACCAGGATGCGGTGCTCCGCCGGGTCGATGCGGTTCAGGATCGCCTCCGGCCGCGCCGAGCCGTCGGCCTCGTAGCGCCAGTCGTGGAAAGCCTTCTGGCCCAGGCCGGTCGTCTCGGTCGTGGTCAGGAACCGCGCGGGAATGATCTGGTCGGTGTCGATATTGGCCTGGGTCAGGACAAGAGTGCGGGAGGTGATGGTCCGAAGAGCTTCCATCACTCCTCTCCGCTCATCCCGGCGAAAGCCGGGACCCAGTCCTGCGGGAGATCGGTGTGACCGGTTGTGTCTTGAACGTGGTCCCGCCCACCATGCCTTACGAAAGTACTGGGTCCCCGCTTTCGCGGGGATGAGCGGAAGTGTTGGGGATCACGCATCGACCGCCTCAGACAGATAGACCCGCGGATCGGTCAGCACCCCGGCGATGGCGCTGGCCGCCGCCGTCGCCGGGCTGGCCAGGATGGTGCGCGCGCCCTTGCCCTGCCGGCCTTCGAAATTGCGGTTGGAGGTCGAGACCGCCAGCTGGCCCGGCGCGACGACATCCCCGTTCATGGCGATGCACATAGAACAGCCCGGGAGGCGCCATTCGGCCCCTGCCTCGGTGAAGATCGTATGCAGCCCCTCGGCCTCGGCGTCGCGCCGGACGGCCTCGGACCCCGGCACCACCAGCATCCGCACGCTCGACTTGATCTTGCGACCGCGCAAGACGTCCGCCGCCGCGCGCAGGTCGGGCAGGCGGCCGTTGGTGCAGCTGCCGATGAAGACCACGTCGACGGAGTGGGCCGTGGTCGTCTGGCCGGCCTCGAAACCCATATAGGCCAGCGCCTTGCGGTCGCTGTCGGACCTCGGTTCGGGCACGCGGCTACCGATCGGCACGCCCGCATCCGGCGTGGTGCCCCAGGTCGCCATCGGCCGGATCGAGGCTCCATCCAGCGTGATCTCAGCGTCGAACACCGCGCCCGGATCGCTCACCAGCGTGCGCCAGTCGGCCGCCTGCGCCTCATAAGCCGCTGCCTTCGCGACATGGCGACGGCCGCGCAGCCAGTCGATCGTGGTCTGGTCCGGTGCAATCATGCCCGCGCGTGCCCCCGCCTCGATCGACATGTTGCAGAGCGTCATCCGCCCTTCCATGTCGAGGCCGCGAACCGCCTCGCCCGCATATTCGATCACGAACCCCGTCCCGCCGCCAAAGCCCAGTTCGGCGATGACCGCTAACGCCACGTCCTTGCCGGACACGCCCGGCGACAGGGTTCCATCGACGGTCACCCGCATCGCCTTCGACTTCCTTTGCAACAGGCACTGGGTGGCCAGGACATGGCCGACCTCCGACGTGCCTATCCCGAATGCCAGCGCCCCGAAGGCACCGTGGGTCGCCGTATGACTGTCGCCACAGACCACCGTCATGCCCGGCTGGGTCAGGCCCAGTTCCGGGCCCATGACATGGACCACACCCCGATCGTCAGAGCCCCATCCGGCGAGTTCGACGCCGTGCCGGGCGCAGTTCGCCTCCAGCCGATGCACTTGGGCCTCGGCCTCGGCGGTGACATAGGGTTTCAACCCGTTCAGCCCGGCGGGCAGGGTGGGGGTCGAATGGTCGAGAGTGGCGAATGTACGGTCGGGGCGGCGGACCTTGAGTCCCCGGGCCTCGATTTCAGTAAAGGCCTGGGGGCTGGTGACCTCGTGGACCAGATGCAGGTCGACATACAGGACTGCCGGGGTCTCGTCGGTCTCGGACACGACGACATGCCGGTCCCAGACCTTTTCGAACAGGGTGCGGGGGCTCATGGGAAATCACGCCGCGACATGCGCCGCTTCCCTCTGCGTCGCCACGCAGATCGCTACCAGCTCCGTATCGTCGATCTCGCCGATCTCGTCCGCCCGGGTCTTGAAGGCGGCGAAGGCAGCGGTCAGGTGCTCTCCGACCAGCGGATAGCCGAGCACCTCGGCCCGTTTCTGCACCGCCGTCCGGCCCGAATGCTTGCCCAGCACGAAGAAGCTGCCGGAAAAACCGACGTCCTCGGGCCGCATGATCTCGTAGGTGCGGGCGTCGGCATACATCCCGTGCTGGTGAATGCCCGCCTCGTGGGCAAAGGCGTTGATACCGACGATGGCCTTGTTGCGCACGACGGGCGAGTGGGTGATCTCGCTCAGCATACGGCTGGTCTCCACCAGACGGGTCGCATCCACGCCCGTTGTCACGCCATAGCGTTCGGCCCTGGTCCGCAGGGCCATGACGACCTCTTCCAGCGCGGCGTTGCCGGCCCGTTCGCCGATGCCGTTGATGGTCGATTCCACCTGGCGCACACCCGCCTCGATCGCCGACAGGCTATTGGCCACCGCCAGCCCCAGGTCATTGTGGCAGTGGGTCGAGAAGACGACATGGGGGAAACGCGGCCGGATCCGAGCGATCAGGAACCGGTACAGCGAGGCGATCTCGTCCGGCGTCGCATAGCCGACCGTATCGGGCACATTCAGGGTCGAGGCCCCCGCCGCGCTGGCCGCCTCCAGCACCTCGGCCAGAAACTCGGGCTCGGTACGGATCGCGTCCTCGGCCGAGAACTCCACATCGTGGAAATGCGTGCGGGCATATTCGACGGACCGAACAGCCTGGGTCAGCACCTGATCGGGCGTCATCCGCAGCTTGGCCGAGCGATGGATCGGGCTGGTGCCGATGAAGACATGGCAGCGCCGGCGCTTCGTGCCCCGCAGGGCACGATACGAGGCGTCGATGTCGGCCTCGTTCGACCGCGACAGGGAGCAAAAGACCGGACCGCTGTCGTCTTCGGCGATCTCGCCGACGACCGCGCGGATGCAGTCTTCGTCCCCCGGCGAGGCAGCGGCGAAACCGGCCTCCATCACATCGACGCCCAGCGCTTTCAGCTGGCGACCCATGCGAACCTTGTCCGCGGGCGACATGGAAAAGCCCGGAGCCTGTTCGCCGTCGCGCATGGTGGTGTCAAAGACGATGACCCTGCCAGGGTCCCTGGCCGGGTCGGTGGCTACTCGATCGGATACGGAGCTGGTCATGCCGGCACACTGCCCGGATAGGCGTAGGCGGCGGGCGCTAAGCCGATCCGGGTTGCACCGATCAGCTTGTCGATCTGGCGGCCCAGATTCTCTGAGCAACGGCCATCATCACGGCCCCGGACCTGCAGCTGAACCCGGCGCACGGTGCCTTCGTCCGACAGGCTCATGGCGTCGATGTGGAAGCCGCGACGCTCCACGAGACCGATAAGGCGCTGGAGCGAGCCATCGGCCCGGTCGATCTGGATATGGATGGTGTCGCTCATCACATGTCTCCTTCATCAAAGCGCGTGTCGTGCATCATCTCGCCGTTGGACTTGCCCGGGGGCACCAGCGGCCAGACGTTTTCCTTGGGGTCGATCAGGACGTGCATCAGGCACGGTCCCGGCGCGGCCAGCAGCCGGGCGATGCCGCCCGAGACCTGGTCGCGCCTATCGATCATGAAGGCCTCGATACCGAAGGCCTGGGCCACGGCGACGAAGTCGGGATTGTCCGACAGATCCACCTCGGAATAGTTCTCGGCGAAGAACAGCTCCTGCCACTGGCGCACCAGACCCAACGAGGAATTGTCCAGCAGGACGATCTTCAGGGCGACGCCATACCGGCGCAGGGTCGCCAGTTCCTGGATGTTCATCATAAAGCTGCCGTCGCCCGACACGGTCACGACATGGGCCTCGGGATTTGCAAGCTTGGCTCCCAGACCAGCCGGCAGGCCATAGCCCATGGCCCCCAGACCGCCCGAGGTCAGGTGCGCTTCGGGGCGGGAAAACTCGCAGTGCTGGGCCACCCACATCTGGTGCTGGCCGACGTCGCAAGCGGCGACAAAGCTGTCGCCCGCGACCTTCGATAACTCGTTCAGCAGCGCCGGCGCATAGACACCGTGCCCCGGCGCATCGTAGCGGAAGGCGTTGCGCCGGGCGCTCGAGGTGCAGCGGATCATCCAGGGGTCGATGGCCAATGGCGTCATCGCCATGCGACGGGTCAGGGCTTCGATCCCCGACTTCAGCTCGCCGATGACCGGGACGTGGACCGCACGCAGCTTGCCGATCTCGGCCGGGTCGATGTCGAAATGGACGACCTTGGCATGGGGCGCGAAGGCATTCAGCTTGCCGGTCGCCCGATCGTCAAACCGGGCACCGAAAACGATCAGCAGGTCGCTGTCCTGAACCGCCTCGTTGGCCGCCCGGGTACCATGCATCCCGAGCATGCCCAGAAAACCCGGCGCGTCCGTTCGGATCGAACCCAGGGCGTTCAGGGTCGAAACCGAGGGGATGCCGGTCCGTTCGGCGAAGTCGCGCAGGGCCGGAACAGCGCCCGCGATCTTCACCCCGCCACCGATGTAGATCAGCGGACGCTCGGCCGCGCGGATCAGATGTTCCGCCTCGGCGATCGCGGCGTGATCCAGAGGCGTCGCTTCATTCGGGTAGTGAAAGCCGAAGTCGTCGGAGGTCAAGCCGACCTGGACGTCCTTGGGCAGGTCGACCAGCACCGGCCCGGGGCGGCCCGAGCGCGCCACGTGGAAGGCCTCCTCAATGACCGCCGGCACATCGACCGGGTCGCGCACGACCCAGCTATGCTTCACGATCGGCAGGGTGACGCCCAGGATGTCGATCTCCTGAAAGGCGTCGGTGCCCATCAGATGGGTCGCGACGTTACCGGTGATACAGACCATCGGCACCGAGTCCATGAAGGCGTTGGCGATACCCGTGATCAGATTGGTCGCGCCCGGCCCCGACGTCGCCATGCACACGCCAACCTTGCCGGTCGATCGGGCATAGGCATCGGCCGCGAAAGCAGCACCCTGTTCGTGCCGGACCAGAATGTGCTTCAGGCCTGACCCGGTCAGGGCGTCATAGACCGGCATGATCGCGCCGCCCGGATAGCCGAACACCACCTCGACCCCCAGCCGCTTCAGGGTCGAGACAAGCAGCCGCGCACCGCTCCGGGGAGCGTTTGCGGCTTTGGCGCTGATGGCGGTGGCAACTGCGGACATTGCGGTTCTGAGACTGATTTTTTTGCTGTTCGACTATGCTGCTTCAGCGGTCTTGGGGGCGTGCAGCCAGGCCATCCGCTCACGCAGACCCTTGCCGACCGACTCGATCAGATGCTCGCCGTCAGACTTTACCAGGGCGTCATAGGCACCCTTGCCGGCTTCGTTTTCGGCGATCCATTCGCGGGCAAAGGTGCCGTCCTGGATCTCGGTCAGGATCTCCTTCATCCGCGCCCGGGTCTCGCTGTTGATGACGCGTGGGCCGCTGACGACAGAGCCCCATTTGGCCGTCTCGGAGATGAACTCGTTCATCCTGGTGACGCCGCCCTCGTAGAACAGGTCCACGATCAGCTTCAGCTCGTGCATACATTCAAAATAGGCGATCTCGGGCTGGTACCCGGCCTCGACCAGGGTGGTAAACCCACCCATGACCAGCTCCTTGGCCCCACCGCACAGGACCGCCTGTTCGCCGAACAGATCGGTTTCGGTCTCTTCCTTGAATGTGGTTTCCAGCAGGCCGCCGGTCGCGCCGCCGATGCCCTTGGCGTAACCCATGGCCCGGTCGCGGGCCTTGCCGGTGGCGTCCTGCTCAACGGCAAACAGGGCCGGGACGCCGCGTCCGCGCGCATACTCGCGGCGGACCAGGTCGCCCGGACCCTTGGGTGCCACCAGAATGACGTCCATGTCCTTACGCGGCGCGACGCGGCCGTACAGGATCGAAAAGCCGTGGGCGAACAAGATGGCCGCACCCTTTTTTGCGTTCGGCTCGATGATGTCCTTGTAGATCTGGGCCTGGGCCATGTCGGGTGTCAGGATGGCGATGATGTCGGCCCCCTTGACCGCCTCTGCCGGCTCGGCCGTGGCGATGCCGTCGGCGGTGGCGTTCTTCCAGCCCTTGCCGCCGTGGCGGACCCCGGCGACCACATAGTGGTCGCTGTCCCTCAGGTTCTGGGCATGGGCGCGCCCTTGCGATCCATAGCCGATCACGGCGATGCGCTGGCCCGCGATAATGCCGGGACGGATGTCGTCGTTGGTATAGATTTCCATGGCTCAGGCTTCCTGGGTTTGTCGTTGATCGGCCCGGACTTGTGCGGGCGGAGGATCGGGAATGGTCACGGCGCCCTGCGCGGCCGAGGCGACACTGGCGCGGTATTTGGCGAAGACGCCGGTCGCGGCGTTCAACGGCGGTGCGGTGTGCGAGGCCCGACGCGCGGCCAGATCGGCGGCGACGTCGATCCTGCGCGCGGTGACGTCGATGGTGATCCGGTCTCCGTCGCGAATCAGGGCGATGGGGCCACCCGCCGCCGCTTCGGGCGACACATGCCCGGCGACGAAGCCGTAGCTGGCCCCCGAGAAACGACCGTCGGTGATCAAGGCGACGTCGTGGATGCCCCGGCCCTTCAAGGCGGCGGTGACCTGGAGCATCTCGCGCATGCCGGGACCGCCCCTGGGCCCTTCATAGCGGATGACGATCACATCGCCCTCGCCGACCGCGCCGTCCTGAACAGCTTGGAAGGCGTCTTCCTCTGAGTCGAACACGCAGGCCGGGCCCTCGAACCGGTCGACCTTGTGCCCGGTCAGCTTGAGCACGGCCCCGTCCGGCGCGATATCGCCGTAGATGACGGCAAAGGATCCGCGCTGGCTGATCGGGGCGGCGATCGTGGTGACAACCTGCTGGCCCGGCGTCTCCTCGGCTTCGGCGGCTTCCGCGAAAAGACTGCGGCCGCTGACGGTCGGGGCGTTCACGATCTTGCCGGCCTCGGCCAGCCGCTGGGTGACCAGACGGGTCCCGCCCGAGGCATACAGGTGAGAGGCCAGGAACCGGCCACCGGGCTTCAGGTCGCAGATGACCGCCGTGTCCTCGCAGGCGGTGTTGCAGTCCTCGACCCCGAACGCGACACCCGCCTCGATGGCGATGGCGGTCAGGTGCAGGACGGCATTGGTCGATCCGCCAGAGGCCGAGACGGCGGCGGCGGCGTTCTTCAGCGAGGCGCGGGTGATATATTTCCGCGCCGTGTCTCCGGCGAACACCCGCTCGACAATCAGGCGACCGCAGCGCTCGCCTTCGGCACCCTTGGCCGGATCGACGGCGGGCACGTCGTTGGCCCCCATCGGAGACAGGCCCATGACCGACAGGGCCATGGCCATTGTATTGGCGGTGAACTGGCCGCCGCAGGCTCCGGCACCCGGGCAGGCCGCGCGCTCAACCGCCTTCAGCCCCGCGTCGTCCAGAGCCCCGGCACCGTGGGCGCCGATGGCCTCGAACACCTCCTGAATCGAGATCTCCTTGCCGCCGACCACCCCGGGCAGGATGGTCCCGCCGTAATAGACCAGACCGGGAATATCCATTCGGGCCAGGGCCATGGCGGCGGCGGGAATGGTCTTGTCGCAGCCGACAATGCAGACGACGCCGTCCAGCTGATGACCCTGGACCGCCAGCTCGATCGAGTCGGCGATCACCTCGCGGCTGATCAGCGAGGCCTTCATGCCCGGCGTGCCCATCGAGATGCCGTCGGTCACCATGATGGTGTTGAAATCAACCGGAAACCCGCCCGCCGCCACGATACCGGAGCGGACGTTCCCGGCCAAACGGTTCAGGTGCATGTTGCACGGCGTCACCGACGACCAGGTGTTGACCACCGCGATCATCGGCTTGTCGAAATCGGCGTCGTCCATGCCGGCGGCCCGCAGATAGCTGCGGGCCGCGGCGCGGCTGGCTCCTGCAGTCACGACCGCGCTTCTTCGCTGCGGAGGCGGAGCCATGTCACCGGGGGAGAAATCTTGCGTCATTGTCGTGGGTCGTTCCGATCGGGTCCCGAATCGGCCGCAACAAAAAACCCGCTTCCTTTCGGGAGCGGGTGGCTGCGGGCGATCCTGATTTTGTTGGGTTCAGGTCAGCTGCATCCACGCCGCTCCGGAGAGCAGGCCAAGGAGTACGCTGAGAATGAGGGTCGTCAGGGCGGCGGGCGTGATGGACGGGCGTCGGGCCGTGACGGCGCGGGCCGGGCTGTCGGTGGGGGTATGGCGGTTCTGGTGGCTCACGGCCGGCTCCTGATTTCGGCCCCATAGGGCCAGATATCGCTGCGGCGCACAAGGCCCCATTGGAAGAAAGTTGCGCGAATTTAGCTTTAACCACCCTTGTCGGCAATATTGCACCGCAAGTCGCTTCTTCACCGTGCGAAGCAGGGTCAGAAGGTGACGATCTGGGCCTGGCTGTCCGTGCGGAACACGACCGTGCGGGTAAAGCCGTCCCTGCGAACTTCGACCTGCTGTTCCCAGTCGTCATGAACCGGAGCGATTTGCGCACATTCCTTGCGCACTTCTGATCCTCCGCCCCGGATCGGGGAAATCATTTGCGCTGACGCTACCGCGTGGCCTTATATGTTGCCATGCAGCAGAAAGGCCCCTCCGGACCGCTAGGGTTCGTCGTTCAACCGCGCCGCCTGCCCAAGGCGGAGGCGGCCGTGCGCGTGCAGGATTTCGGCGAAATCATCGTCAAGCCGACGCCGGACAGCCTCGAGGTCCAGGCCGGCCGCTGCACCGACTGCGGCGTGCCCTTCTGCCAGACCGCCTGCCCGCTGCAGAACAACATTCCCGACTGGCTGGGCCTAGCGGCCGAGGACGAACTGCGCGACGCTTGGAAAATTGCCTCCGCGACCTCGACCATGCCCGAGATCTGCGGCCGCATCTGTCCGCAAGACCGGCTGTGCGAGGGATCCTGCACCCTGAACCAGTCCGGCTGGGAAGCTGTGACCATCGGCTCGGTCGAGGCCTTCATCGGCGATACTGCCTTCGACAACGGTTGGGTCGAGGCGATCCGGCCGCTGCACGAACGCGCGGAAACCGTCGGCATCATCGGGGCCGGCCCCGCCGGCATGGCCGCCGCCGACCGGCTTCGTGAACAGGGCTATCAGGTCACGGTCTATGATCGCCACGATCGGCCCGGCGGCCTGCTGATCTATGGCATCCCCGGCTTCAAGCTGGAAAAGCGCGTGGTGCAGCGCCGGGTCGATCGCCTGATCGACGGCGGCGTGACCTTCGTCGCCAACTGCAATGTCGGGACGGACATCACCCTGGCCGAACTGCGCGAACGCCATGACGCAGTCCTTCTGGCCATGGGGGTTTATCAGGCGCGGGCGTTGCAGGTTCCGGGCGCGGGTCCCGGCGACACCCTCCCGGCGCTGGACTTCCTGATCCACCAGAACCGCCGCGATCTCGGCGAGGCCGACAACGACACCTGGCATCACGCGAGGGGCCGCACTGTCGTCGTGGTCGGCGGGGGCGACACCGCCATGGACTGCGTCCGCACCGCCATCCGGCAGGGCGCGGCCAGCGTGACCTGCCTTTACCGCCGCGACCGCGAGAACATGCCGGGCTCGGCCCGCGAGGTACTGAATGCCGAGGAAGAAGGCATCCGTTTCGAATGGCTCGGCGCGCCCAAGGCCCTGATGTCGCGGGGCGGCACCGTCTCGGCGGTCCGCGCCGCGCGCATGACCCTTTCGGAGCCGGAGTTCGGCCAGCGGCGCGATATCGTGCCGGTCCCCGGTGCCGATTTCGACCTGCCCGCCGACATGGTCATCGAGGCGCTCGGTTTCGAGCCGGAGGCCTTCGCCGCCCATCATGACGCGCTCAGCCTGACCGAGTGGGACACCGTGGCCACGGCCCGCTCCGGCTTCGCCACCAGCCTGCCCGGCGTCTATGCCGCCGGCGATGCCGTGCGCGGGGCCTCCCTCGTGGTCTGGGCCGTCCGTGACGGCCAGGAAGCGGCGGCCGAGATCGACCGCTATCTGAAGGCCCGCACCGAGGAGGTCGCGGCATGACCTGGTTGTCCCAATACCAGTCCGACCGCCAACGCCTGATCGACGCCCATGCCTATGATCCGTCTTCCGAGAAGGACGCGTGCGGGGTGGGTCTGGTCGCCGCCATCGATGGCAGGCCCCGCCGCGAGGTAGTCGAACTGGCCATCAAGTCGCTGAAGAACGTCGCCCACCGGGGCGCGGTCGATCCCGATGGCCTGTCGGGCGACGGCGCCGGTCTGATGGTCGAGGCGCCGCAAGCCTTCTTCGCCGAACAGGTGCGGGTCATTGGCCAGACCCTGCGCCCCGGGCCCATCGCCATCGGCCAGATATTCCTCCCGCGCACGGACCTCGGGGCCCAGGATCGCGCCCGCGCCATCGTCGAGACCGAGGTGCTGCGCGCCGGCTTCTTCATCTACGGCTGGCGCCAGACGCCCATCGACCTGAGTGTCGTCGGCTCAAAGGCCGACGCCACCCGGCCCGAGATCGAACAGATCATGCTGGCCGCCCCCGCAGAACTGGCCAGGCCCGAAGACCGCGAGGCGCTGGAGCGCGAGCTGTATCTGTGCCGGCGTCGGATCGAGGGCGCCATCGCCCGGGAAAGCGTGCCGGGGTTCTACATCTGCTCCCTGTCGGCGCGGTCGCTGATCTATAAGGGCATGGTCCGCGCCGAACTGCTGGATCAGCTCTATCCCGACCTGCTGGATCCGACCTTCCAGGCCGCCTATGCGATTTTTCATCAACGCTATTCAACCAACACCTTCCCCGAATGGCGGCTCGCCCAGCCGTTCCGGATGCTGGCCCACAACGGCGAGATCAACACGCTCAAGGGCAATCTGAACTGGATGCGGAGCCACGAGATCCGCATGACGGCACAGGCCTTCGGCGACCGCGACGGCGAGGTGAAGCCGGTGGTCCAGCCGGGCGGGTCCGACTCCGCTGCGCTCGATAACGTCTTCGAGGTCCTGGTCCGCGCCGGTCGCCCGGCGCCCATGGCCAAGGCGCTTCTGATCCCCGAGGCCTGGGCCCGCGACGAGGGCCTGATGAAGGCCGAGCACCGCGCCCTCTACGCCTATTGCAACGCGGTGATGGAGCCGTGGGACGGACCTGCCGCCATATGCGCCACCGACGGCCGCTGGATCGTCTGTGGCAAGGACCGCAACGGCCTGCGTCCGCTGCGCGCCATGGAGACGCATGACGGCCTCTTGCTGGTCGGGTCCGAGGCCGGTCTGGCCGGTCTGGCGGAAGCCCGAATCAAACGCCGTCTGCCGATCGGCCCCGGCCGGATGATCGTCGCCGACCTTCAGACCGGTGTAATTCTGGACGAAACCCAGGCCATTGAAGCTCTGGCCGCCGACCATCCCTATACGGAATGGCTTGAGAACATGGTCGATCTCGAGCCCCTGATCGGCCCGGGACCCGAGCGCCGCGTCGCCACCGGCGAGGCCCTGACCCGTCGCCAGATCGCCGCCGGCTTCAGTCGCGAGGACCTCGACCTGCTGCTTGACCCGATGATCCGGGACGGCAAGGAGGCCGTGGGCTCGATGGGCGACGATACCCCGCCCGCCGTTCTGTCCGCCCTGCCCCGTCCGCTGGCCCACTATTTCCGCCAGAACTTCTCGCAGGTCACCAATCCGCCGATCGATCCCCTGCGCGAAGCCGGGGCGATGAGCCTGAAGACCCGGTTCAAGAACCTCGGCAATATCCTCGCCGAGGAAGAAGCCCAGACGAATGTCTTCGTGCTCGACAGTCCCGTCCTGACGACCGGCATGTATGAGCGGATGCTGGATGTCGTCGGTGCCGGTTCGACCGTCGTGATCGACTGCTCCTATCCCCTACCCGACCTGGCTCAGGCAGGCAGCGACCGCGTCGCGAGCGATAGCCACAAGGATGCCGACCGCCCCGGCGCCGGTCTGCGCACGGCGCTGGACCGGATCAGGGACGAGGCCGAGGCGGCCGTGCGCGGCGGCTGCGGCCTGATCGTCGTCACCGATGAACGGGCGTCGGAGGGCCGTATCTCCGTCCCCATGATCCTGGCCGCCGCCGGGGTCCACGGGCGCCTGACCGACACCGGCCTGAGAAGCTTCGTTTCCATCGTCGTCCGATCGTCGGAAGTTCTGGAGCCCCATGGTTTCGCCGTCCTCATCGGGGTCGGGGCGACCGCCGTGAACCCATGGCTGGCGCAGGAACTGTTCCAGGAGCGTCTGGATCGCGGCGGCTATCCGGGCCTGACGCTCCGCGATGCCTGCCTGAATTACAAGTCAGCGCTTGAGGCCGGGCTGATGAAGACGCTGGCGCGCAAGGGCATCAGTATCATCTCCGCCTATCGCGGTGGCTGCGAGTTCGAGGTGCTCGGCCTTTCCAGAGCGGTCACGGCCGAGTTCTTCCCCGGCGCGCCCTCGCGCATTTCCGGCATCGGCCTGGCGGGGCTGGAACGGGCGGCGATCCAGCGCCACGCCGCGGCCTGGACCGAGGCCGTGCCCTGTCCCGCCATCGGCGGCTTCTTCCGCATCCGCGCAGGACAGGAAGCCCATGCCTATGAGGCCAAAACGATCCACCTGCTTCAGGACGCCTGCAATCGCGGCGACTACCCGCGCTTCAAACAGTATTCCGAAGCCGTGCGCGACCAGCCGGATCTCGCGCCCCGCGACCTGCTCGACTGGCGCGAGGGCCTGACGCCGGTCCCGATCCAGGAGGTCGAAAGCGTCTCCGACATCAGGAAGCGCTTCCTGACCCCCGGCATGTCGCTGGGGGCCCTGTCGCCGGAGGCCCACGGCGTCCTCAACGTCGCCATGAACCGTATCGGGGCCCGCTCGGTCTCGGGCGAGGGCGGCGAGGATCCGGACCGCTACGCCACCCGCCCGGACGGCGACAACATGAACTCGGCGGTCAAACAGATCGCCTCGGGCCGGTTCGGGGTTACCGCTGAATATCTGAACCAGTGCCGCGAGATCGAGATCAAGATCGCGCAAGGGGCCAAGCCCGGCGAGGGCGGCCAGCTGCCGGGGTTCAAGGTCACAGAGTTCATCGCCCGGATGCGCCATTCGACGCCCGGCACGACCCTGATCAGCCCCCCGCCGCATCACGACATCTATTCGATCGAGGACCTGGCCCAACTGATCTACGACCTGAAGTCGATCAACCCGGATGCCCGGGTGACCGTCAAACTGGTCAGCGCTTCGGGCATCGGGGCCATCGCGTCGGGCGTGGCCAAGGCCAAGGCCGACTGCATCCTGATCGCTGGCCACAATGGCGGCACCGGCGCCTCGCCCCAGTCCTCGATCAAACATGCCGGCCTGCCGTGGGAGATCGGTCTGGCCGAGACCCATCAGGTGCTCAGCCTCAACAACCTGCGCAGCCACGTTGTGGTCCGCGCCGACGGCGGCATGCGCACCGGCCGCGACATCGTCATCGCCGCCATCCTGGGGGCCGAGGAGTTCAACATCGGCACGGCGTCGCTGATCGCCATGGGCTGTCTGATGGTGCGTCAGTGCCATTCCAATACCTGCCCGGTCGGCGTCTGTTCGCAGGATCCGCGCCTTCGCGAGAAATTCACCGGCACGGCCGACAAGGTGGTCAACCTGTTCAGCTTCATCGCCGAGGAGGTCCGCGAATACCTGGCCATCCTGGGCGCGCGGTCCCTGGACGAGATCGTCGGCCGCACCGACCTGCTGCGTCAGGTCCGTCGCGGCGGCGCCCACCTCGACGACCTCGACCTCAACCCCCTGCTGGTTCGCGTCGAGGCGGCGGAAAAGAAGCTGTGGGCCGAGAAGGGCCGTGCGGCGGTGCCCGAAACCCTCGACGCCCGCGTCCTGAACGACGCCTGGGCCTTTCTCGACCGGGGCCAGACGTCGGAGCTGACCTATCCGATCTCCAACGTCATGCGCACTATCGGCGCGGGAATTTCTTCGGCCATCGTCCGCCGCTGGGGCCCGACCGGCCCGACCGGCGTTCTGACGCTGAAGCTGCAGGGTTCGGCCGGCCAGTCGTTCGGGGCCTTCGGGGCCAAGGGCCTGAAGCTGCAGCTGACGGGCGAGGCCAACGACTATGTCGGCAAGGGCCTGTCGGGGGCCGATATTGTGGTCAAGCCGATCGAATGGCGCGAGCACCAGCCCGCCATCGGCAACACCACCCTCTACGGGGCCACTTCAGGTCGCCTGTTTGTGGCCGGGTCGGCCGGCGAGCGGTTCGCGGTGCGCAACTCGGGCGCCGAAGCGGTGGTCGAGGGGGCCGGGGCCCATGCCTGCGAATACATGACCGGCGGCCGGGTCGTGATCCTCGGCCCCGTCGGCTGGAACCTTGCGGCCGGCATGTCTGGCGGCGAACTGTTCGTGCTGGACGAGGCGGGGCGCACCGGCCTGGCGTTCAACGGCGACCTCGCGGCCTTCGCCCCCGTCACGGCAGCGGCGGGCGAGCGGCTCAAGGCCCTGATTGAGGCGCATATGACGGCGACGGGTTCGCCCCTCGCGCGGCGGCTGCTCTCGGCCTGGAGCGAGAGCCTGAAGCGGTTCGTCCGCATCGTCCCCTCGCCTGTGGCCGAGACGGAACGCAAGATTGACGCCGGTCAGGCGGTTCCTGCGTGACGACCGCCGTGCCGACCCTCCTCGCCCATCAGGCCCCCCTAGTTCTCGACGGCGCAGGCACGGCCTGGATCCTCGTGTCTACCGCCTTCGTCCTGATGATGACCCTGCCCGGGCTGGCGCTGTTCTATGGCGGCATGGTCAGGAAGAAGAACATTATCGCCACCATCGCCCATTCCACAGCGGCGCTGATGGTGGTGACGGTTCTGTGGTTCATCGTCGGCTACAGCCTGTCGTTTGGATCCAGCGGTCCGGGGACCAACGGCTTCATCGGCGGGTTTGAGGCCCTGTTTCTGGACGGCGTGCGCATCGACACGGCGCACACGCTCGCACCCGGCCTGCCGGAATATCTCTGGATCGCCTACCAGTTGACCTTCGCCATCATCACCCCCGCCCTGATCGCCGGGGCCTTCGCCGAG
>Ga0163144_10015961_pt1 | contig 15416 bp, 14 predicted proteins | sample OliLak19BULKMAT1_FD_123175 | JGI IMG/M metagenome (GOLD analysis project Ga0163144, IMG submission 123175) | Freshwater microbial mat bacterial communities from Lake Vanda, McMurdo Dry Valleys, Antarctica - Oligotrophic Lake LV.19.BULKMAT1 | ecosystem: Environmental > Aquatic > Freshwater >...
CGAGAATACTCAGCTTCGGCAAATTCAAGTTTTACATGTGTTGTTAAATAATCTTGTTGGAGTTGAATGTATTGTTGATCTTCCATTGTTGCAATGATTTCGCCTTTTCTGATATGCATCCCAGCTAAAAGTTGTGTTGATTTTAAATACCCACCCAAAGGAATACTTATTGAAACCATATTTTGGGGTGGTACATCAATTTTTCCATTTAATTTTAGAATGTTAGAGATTGTCTTTTTTGTAAGTACACCGGTTTCAATTTGAGAATTCTTAATTTGAATTTCGGTAAGTTCAACAATATTCCCTGAATTATTTGTTGCGGTTTGGTTTACTTCCTGCTTTTTATTTCCACCACAGGTTGTGAATATGCTTATAATTAGTACTAATAATATATTTTTATTCATGATATTTATCGATTTGTTAAATAATTTAATTGTATGATGTTTTGATTTAATTCATTAACAGCGTCAATGTAATGGCTCTGAATTGATATCGCATTATTTATGAGCATCGACAATTCAAGGTAATTAATTTCACCGCTCGAAAATTGTTGATAAGCCACTGATACGATTGTTTTTGCATTTGGTAGACCAGTAGATTCAAAATAGTCGATTGATTGTTCCACTGCATAGTTTTGCTTCATTAACTTTTTGAATTCAGTTTGCATTAATTGTTTTCCTTGTTCAATGTTGTTTTCTGCAATCAACTCTTGAGTCTTTGATGAAGTAATTTTTGACTTTTGATAACCAAACAGCAATGGAACACCCACACCAAATTGAACCGATTGAAAACGCGATGATTTCGAGTAAAAAATATTATCGGACCCAACGCCCTGAATACTCGTGTTGCTATAACCAATGCTAAGATTGGGCAGTAATTTAGCCCTTTCTAACTGAGTTGCAAGAACTGAAATATTTTTTTCCTGTTCTAAAACAAGCATTGTAGGATGATTTGTTGATGGCGCGGTATTAGACTGGCTAACCCATTTCATTTTCAAGATTGCATTTGAAGGCTCAAAGGCCGTTTTAGCATTGAGAAGCCACTCAAATTGCAACTGCCAAATATCGATATCCTGCAAGAGTTGTTTTAGTTGTAGTGCTATTTGTCCACGTTGTGTTTCTGCAGTGATTTTTTCTAAAATAGAGCTTTCACCCGCCTTAAATCGCAGAATTGCCTTTTCTAAAAAAAGAATATACAGACTATCATTATAAAGAAGAATTCTTTGTTTTTCTCTCAGATAAATAATCAGATAAAAAACTTCGGTTACCTGTTTTTTTATTTCAGCTTCTTTTAAGGCAACATTTAGCAAACTGCCTTTTTGATATTCCTTATGCAAAGCATTGTTTTTGGTATAAAGGCTTGGAAAGCTTATAGATTGAGAAAGTCCGAATTTTGTATCATTATAAATACTGTTTATTTGACCATACTCTCCTGATACATTTAATTGGGATATCTCGGTTGTTAAGGATTTTAGTTTCTTTTGATACTCAGCATTCAGCTTTTCGTTTTTAACCAATAAATTGTTTTTCAAGGCAGAATCAATCGCGGGGCCAAGGTCGATTTTGTTTTGGGCATTTAAATTTTGTGAAAAGGTTAAAAATAGTATTAAAGAAACAGCACCAATGATTTTTGATTTTTTCCTTTTAGGTAAGCCTTTTTCGAAAATTATATAAAGGACAGGCAATACAAAAAGCGTAAGGAATGTAGCAATGAGCAGACCTCCAATAACCACAGTAGCCAATGGGCGTTGTACCTCGGCTCCGGCACCATTGCTTAAGGCCATAGGTAAAAAACCTAAAGAGGCAACAAAACCCGTCATCAGCACAGGACGTAAACGAACTTTTGTTCCCATTATCACAATTTTTTCTATATCCTTCCAGCCTTCATCCTTCAGGCGGTTAAACTCTGCCACCAGCACTATTCCATTTAAAACTGCTACCCCGAATAGAGCAATAAATCCAACACCTGCTGAAATACTGAAAGGCATTCCTCGCAAGGCAAGAGCAAATATACCGCCTATTGCCGAAAGTGGTATGGCTGAATAAATAAGTAAGCCTTGTTTTATTGAATTGAAGGAGAAATAAAGAAGGATAAAAATCAATAGGAGGGAAACGGGTACCGTGACGCTTAGTCTTTTTTTAGCGGCATTTAAATTTTCAAAGGCTCCACCATAAGTAATATAATAGCCGGCAGGGAACTTTATATCAGATTCTACCTTCCCTTGAAGCTCTTCTACTATACTTTGAACATCCCTTCCTCTCACATTAAAACCAACCATAATTCTTCGTTTAGTGTCTTCTCTTTGAATCTGATTAGGGCCTTCCTTCATTTCAATGCTCGCGAGTTGGGAGAGTGGTACCTCAGTACCTTCGGGTGTCGGAATAAGCAAATTTCTGACATCCTCAAGATTTTCTCTTTGTTTGCCTTCCAAACGAACAATCATATCAAACCGCTTTTCACCCTCATAAACCAGACCTGCACTTTGACCAGCTAATCCGGTATTAACAACCTTGTTAATTTCACTGACTGATAACCCATAGCGCGCTATGGCAGATCGATTGTACTCAATCAGAATCTGGGGCATTCCTACAATCTGTTCAACATATATATTTCTACTTCCCTCCACAGTAGCGGTTAGGTTACCTATTTTTTGAGCATATCGCGCTAAAGTATCTAAATTTTCACCGAATATTTTACAAACAACATCCTGCTTGGCGCCCGTCATTAATTCATTAAAACGCATTTGAACGGGATATTGAAAACTCACTTTAAGTCCAGGAATTTCTGCAACAGCTTTCGTCATTTTCTCTGCCAACTCATTGAATGTTTTGGCAGAAGTCCACTCGCTTTTATCCTTTAATATAACCATCATATCGGCCGCTTCCATCGGCATAGGATCGGTTGGTATTTCACCACTTCCAATCTTAGTTACAACTTTTATCACTTCAGGGAATTTTTCTTTCAGAATACGGGCGGCTTTTTGGGTGCTTTCTATGGTCGTATTTAAATTACTTCCCGCCAATACTCTGGTCTCAACTGCAAAATCTCCTTCCTCTAAGGCTGGAATAAACTCACCACCCATTCCTGATAATACAAAGAGAGAGAGCGCAAAAAGTATGACTGCTATTGTAACAACTATTTTAGGAAAGGTTAAAACTTTTTTAAGTCCATGTTGATAATGTTTCTCTATAAAAGTCATCATTTTATCTGATAAAGTCTTTTTATGCGATAGCTTTTTACTCAATAAAATTGAACTCATCATGGGTATATAAGTTAAAGAGAGTATAAAGGCACCTAACAATGCGAAGACGACAGTTTGCGCCATTGGTATAAACATTTTACCTTCAATTCCACGCAAAGCAAAGGTTGGAAGGTAAACAATTAAAATAATTATTTGGCCAAAAACTACACTTCGTGCTATTTTTTTTGAAGCACCAATTACCTCTGTATCCATACTTTGCTGAGTAAGTTTATTGGTGTTTTTAAAATAATTGCTGCACGTAAGCTGATGCAATACAGCCTCTACAATAAACACCGAACCATCTACAATGAGTCCGAAATCTAAAGCACCCAAACTCATAAGATTGCCGATTACACCAAATAAATTCATCATAATAACAGCAAAAAGCATGGAAAGCGGAATAACGCTTGCCACTAGAAAACCTGCTCTTAAATTTCCAAGAAATACGATGAGAACAAATAAAACGATCAATGCACCTTCCATTAAATTGGTTTGAACGGTTCCGATGGCATTGTTTACCATTTTGGTTCTGTCCAAAAAGGGATCTATCATTACACCTTCAGGCAGAGTCTTTTGAATGAGAGCGACACGTTCTTTTACAGCTTTTATAACTTCACTGCTGTTTTCTCCTTTCAGCATCATAACAACCGCTCCTGAAACTTCGCCCTCATCATTGTAACACATCGCCCCATAACGGGTTGCATAACCCAATTGTACCGTTGCAATATCATTTATAAGAAGCGGTGTTCCATTTAAAGTCTTATGGATAAAAATACTTTTTATATCCTCAATGCTGCCAACCAGACCTTCACTTCTAATATATAGAACCGTAGGACCTTTTTCAATATAAGCACCTCCTGTATTCTGATTATTACTTTCAAGCGCTCTAAACACCTCATCAATGGTGATTTTATGTGCTTTTAATTTGTTAGGATCAACGGCAATTTCATACACTTTAAGTTTTCCACCAAAACTACTCACATCAGCGACTCCCTTTACACCTATTAATTGCCTGCGAACCATCCAGTCCTGAATTGTTCGCAATTCCATGGCATCATATTTCTTTTCATACCCTTTTTTGGCACGAACAGTATATTGAAAAATTTCCCCCAAGCCAGTAGAAACAGGGCCCATAGAAATGGTTCCAATACCTTGAGGTATTTCCGATTGCACTTGCTGAATGCGCTCAGACACTTGTTGTCGCGCCCAGTAAATATCTATACCTTCATTAAAAACGATTGTTACAAGGGATAATCCAAAACGGGAAAAACTTCTTATTTCCTTCAATCCAGAAATATTACTATTTGCCAGCTCTATCGGAAAAGTAATTAGTCGTTCAATATCTGTAGCACCGTATGAAGGTGCTATTGTAATAACCTGTACCTGATTATTTGTAATATCGGGCACGGCATCAATCGGTAATTTTGTAAATTCATAACTGCCATAACCTATTAATGCAATCGTAAAAAGCCCGATCACCAGTTTGTTTTTGACAGAAAATTCAATAATTTTCTCTAACATAATTTTTTCTATTAAAATTTAACACATCCAATTAGAAATGGATAGTGAAGATGAAATTAAAATTTAGTTATTAATCCAGATATGATTCTTACTTTCACCATGACAACTATTGCAAGCACCAGTTTTTATAGAGCCACCCATAAACTTTTTATTACCTGTTTTGGTAACCAATACGGGAAATAATCCTCCTCCAAAATTGACACTTTCAGTTGAATAGAAATTTCCTAGACCGTCCACTTGTAAATGTTTTACAAGTGTACCTCCGCCATTAGGTTGGGTATACAAATCAACAAAACCATTCGGATTTGTATTTACTTTTAAACTATCGTAAATAGTTCCGGCTATATTAAACCAACCTTCACCTTCACCACCCTTTTTGTGACAGTTCATACAATTTTCACCTGACTTGTGACTCTCTGAAGAACCATTATTAGAGATTTTGGTCTCGCTTTCCCCGTTTTTCTTACAACTTGCTATGGCTATTATAAATAGCATAGATATAAATATTACTGTTATTTTTGATTTCATTTTATCTAATTATTTTAAGGATTTTTTTTTTGAACATACCAATAAACGAACATTGTACGTGCTCAATATTGATTTTGAATTAAAAATAATTAGATAAATTTTGGCGGTTGCCAAATACTTGCGTGAAATGAAGATGTAAAAAGCAGTTCATCCAAAACCTGATAAGTATTTATATTGGGATGAATTGGTTTTAATATACTGTATGAGAATGAATTTGAGATAAAAACCGGAATATTAATATTGGCACAGCCATCATGTGATTTAAATGGCAGTTTCATATCTTTTGAGTAGTCGGCATCCTTTAAAGTATTTTGAGAGTAATGAATAGATAAAAATTCCCAAACTGACATTGAACTATTTTTTTCCTTATGCTCAATGAAATGTTCTATCAAAAAAGGTAATTTCACTAATTGACTAAGTTCAGTAGTCGATATCAAATAGACTGATAAGAGCGATATAGCAATAACTTTTTTCAGAATTGCGAAGATAGTTATAAGGTTTCTAATTTGTTTGAATTTTTATATTGATAACAATCAACTCATTTAATAGTATAGCAACTTTAAGCAGTTGTTTAAATAAATATTTTATTTCTCAATACCAACTCAAAAAAACAATTTTAGTGTTTATCTTCGAGTTTTAATTTCAATAAATTATATAAATCAAAATGAAATCAGAAGATAAAATAGTAGAATTACTCTCAGAAATGCTGATTAGGGATGATCAAGTGGTGGAAAAATTGGGAAACATGGTAACTTCACAGGAGAAAATTATTGTAAGACTCGACAGTTTAGAGAAAAGCCAAGCAAAAACGAACATAGAATTTTCTGAAATGCGTTTGTCGTTTATGCAAGTGGCTGACAGACTAGATGTTACGGCAGAGCATTAAAGACGAATTAGCCGTTTGGAATACAAGCTATTTATTTGATTTTAAATTTCAATAAATGATTTAAATCACTATGAAAGCAGAAGAAAAAAATTTAGAATTACTCTCAGAAATACTCATTAAAGATAATCAATTGGTAGATAAATTGGGAAATATTATTGTAAGACGAGATATTTTTTTGAAAAGCAGAGCAAGAATGATTGTAGAACTTTCTGAAATGCTTATGTCTTAAATGAAAATAGCTGAGTGACCAATAGTAACTCAGAACATGAAAGAAGTATGAGCCATATAGAAGACAAGGTATTTAATTGATGTTAAACAGCTTAATCCAATTGGGAAATAATTAAAAAAGCGGCAATTCGCCGCTTTTTTAATTATAGTATGTTAAAAACCTATTATTTTACTTCTTCAAAATCAACATCCTGTGCTGTGTCATTTCCGGCATTAGCGTTGGCCTGTTCTGGTTCTCCTTCAGTTGCATTTGCTTGTCCTTGTGGCTGTTGAGCGTTGTATAAGTCTTGAGAAGCCGCTTCCCAAGCTTTATTCAATGTTTCAGATGCTAAATCTAAAGCAGCAATGTCTCTGTTCTGATGCGCTTTTTTCAATTCTTCCTTTGCGTTAACAATGGCCTCTTTCTTTTCATCTGGAATTTTATCACCAAATTCTGTTAGTTGTTTTTCAGTTTGAAAAACCAAGGAATCTGCGGCATTAAGCTTTTCGATTTCTTCTTTGGCTGCTTTGTCAGAATCAGCATTGGCTTCAGCTTCGCGCTTCATACGCTCTATTTCATCCTTGCTCAATCCTGAAGAGGCTTCAATTCTGATTTTTTGTTCCTTACCCGTTCCCTGATCTTTTGCACTTACATGCAAAATACCATTGGCATCAATATCAAAAGTAACTTCAATTTTTGGTAAACCACGAGGTGCAGGTGGAATTCCATCTAAGTGGAATTTACCAATTGTTTTGTTATCTCGTGCCATAGAACGTTCGCCTTGTAAAACATGTATTTCTACAGATGGTTGGCTATCGCTTGCGGTACTGAATACTTCGCTCTTTTTTGTTGGAATTGTTGTGTTTGATTCTATAAGTCTAGTCATTACACCACCCATGGTTTCAATACCCAAAGAAAGTGGAGTAACATCCAATAGTAACACATCTTTCACTTCTCCTGTTAATACTGCGCCTTGAATTGCAGCTCCAATGGCCACAACTTCATCAGGATTTACGCCCTTTGAAGGTTCTTTTCCAAAAAAGTCTTTTACCAGTTTTTGAATGGCAGGAATACGTGTTGAGCCACCTACTAGGATAACTTCATCAATTTCAGAAGTAGAATAACCTGAATCTTTTACCGCTTGACGACATGGTTCGAGCGTGCGCTGAATCAATTTGTCAGCCAACTGCTCAAATTTAGCTCTTGAAAGGGTTCTAACAAGATGTTTTGGCATTCCATCAACCGGCATAATGTATGGTAGATTAATTTCTGTTTGTTGTGCACTTGATAATTCAATTTTAGCTTTTTCAGCAGCCTCTTTCAAACGTTGCAGGGCCATTGGGTCTTTGCGCAAATCCAGATTTTCATCTTTTTTGAATTCATCAGCCAACCAATCAATAATAACATGGTCAAAGTCATCACCACCAAGATGGGTATCACCATTGGTTGATTTTACTTCAAAAACGCCATCTCCCAATTCAAGAATGGAAACGTCAAACGTTCCACCACCTAAATCGTAAACTGCAATTTTCATGTCTTTGGTACGTTTGTCCATACCATAAGCCAATGCCGCAGCAGTAGGTTCGTTTACAATTCTCTCAACTTTTAAGCCTGCAATTTCACCAGCTTCTTTTGTTGCTTGACGTTGCGCATCATTAAAATATGCTGGAACTGTAATTACCGCGCGTGTTACTTCTTGACCCAAGTAGTCTTCAGCTGTTTTTTTCATTTTTTGCAAAACGATGGCTGATATTTCTTGTGGCGTATATTTTCTATCGCCAATTTGAACACGAGGAGTATCATTATCACCTTTAACAAGTTTGTAAGTGATATTTTTCATTTCCGACGTTACTTCACTGTATTTACGTCCCATAAAGCGCTTAATAGAACTAATGGTGTTCTGAGGGTTGGTGATGGCCTGGCGTTTTGCAGGATCACCAACTTTTCTTTCTCCGTTGCCGTTATCTAAAAAAGCGACAATGGATGGCGTTGTTCTGTGGCCTTCACTGTTTGGAATTACCACTGGTTCATTACCTTCTAAAACTGATACACACGAGTTGGTTGTACCTAAGTCTATTCCGATTACTTTACTCATTTTTTCTTTATATTTTTTCTTCCTTTGAACAATAAAAATGCCAAAGGAATTTTGACAAAATTAACTGACATTTAGACAGATATCAAAAGGAGAAATTATTTACAAATAACTAAATACCAGAGGCTTGATTGTATTTTGTAAGTTTGTCAATGTATTACATTTCGTCAAATTGGTACAAGAGTATAGTGCTTAAAAATAAGGAAATAAAAAAAGCATCTGCTTTTGACAGATGCTTTAAGATTTTAGAGATGAATATTATTTAGCCAACTTTTACATTTATTGCATTAATACCCTTTTTACCTTGCTCAACTTCAAAAGTTACGGTATCATTCTCGCGAATGTTATCGATTAAACCTGAAGAATGAACGAAGATATCGCTACCTCCGTTACTTGGTGAGATGAATCCGAAACCTTTGGTTTCATTGAAAAATTTTACTGTTCCTTGTTGTGACATTGTATTATATTTAATTTTTAAAAATTCAAAGGTAGGGCAATATCTGCTTTAAACAAGGATTTATTTAACAATAGTGCTTATTTTCTTAAAATTATTAATTTTTCAAAATTTTACGTCTAAGGTTGATTTCTCCAAACTTAAAAACCGTTTATTAAATTTTGATGCTGATTACACAAGCTGCTAAAGCAACATATTTTACTTTAAAAAAGAATCAATGTACAGATCTTCAACAATTAGCGGCCAATAAATGCCATAGCCCAATGGAGAAATTTTATAGAAGTTTCTTTTAATTTTACTTGCCTTAAAAAGCTTTGTAGAAATTTTATCAAGCTCAATAGCTATTTGCTTTCCATCAATCATCAGAAACAAAGTGCTTCTGTCAAATTTTATATCGGTCATATTATGTGTGGCTTTTCTTGTTTCTAACTGTTTCATTATTACACTCATTTACAGCGTTTCAAGATATAATTCCTCTACTTTTTTTCTTGCCCACGCAGTTTTTCGTAAAAAAACAAGACTTGATTTAACACTTGGATTTTCATTAAAACAATTAATATTTATGCGTATACCCAACTGTTCCCAGCCATAAAAATTAACCAAATGATTGATCATACTTTCAAGTGTTACACCATGAAGTGGGTTATTCGGCTGATTAGTATCCATTCGTCAAAATTAAAATAAATTCAAACATTCAAGGTAGGTGATTTAGCAATTTTTTTTACAATCACCTAATTTTATTTTTTACAAATAATTTCATAATGATCTCTCATTCAGCTTATTGAAAAATAATTTCCCAAGTTGTCAACAATTACTTGCATGCTCTCATTTTTCTTTTACTTTTGTTTCTAAGTTGGAATTATTGTTAATGCCTAATATTTAAAGTTTATGAAAAGAAAATCAGAAAAAATAATTGAATTTGTGGGGAGAGCTTCTTCTGAAAAATTGACATCAGAAGCGCAAGATGCGGCTTCTGCTTCCTCCATAGCCATGCTGTTTAAACGCATTGAACGCAAGCGCAAATACGCTTTGTAGATTTCTTAAAGTAATAATCTACTGATTTACTATAATCATACCTTGTAAAGCTTAAATGGTTAAGTTATGCAACTATATTGTTAAAAGGTATTACAAATAATTAGATATTAAGCCCAATAAAAATGGCTTATTTTCCTCTTCCTTGAACCATGATGAGAAGGGTATAGATTAATATTTTAAAATCTAATCCAAGGCTCATATTTTCTAGATACAGCAAATCAAATTTGAGCCTTTGAAGCATTTCATCAATATTTTCTGCGTAGCCATATTTTACCTGTCCCCAAGATGTTATGCCTGGTCGTATCTTATGTAAGCGAACATAATGTGGAGATTTTTGTACAATTTGATCTATGAAAAATTTTCTTTCTGGTCGAGGACCTACCACCGACATTTCGCCTTTCAACACATTATAAAACTGTGGCAATTCATCCATCCGTGTTTTTCTGAGAAATCTGCCAAATCGCGTGATGCGAGGATCATCTTCCTTAGAAAGCTGAGGACCAGCTTTCTCTGCATCAATACGCATTGTTCTGAATTTTATGATTTGAAAGGGTTTTCCATCAATTCCAATTCGTTCTTGCCTAAAAAACATTGGTCCTTTGCTGCTTAGCCAAATTCCTAAACCAAGAAAAATAAATAAGGGTGATGCCAATAACATAACAAGAACTGAAAATACAATGTCAAAAATTCGCTTCACCGATTTTTGCCAATAAGGCATAATCTCTGTATTCACCTCTATTAAGATGGCTCCCAAAATATTGCTCATTCTTACAGAGCCTGAAAGAATATCATATATATCAGGAATGATTTTTATCGCTACATGCTTTAATGACAAAAGATTAAGAATCTTATTTATTTTATCATTTTCTTGGGTTTCAATGGCTATTATAACTTCTTCGATATGGTGAGTATCAATTATTTCAGGTAAGGTTGAATAGTTACCAAGCCAAGAAAGTCTTTGTTGCATTAAGGCTATATTTTCTCCATTCACCGTTATAAAACCTTTAAAGTAATAACCTTCCTTTGTTTTTGAATTTTGAAGTTCATCAAACAGGATGGTTGCATTTTCATTGCTTCCTATTAAAATGGTGTTGAAACCCAATTTACCACTCGTAATTTTACGATGTATGGAAGTCGAAATTATTATCCTGAAGAACGCGGTAAGCGAAAAATGAAAGACAAACAGCACCAAAATTGTTTGATAGTATGACTTATAGGAAGCGATATAGTCGTCCAAAATCAATCCGAAGAAAATGAGAATAACGCCAAGAATTGTGAGAAGCAGAAGTTCTGATAATTCTTTTAATCTGGATTTTTTAAGGATATTGTTATATAAACCGTATATACCGTATAAAGAAACCCAAGCAATAGCAATAAGAAACACCCCGATATAAAATTTATAATCAGAGAATACAACGTTTATAGTCTGGTTCTCTAAATGCATTTTACGAAATACAAACATGAGAAACCATGAAAGCGCAGCTGTAAATAAGTCAGCAAATAAGTAAAGAAACTTGTAATGTGTGCGGCTCAAAAATGCAATAACTTTATATTGTCAATTAGCATAACGGCAGGTTTAGTAGTATTATTGACTGCGTTGATAAATATTCTGAACTTTTTACCGGTATTCTGTGAGCTATTCACATCTCCTGATAATCTGATATAGGCTTTTTTCCAAATTGTAGGGCTGGGAAAGCTTATGTATACTGGAAAGCCGACATCTATAGATGACCCGCTAGTTGGATACATTCCAAATTGAATTGGAACATCAGCTCTGTAATTTACCTCCAGATAAATCTCAGAAGTTCCTCTTGGCAAGTCAAATACATCAATGCTACTGTTTTCAAATGTACCTGGCTTTGCGTTATAATCTACTTTTCCTGTGTATTTGTTTCCGGCCTTGCCAAATTCGAAAACTTCGTTGCTCAATCCAGTTATTTTTAAGGAATCAATGGTTGCGGTAATCCCTGTTTTTTGCATAGAAACCGCAAAATCTTCAAAATCTTCTACCCACGGAAATTTAACATCACTCTTATATTTCACAATAGGCTTTAATGTATCAATTTCTGTTTCTTTCAGGAAGACTGTTTTTTGATAAAAATCATAGAATGGATAAAATTTCCTATTATTACTTTGACCATTAACCTTAATTCCCGCGAATACAATAATTTCAGTTGAATCTTTTTTAAGAATGGGTACCATGCAGGGCAGTTCAAATACACCAATTAATTCACCATTGGCCAAAATCCAAGCATCTTGAATATCATTTGCAGTGCTTCCCTGAGAACCATCTGACTTTACCGAAAGGCTTATTTTATCTATAAATATATAGGAGGGAACAGGCTCTATTTTATCAATAGCTTTGCAACCACCAAGTAAAATGATTAAGAAAAGAATGTTATAAATCTGGATTATCCGCATTTCACCACAAAATTTCTTTCAAGCTGATCGTAAATTTTGTCGGCTACAAATTTAATGGCTAAGTGGTCATATAAAGAAGCTCTAGAATTCTTTTTTGTTTTTACAGCGTGAATAAAATTATCCAACTCTGTATTTGCAATATAGTTTGAATCTCTTTTTTCGAAGGTTTCAATGTGACCGCTGAGGTTGTCGCTTTCATCGGTATTCTCCCAGAAGGAGGCATCTGTAGAGCTAAAGGCTTTGATACTGTTGTTAAGATGATCAACGGTATAGTAACTGTTATTTTGGTAAAAACGAGTTTTATGAATATCTTTAATGGCTATTTTACTACCGGAAATATTGGCTATACAAGCGTTTTGAAATTCGATTCGAATATTAATAATATCCGGATCATTGTAAATAACACCAACTCCAGTAGCATGCACATGTTTGATATCAGAGTTTACGGTTGAAAGAACTAGATCCAGATCTTCAAGTAAAACATCAGAAATTATTGAAAGCTGGGTTGATCGTCTCTTATACTTTGTAAAATGGCTTGTTTCTACAATTCTTGGTACTATATTTTTTTCTTTAATAGATGTAAAAAGCTCTGTAAACCGATGCTGAAACCCCATTTGAACCACAACCTGTGCTTCTTCAGCTAAATTATGTAGCAGCAATAATTCATCTGAAGTTAAGGGAAATAAGCTGTTTATAAATACATGCTTGCAGTTTCTAATGATATGTTTTAGTTCTAAAAAATTTGCATGTAAGAGATCATTAATAATAACTGCATCATTTTTTAATAATAGTTCATTGAGTGACCCATACTGATAGAGCCCATCCAAGTCACTTTCAAAGCCACCAGTTAATATGTAACTATTATCCGCTTTTCCTTTAAAAGCTACATCGGGCTGCAAAAAATTGTCAATTGGTAAAAAATTTCTTTTTCCAACCAATCCAACTTTTATAATATTGTGAGATGCTTGTAACAAATTTTCTACGAAAAACGGTTATAATCAGAATTAACCGAAATAATATTATCATTTAACTGTACAAAATTTTGAACACACGCCCCGATACCTACAAACATCAAGGAAGAAGACGCTTACTCTGTGCATACCTTGCTGACAAAAAAATTTCAGACACCAATGTTTTGAATAGCATGGAAAAGGTTCCTCGCCATTTATTTATGACCAAGGATTTTGAGGACAAAGCTTATGAAGATGTTGCCCTTCCTATAGATGAAAACCAAACCATATCACAACCATTTACAGTTGCTTTTCAAAGTCAGGCTTTGGCAATTAAGAAAGGAGACAAAGTACTGGAAATAGGCACAGGCTCAGGTTATCAGGCAGCAGTTTTAGCAGAAATGGGAGCGGAAGTATATTCTGTAGAACGTCTTGAGAAACTACATACACAGGCTAAAAAAATTCTTGGACAATTATATCCAAATGTAAAATTATTTCTTAGTGATGGCACCCTTGGTTTGCCAAATTTATCACCATTTGATAAAATAATTGTGACCGCTGCCGCACCCAAATTTCCGGATGTATTAATCTCTCAATTGAAACCAGGGGGCATTGCCATTATTCCAATTGGTGATCTAAAAAATCAAAAAATGATACGCATTGAAAAGAGTGTTGACAACAAAATTTACCAAAAAGAGCTGGGTGACTTTAGATTTGTACCACTCATAGGTAAAGATGGTTGGAAAAACGATTAGCTTAATTTTATTGTGCTGTGTTCTCAGAATTGAGATGTCGGCATCCTCTTTTCGCTATTATTATTATTCTCCGGCCTCAACCTTAAAGATGACCGAAGCTTGCAAACTATTTAATTTAAAGGCTGCCGACATAGATTCACTGCTTGCATTTAATAAATTATCTTCAAGCAATATTTTGGTAAAAGGTAAAAGATACAAAATGCCTATTAGAGTATATGTTTTTGATGGAACGAGCATTCGTTCTACCGTTGGAATCGAAAATTATAATACAACACTCTCAATTCAAAAGTACAATGAGTGGGCTGAAAAGGAGGGCATTAAAAAAGAACTCAAAAAATTAAAAGAAATTTGGATTCCGATTAGTTTTTTAGTTGAAAAGAAAGCCAAATTTGAACCTTACGAAATATGTTATAAGCTTCTTGGAAAAGAATGTGAGAAAGTGATTGTAAATGACAATAAACTCAAAGGTCATTTATTTTATCTTATAAGCGGTCACGGAGGCCCCGATCCGGGTGCAAATTGTAAAAAGGATAGCAATTTGTTGTGCGAAGATGAATATGCATACGATATTATTTTACGACTGGCTAGGAATTTAATTTCACAGGAAGCAAAAGTTATTATGGTTGTTACGGATAAAAATGATGGTATTCGTGATGAAAGTTTCCTAGCTTATGACAGCGATGAAACAGCTTTTGATGAGATGGTAATTCCACTCAATCAAATTGAGCGGCTTAAACAACGCACCGATCAGATTAATAAATTGTATCGAACTAATGAGAAAAAGTATATTCAAAGACTCATCGAAGTTCACATTGACAGCAGGCATGAAACAAAAAAAATAGATTTGTTCTTTTATCATTATCCAGGCAGTGCAGATGGTAAAAAACTGGCTGAAAACCTGCTTGAAACTGTAAAATCCAAGTACAATACCCATCAAAAAAGCCGCGGATATAATGGAATTGTTCAAGAAAGAAACCTTTATTCTCTTCGTAAAACATTGCCAACGAGTGTATATATTGAAGTTGGTAACATAACCAATGAATTTGATCAAAGAAGAATTCTTATTGCCAATAACCGTCAGGCCATGGCCAATTGGCTAGCGGAAGGGTTGATGAAATAAATTAGTTGTAAGTGATAAGTTGTAAGTGAAAAATGAAAAGTTCAATAGGAAAAAGACTTTTAGATTTATAAGAATACCAACTTTTAAAATCTGTGTGTTGGATTAAAATTAGAAAGCTTACTTCATTATTGATTTCAGAAAAACGCGCAGAGGATAAGACATAAGTTATACCACTTGACACTCACGACATAACACTCACGACATA
>Ga0163144_10015964_pt1 | contig 15415 bp, 10 predicted proteins | sample OliLak19BULKMAT1_FD_123175 | JGI IMG/M metagenome (GOLD analysis project Ga0163144, IMG submission 123175) | Freshwater microbial mat bacterial communities from Lake Vanda, McMurdo Dry Valleys, Antarctica - Oligotrophic Lake LV.19.BULKMAT1 | ecosystem: Environmental > Aquatic > Freshwater >...
AATACTTCGGACAAATTTTGAGCAGATTTTAAGGCTCAAACCCTGATTCAACCGTGGGCGGGATCTTATTTTCAAAGTCAGGAGCAGAGCTAACTTTGAAAAAATAGCTCAATCCTGGAACTGTAAGCCCTGCAAGCCCTGTAGAATCGTTCAACAAACTGTCCGGACTATTGACATAGAGTTCTTCATGCAAGTTGCCCTGCCACGGGCGGTAGGTAATTCCTATCCCAGTGCAAATCAAAGCGATGTATAACCAACCTCATAGGTGTCATCCTGAAGGTCGTGTGGGGGACGATCGGAGTTCAAATTCTTCGCTTCACGTCGTTTTCTTGCATTTGCTTTAGTGACAGTTGCAAAAAACTTGCCCATTGATGTACTAAGCTGTATCTGCTCTCCAAAAAGCATAATGGAGCTAGGGAAACATTCAATCATGATCAGGTTAGAGATAGCCTGATTAACCGTAGTGGAGAGGAATCATTATTTAAGAGTTGCAAGATATTTTACGGTGATATTTTTAATTGACATAGTCAGCTAACTGAATTTTAGGCATACTAGTTGCGAAACACTCTATATATCTTTAACACTATTAATTAATGATGCGACACTAATCAATAGTGGTGGATTGATACGGGTGAATTGATATGGATGAAATTGTAGTAGACGGACTGTCTTGATCTGCTTCTACGCCTAGTTTTTAATATTTATGTAGATGTTTACCTGTATTAGGGACACTTCTACTGTCGAAGAGAGTGTAACCTTACAGTTACTTAACTTAGGATGAAATGGCTTACATTTTATCAAGCGAATACGTCTATGCTGATTGGATAACATGGTTCTGAGGAATTTTCTTCTAACTAACTTCATCTCAAAGACGAAAAGCCTCAGGAGCAAGCTTGCTCCTAGTCGTAAAATCATTGAGCCATACTCCTATTGGTGCAACCAACAATTGAGTTGGCTACTTAGCTACCTAGAACGAGCAGGAAAGGTATTTCCAAGTTCGTCATTCCAGGGTCTTAGCGTGCTATCTCTCATTATCCAACTGTCTCTATACCAGGAGAGCAGTGCATGAAAGCTCAAGAAACCGGAAAGCCTAAATTGCTGGTCGTCGATGATGAGCCAGACAATTTAGATTTGCTTTACCGTACTTTCTACAGGGAATTTAAAGTTCTGAGGGCTGAAAGTGCGCCTGCCGCTTTGGATATCTTGACCCATGAGCCGGATGTGGCTGTAATTATTTCCGATCAACGAATGCCCTTAATGAGTGGCACTGAGTTCTTAAGTCTCACGGCAACTCGCTACCCCGATATTATTCGCATTATCTTGACGGGTTACACCGATGTCGAAGATTTGGTGGAAGCCATTAATACAGGCAAGGTGTTTAAATACGTCACAAAGCCGTGGGATGACGAGGAATTGAGGGCGGTCGTTCGTCAAGCCCTGGATACGCACAATGTATTGAAGACACGGACACGGGAGCTAAGTCGCACGCTACGGCAGGAGTCTCTGCTTAATGCAGTTACAAATACTATCCGCAGTGCGTCTAGCTATCGCCAGATTCCCCAAACGATCGTTGACACAGTGGGGCACATGTTTGAGGTAAGCTGCTGTGTCTTGCGCTTAAATCAAGGCGATCGGCTAGAAGACACCTGTTTCGCGTATCAAAAAGACGACGATCGCTCCTCTCTGCCGCTATTAGCGCAAACAGTTTGGAGAACGCTTGATGTGCAGGTGCTGCATGAGGTGTCCACTGACCCAACCTTGCAGGAGAACACGCCTGAAGCAGAGTCGCAACGCCACGCCCTGAGCGCTTTAAATATTCAGTCCACGCTATTGGTGCCACTGGTGTGTCGTCAGGAACTCATGGCGGTTTTAGCACTGCACCAGCGGGAACAGGTACGGGAGTGGCAGGGAGATGAGATTCAACTGGTGATTATGGTGGCTGACCAAGCAGCGCTGTCGCTCTCTCAGATGGGGGCCTATGAGCAGGTGCGGGCAGCGGCAAAACGCGAGGCGCTGATCAATACCATTACCACTGCGATCCGATCGTCCCTTGATCCCCAAGATATTTTTGCTGCCATTACCCAGCAATTAGGTCAAGCCTTGCACGCCGATGGCTGTGCATTGTCGCTGTGGACAGAGGATGACGAATATGTCCAGTGTGTGGGGTTATACGATCCCTCCCTGCCTAATGCCGGATTAGTGTTGGCTGAACTGATGCCTTCATCGGGACAGATACCGGATCATTCAGCGACAGGACAAAGTGGCTCTACCCCCCCAAGTTTGGGAGCTAGGACTGATATCGCTTGGGCTAATGCTCCAGGGAGTGGGGACACTCCAGGGCGGCAGTTGCCCCAATCTTTAGTTCCAATCAGGAGTAATCCTGTGTTTCAGGCGTTATTGGCAACTCAGCAACCGGTGGCGATCGACGACTTGAGTCAACACCCAGAGATGCGGACAAGCGACCTCCCCTTGCGATCCCTAGCGCGGGCATTGCTCGTTGTCCCTCTTCTATCTGAGGGTAAGATCATTGGCAGCATTACGCTACGGCAGACCCATGAATCGCGGCAGTGGAAGCCTTCAGAAATTTCCCTGTCCCAAGCGGTGGCAGTGCAGGCGGCGATCGCCGTGCAACAGTCTCGGCTGTATCAAAAAACCCGCCAGCAGGCAGAGCAATTGCTGGAACTCGATCGCCAGAAAACCGAATTTTTCCAAAATATTTCCCACGAATTTCGCACCCCCCTGACGCTAATGATTGGGCCCTTGGAGTCGGCAATTTCCCAAGGGCAAGGCTTGTCCTATGAGCAGGGGACGATCGCTCTCCGCAATTCGCGTCGTCTTTTGAGGCTAGTTAACCAGTTACTGGACTTGCAGCGATTGGATGCAGGGCGAATGCAACCCAGTTTTCGCCCCTGTAATCTTGTGGAGTTTGTGACCCAAATCACCGAGTCCTTCCGTCCCTACTGTGAGCGGAAAGGCCTACACCTCATCACCGAATTTAGTACCTGCCCGCCCGTGTATCTGGATTTAGAGCGCTTCGACAAAGTGGTGTATAACCTGTTATCCAACTCTATGAAGTTCACTGCTCCCGGCGGCACCCTTACCCTCACTATCCAAACGGCTGGGGATTATTGCCTGCTCAAGGTGAAAGACACCGGGATTGGCATTCGCCCTGATCAAATTCCCCACTTGTTTGAGCGCTTTCGGCAAGCTGAGGGGTCAGCTAACCGGAGTTACGAGGGCAGCGGCTTAGGGCTAGCTTTGGTCAAGGAGTTGGTGGAACTTCACGGGGGACAAATTTCGGTCGAGTCAGTGTATCAAGAGGGAACCACGTTCACTGTTTGGATGCAAGTCGGGACTGGGCATTTACCATCGCAACAAATTATTGTGGTGCCCACGGAAGTGCCCATAGAAGTGCAGCCAGGACGGGCGGCGGTGGAACTGGCAGATATTGAAGCCGACTTGATCGAAGTGGCTCCCCCACCTACTGTGGGGGCTGGTGTAGAAGATGTTCAACAAGCTGCCGCTCTTACTCTGAGACCTAGCACTGACTTACCTGTTGCTTCTCCGTCTTCCCTGGTGCTGGTGGTGGATGACAACCCCGATCTGCGAACTTATGTATCTGGCATTTTGAAGCAGGTGGGGTATCAGGTTTGTACCGCTCGGAACGGGTCTGAAGGATTCCAGGTCGCCCAGCAGCAGCGGCCTCATTTAATTGTGACGGATTTGATGATGCCCCTAGTTTCGGGACTCGATTTGATTCAAATGATCCGCACAGACGAGACTTTGAAGGGCACCCCAGTCATTTTGCTCACCGCCAAGGTGGACGAGGATACTCGCATTGAAGGTACAGAAAGAGGGGCGGATGCCTATCTAGCCAAGCCGTTCAACGATCGGGAACTCTTGGCAGAAGTCCGCAATCTATTAGCCCTGAAGGCCAATGAACGCCGAGTGGCAGAACTCAACACCTACTTAACGGAGTCGGTGCTGCGGCGCTTTTTACCTCCCGCGATGGTGCAAAAGGCCGCCGCTGGAGAACTAGGGTTAGACTTGCGCCCTGAACCACGGCTGATTACCGTGCTGTTTAGCGACATTATTGGGTTTACGCAATTGTCCAACACGTTACGATCGCGCCGAGTGGCTGAGCTATTAAATGAGTATTTGGCAGAAATGACCCACGCTATTTTTGAGAACGGGGGCACCGTCGATAAGTTTATGGGTGACGCGGTGTTGGCTCTCTTTGGAGCGCCCGAAGAATTATCTCCCAATGAACAGGTGCGTCGGGCGATCGCCTCTGCCCGCCAGATGTATCATTCCCTCCACGCCCTGAATGAGCGCTGGCAAGCCCAGGGGATCAGTCAGGTGCAATTCCGTTGTGGCATTCATCAAGGAACAGCGGTGGTTGGGATGTTTGGTAGCCAGGAGCGGGCCGACTACACCGCTATCGGGCCCAGTGTGAACATCGCCGCTCGGATTCAAGAGGCCGCTGAGCCAGATTGCATTCTCGTATCGGCGGCAGTAGCAGATTATCTCAGCGAAGAAGAAATTACTAAAGTCAGTCCGTTAAATCTTAAAGGCATTGACGAAACCGTCCTGACCTTTGCTGTAGACCCTGGTAGTCCGCCCGATTCTTCTGCTCCAAGTTTGGCTTAATCATGGCACGGTTGCATCTTTTTCAAGCTCCAGTTCAAGTTAAGGCTCCAGTTCAATCGCTCCAAAAACCTGATAAATCAGACTCGCTCCGCCGATGGTCTGCGGGTTTTGCTGGCTCAGTGGCGATTCATGCGCTGCTAGCCTTGGGGGCTGGGATGATTGGCAGTGCCTCTCTTGCACCCCAAGCCACCCTGATCCCCATCGATGTAGTGCCGATCGATCGAATGGCAAATCATCCTGAAAATGCTCCATCTGTCGCCACCCTTTCCACGACTTCTCCCACCGTAGCTCCCGCCTCCGCTTCACCTCAGTTTAGCCAGCCATCAAGCCAGCCCCCAAGTGAAGTCACTTCACAGCCCCCGAATTCTGGTCTTGCACCGATCACTGATCTGCCCCAACCTGCATCCCCACCGATCGCTCTCTCCCAGGCTGATCCCGTTCCGTCCTCCCTTCCCAATTCTTCTCCCAAGATTGAAGTCTCTGCTCCCTCCCCTCAAACCATCAACGCCCCTCCCCTCCCCATCTCTCCGTCTCCCCAACTTCCAATCCCTTCTGCAACGCCCCAAATTGATGCCCCCAAGCCAACCCTATATGCAGCGCGGGTCAGCGTTGGGGCCCTTAGCCTCCGAGATGTGGCAGAACAGGGCGCGAAACCTAAGACAATACGTCAAGAGTTCACCGCCAATGGTGCAACCTGTCCCACAGCTTCAGCAAGTGGAAGCCATTTTGGTCAGCCTGTCGGGTTGATGGTTACCGTGGATGACCGGGGACGAGTAGTTGCAGGAGATACGGTGGTTCAGGAGCCAGTGGACAGGGGAGAGTACGATCGCCTTGCCCTGTGCCTTGTTAATGCCTGGGAATTTGAGCCAGCCTCTAACGGGGGTAGCGCTGTGTGGAGCAATGTGTTGGTTCGGGTTACGGTGGACGAACTTTAAAAACCTATCTAGAAAGCCAGACGTTGCTTCTGTCCAGTTTGATTTCCAACTAGGGCACCCTAAGATGAATTTCAGAGCTAGGGTTGAGCAGTGTGAGCTATGGATTACGCAGCATTTCTGGAGCAATTGCCGCTGTTGGATGACAACTGGGGAGGTGCGGATGTTTGCCCCAAGTCCGATCGCTTCCAATCGATTCTCACCCAGACTGAAGCTACAGTTTCTGCAACCCTCCTTCAGGCACTCAATGCAGCGGTGGCTGCAATGGAGCCTGAAGCCGTGTACTGCGAAATTGGCTGCCAGGGAGCAACCTTTGCGGGGGCACTTTTGGATCACCCAGAGCGATCGGCCTACGCGGTTAACGATTTTTCTGCGGTGAGTCCTGAGCCTTCCCAGCGCTTTACCGTCTTCATGGAGGTACTCAGCGCTTTTAATCTAGAGGAACAAGTTTTAGTCTGTGATCAGCCTTTCGAGGAGTTTTTTGCTGACCTGCGATCGGCTGAAACCGTAGACCGCATCGGCGTGTACTTTTACAACAGTGCCCCCGACTATCGCGCTCAGTTGATGGCTTTATTACTAGTCACCCCTTTCCTGGCTGAACAGGCATTAATTCTGCTGGGGAACAGTGCCACTAGTGCTGTACAGCAAGCCAGTTGCGACTTCCGAGCCAGCCATCCCCAGTGTCGGCTGCTTTTAGAATGGGAATCTGTGACGATTCTCCACTGGGATGCGGCTACCCATCAGGGCGATGATTGGGAAACCTTGAGCCGATCGCGGGATCATCTGCTGATCAACTTTCTGGCAGATTCTGGACGTGAATTTGAGATCCAGCGGCATAGACTGGAAACCCTTTACGCCGAAGCCTTGACCTTGCACCAAGCTGGCTATCTACCAGAAGCGAGGCAAATGTATCAGGAGCTATTGCGCTGGGATGGGCGTAACTCTGAAGCTTGGCGCGGATTGGGGCTAATTGACCACGCATCAGGGCAGTTGGAGGCAGCTTATGAAAGTCTATTGAAGGCAGTGCGGTATGACGGATCTCAGGCAGTGCAGCACTACAGCTTTGGGCTGGTGTTGGAGGATCTGGGCAGGATGACTGAGGCAGCTTGGGCTTATGAGCAGGCGATCGTCCTTGACCCAACGTATATTCAAGCATACAACAACTTGGGCAATCTTTTGCTAGAGCGCAGAGCCATGCAGGAGGCGGAGCAGGTGTACAGAGCCGCAATTACTGCCTGTCCAGAGCATTTTGGGGGACATTTGAATCTGGGAAATCTTTTGATGACTCAAAACTACGTTGAACAAGCGATCGAAGCTTATACCACTGCGCTTCACCTTGATCCCCGCAACCCTGACATTTTGCACAATCTGGCAGCCGCCCATGCCGCCCAGAATGACCCCGCCCAGGCTGCCCTCTACTACGGGGATGACTGCTACCAACGAGGGGATTACACCGCAGCCCTGGGACACTATCAAATCGCCATCGCCTTACAACCCAGCGAGGATGCCTACATTGGTTGGGCTGAGTCGCACAATTGTCTAAAGGAGCGGGAACAGGCGATCGAAGTCTATCGGGAGTCGGTGCGCGTCTTGCCCCAGTTGCCTAAACTACACCTGTATTTGGCTTTAGCGTTACAAGAGTATGGCTTAACGGAGGAAGCGATCGCCACTGCCACTGAAGCGTTACAACACTTTCCCACAGATTTGGGATTGCAGTTAGTCGCGTGGCTCAGCCTGCCCATCATCTATCAAACCCAAGCAGAAATTTCTGTCTATCGCCAGCGCTTTATAACCGGACTCAGCCGCATCGTCGAAGGACTAGTCTTGGAAACTTCAGAGCAAAAGCAACAGGCACTAGCAGGACTAGATCGCCACACCAATTTCTACTTGTCCTACCAGGGATTGCCCGATCGCGACCTCTATGTTGAGTATGGGCAATTCGTCCATCGCATTATGGCCGCCAACTATCCCCAGTGTGTGGAACCGTTGCGAATGCCACCCTTGACAGCCGATCGCCGGATTCGAGTCGGCTATTTTTCCTTTCATTTAGAAAACCATAATGGGGCACGATGGGCCTTGGGTTGGCTCCAACACCACGATCGTCAGTCCTTCAACATCCACTGCTACCATGCCGGGCGCACCGGAGATCGGGTGACACAGCAGTTTCAACGCTACAGTGACCGCTTCTATCACATGCCCCATGATTGGGAGAAGCTCTGTGAGCAGGTTTTGGCTGATCAGTTGCATGTGTTGGTCTTCCCTGACATTGGCATGACCCCGCACATGGGGACGATCGCCGCCCTCCGCCTTGCCCCTGTGCAATGCACTGCCTGGGGACACCCAGTCACCTCTGGCTCTCCCACGGTAGACTATTATCTTTCAAGTGAATTAATGGAGCCAGAAACTGGGCAAGACCATTACTCTGAGCGCTTGGTACGTTTACCCAATTTGGGATTTTCCTACCCCAAGCCGATTTTGCCAGATACTCCCAAAACTCGCGCCGATTTTCAGATCGCTGAAACTGCGATCGTCTACCTCTGCTGTCAATCTTTATACAAATATTTGCCACAGTATGATTTTGTCTGGGTGGAAATTGCCCAACGTGTCCCCCACGCTCAATTTGTGTTTCTGACCCAAGCTACAACTCAAGTCATCGCTCAATTTCGGCAACGAGTACACCAAGCCTTCAGCACAGCTAATCTGGATAGTGATGCCCACTGCATTTTCCTACCTCCCCAAAATCATTCAAACTATCTCTCTCTAAATTTGTTGTCAGATGTATTCCTGGATAGCTTTGATTGGACGGGCGGCAACTCCACCCTGGAAGCGATCGGGTGCAACTTACCCATCGTCACCTGTCCCAGTGAATTCATGCGGGGGCGGCACTCCTATGGAATTTTGCACCGATTGGGAGTCACAGAGACAATCGCCAAAGATCCCCAGGACTACATCGAACTCGCTGTCAAATTGGCCCAAAACCCAGCTTGGCGACAAAGCATCATCAAACGAATGCAGCACCGTCTTGGTGATCTCTACGACGATCGCGTCTGTGTCCAAGGGCTAGAAGCCTTTTATCGGCAAGTGGTAGAAAATGGAGGTTAGGAGATTTCCTTTATCCCCGTCGCTTTTCTTGGCGTTTTTGGGCGAACCAGGTTTGTAATTGTTCTCGACAAGCAGGCTCCAAAACACCGCGCAGCACCGGGAGCCGATGAAACGAAACCGCACTATCGGGTAGGTTCAAGACCGTGCGAATTGCCCCCGTTTTGGGATCGCTGGCTCCATAGACCAACAACCCGAGTCGCGCCAGGACGATCGCCCCTGCACACATTGGGCAGGGTTCTAAGGTGACGTAGAGGGTATGGGTATTCAGGTACCAATTTTGGGCGGCGTGTCCGACTGCCCGTAGCGCCACAATTTCTGCGTGGGCAGTGGGATCAGAATCTCGCTCTCGCCGATTTTCACCTATTGCAACTAAATTACCCTCTGCGTCAATAATGACGGCTCCAACAGGCACTTCCCCCGCTGCACCAGCCCTCGCAGCTAATGCCAAAGCCTGCTCCATCCAGCGACAATGGTTAAGGTAATCTGGGCTATCGATCGCAGGGAAAGGCAGGTCGAGGTTCAAGGTCTCTGGGATGTTGAGTAATTTATGCTCATTCCTTGGGCTGAGGGAGCAAAGCCAATTTGTCAGGATAAACCTGGATATCCATTTGGGCATCGTCACGGGTGGCCAACGATCGCGTTGCCTCACCCAAGTACACAAGCTGCGACACCCCTGGCTGCGGGTGCAGAATAGTTCGCATCCGAATATTTAACTGCGTTTGTCCACGACCTAGGCGACCGGGCGAGAACAAATTACTGGCAGCTTGGCGCAGAGTGGGTTCCACCTCTGAAGGTGCGATCGTCGGAGGCACAGCAATCACCACCTGAGTTGCCCCTGTGTCATAGGTCACCACGTAACGCACAGAGCCAGCAACCGAGGTCTGAGTAAATAGCCCTAGATAAAGGGAAAAAACTCCCCCAGTCAACACTGCCATGAAGCTGGTAATGCCCACCATACGAAACCGAATGCCCCATTGCAGCACAAACCCCAGCAGCGTCAAAACCGCTAGGGCGATCGTGCCATAGCCTAGCCATTGCCCAATGACATAGAGATTAATCGTCATGAGTTTCTAATTTTCTTAATTTTTAATTTTTGGGTTGTGGGGTTAAGCACTGGAAGTAATCCCTAGTCCATGTGCAATTAAAGCTTGCCCTCATCCCCCAGCCCCTTCTCCCTAGGGGAGAAGGGGAGCCGAACCAAATCTTAGCCCCTCTCCCCTTCTGGGAGAGGGGTTGGGGTGAGGGCGGTTCGGGAAAGTTGCACATCGCCTATCCCTTCAAAGAAACTGACAAAGTATACAAGCCTTGCATTCTTTAACTAGCCTACTCGGTTTCGTTGCTGATAAACCCGTTAGCTGCTACCCCATCCGTGACTTCCAGGGCAGCTTTCAGCGTGTGCCAGGTCAAATTGGCACATTTGATGCGCACGGGAAACTGGGCGACTCCCCCCAACGCATTCAGTTTACGCAACTCTGGCGGAAATTCTGCTTCCCCTTTCATCATGGTTTGGAAGCGTTGCACCATTTCCAGCGCTTCGTCAATGCGTTTGCCGCGCAACGCTTCTGCCATCAAGTCAGCCGAGGCAATGGCGATCGCACATCCCTCGCCTTCAAACTTCACATCCTGAATCTGGTCTCTCGCCTCATTTAATTGCACAGTGAGTTCGATCGTATCGCCACAGGACGGGTTGTGCCCTCGCTGAAATCGATGCACGGGATCAGTTTTACCCTTGTTGCGCGGCTTTTTATAGCGTTCTAGAATGACCTGCTGGTACAGATCGCGGAGATTACCAAGGGTCATGGTGAGGTCACAGCAATACTACTTTATATAACTTCACTTTAGCAGGACTTCGCCAACCAGAACTTCACGAAGGACTTCATTGAAGAAGCCGATCGCGCTTGCACTGCTGATCAAACCAAGTCAACTTTAGAAAAGATGCACCTTACCAAACCTGCTCCACATTTTAAGCAGGAGTCGCGCAAGTTCCCCTTCTTTACCATCTCTTAAATTAATCATTGGGAATACCCCATATTATGGTTAAGACTGATCTTTGTAGAGATAGTCAGGAAAGGCTGAGCAATGCGCTTGGCGGTAAGGATTCGGTAAGAGATGTAGAGTGCGATCGAGAATTGGGTGAGGCGATCGAAACCGAAGCAAAAATCTCCCTACTTTGTCACTTCACAAAATTGCTTACTCCGAATATTCAGTAGAAAATTTTCATAGCTATACAGGACTTAAGGATAGGGTAGATCATGTATACATCAGAACGTCGTCCGAGATCTAAGTCGCTTTCAGACATCCCATCCTCAAGCAGCTTTCAGCCACGTTCCTTTGGTAGTCCGCCTTCTGGTCAGGTTGTAGACCCAGGATTGATACCACAAAGTGGCTCCAATCCTAGTAGCGTCACCATAGTTCCTCCCAAAGTTGACGATTCCTCTATTGGCTCTGACTCAGTACCTTCTGGGCAACAGGATGATTCCTTATCCTCTAAACAAGGTGTGATTGATTCCCCACCTAAATCTGGGCCCCCTCCCATCCCTAAGCGTCCCAGTCCTGAGCGACTAAAGGGAGTTCAAGAGGCGCTCAAAAATAAAAAATTACCTCCTCCTCTTCCTCCTAAGCTCTCAGTTAAAGTTGACCCCGGTCAGTCTCAATCATCTGACCCACAACAATCTGTTCCTATCGTTTCGCAATCTGTTCCTATCGTTTCGCAACCTGTTCCTGTCGTTTTGCAACCTCCCGCGCCTAAACCGCTAGCAGCCAAAGATATCTCTGCTTACTTCGGTCAGGCACAAACCTACTTTAAGGGACTGAGCAAGCCACGCCTTTTTGGGGGAGCCAGCAAGTCAGACCGGATCACGCGATCGGGGGTTTACATCATTCAAGAAACGAATAAGGTAACATCCTCGGTTCTACACCAGCGAGAGGTGTTCAATACAATCCAGATGGCTTACACAAATGTCTTTGAGGAAAACCTGAGCGTTACCTTTGACAGCAAGAGCATTGTGAAAGCCCAGGACGGTAGTAGTGCTATGCCTGAGGTTGATGTTAATGATGATGGCTTTTTTGGCAAAAAAGATGCTTTAGAACAGGCGGTCGAAGCTGCCAAGGGTCTAGCTGAAACCTCAGACACAAGTGCTAAGAAGACCCTTACAGAAATGAAGGATGCATCTTCTAAGGAAGCTCTAGCGTTTGCGGGTGTGGCCCAAGCTTACAGCCCTGAAATCGCTGTTGAAGCGATGGAACAACTGCAACAAGATATTCGCAAAAAAGTGATCGAAGGGTCGAAGAAAAAGTTGAAGTCTGACAAGAAATTCTTGTCGGAAAATATCAAGGTAGAGCATTCCAAAACGATCGGAACTGAGTTTGACACAGCTACAGATGACTACAAAAAGCAATCAGATGGTGCCTTGCAGAAACTGAGGGCTTACAAGGCTGACAAACTTCTAAATGACCCCTCAAAGTCCTACTTCAACAAAGGATCTTATTTTAAGAAATCGACAAAAGCCGAAGCACTCCGAAAAAATGTGACCAGTGACGTGACTGACCAACTTGCTGAGGAGGCAATCACCAGCATCGTTGAACCGGCTGTTGATCAGGGAATGCAGGGAAAGGACATTCAGGGTAGCTTGACGGAACTGCAAATTACGATCGCATCCGTGATCGACAGCAAGAGTTCTGGGGTGATGAAGTCCTCCGTTGAACAACTGGTGGATGCGGACATCAAACCTTCTGTCAAAGCAACGAAAAATCTGGTTTCTCAAGCTGATTCCCTTGTTAGCAAGGTTGCTCAGGCTAAGCGCAGCAATAAGCCGACAGGCGAGATTCGAGAGCAACTGGCGAAGACCGTCGCCAGTGCCACGAATCAAGCCCAATCTACGGATGATGTCTACAAAAAAAGGCTGGATCTGGTTAAACCCTACTTCCGGGAAAAACTGCTGGCAAAGGTGGCAGATAAAGTTAAGAAGGTGGGTAAGAGTTCCATTACGCGAGTTAAGGGCGATGCTATTAAGGCTGCTGAAACAGACATCAGTACAGACAAAGCTGAGAAATTAGTTGAGGCTACGAAGGCTGCAAAGTCTGGCATCAAGAAAAAAGTCCAGAAAGTGGTTGAGGCCAAGTTAGATGGCTCAATGTCAGTCTGTTCTAAGAAAATTGGCTCCTTGATTGGTTTTGTGATCCCTAATCCTGGAGACAACGCTAAACTGAGCATTCGGATCAATATCCCCCTGAAAAACTTTGACCCTAGCGGTACTTTGGCAGGGATTAGTGAAATCGCTGAGCCTTACCTCACGTTTTCAGCGGCCTTTGAGTTGGAGAAGTTGGAAGAAATCAAGTCGGTTTCAGCAGTCACGATCGGGATTGGGGTTGCCTTCTTGAAGCATATGAATGCTGGCAAACCTCTGGGTGATTGCTTGGCTGAGATCGGTGCCTTTACCGAAATCAAAGCCAAGACCCCCGATCAAGTGGGAACGTTGTTCTCCTACGGGTTGTATCAGCAGATGAAGCGGTTTAGCGAGAAAGCTGCTAACTACCTGTGGTTCTTCCAAGGATTGACGGAGGGCGGAGACAGCCAGGAAGCAGCGCTTTGGGAAGAAGCTGTCAACGAGGACGTGTTTGGGGTGTTCAAGGGTGGTGCCAAAACTGATACCCAGAAAGCCAAGGAAAAAGCGAACGAAAAGAACTCTATTGAATTAGCGGGTACGATCGGTGCTGAAGGCAAGGTCAAGGTTGGGGCATCGGCTCTGAAAGCAGAGGTCGGAGGCAAAACTCGCGCCCGCTTTGGCACCAAATACTCTGCGAAGAGCATTAAAGCACTTTACGCAGCCAATGAAAATGCTGACAAAAACAATAAGGTAACTAAGGATACGTTATCCAATGCGAAGCCTGGGATTGATGAGAATGGGGATCTTTACGAAGAGAAGGTAATTTCGGTTCGAGAAAATTTGAAAGTTGGCGAGGTATCGATCGCTGGGAAAATTGCAATTTTTGATGGGTCTGGTGCTTACAAACGTTCCAGGGGTCACATTATACAGAAGGTGAAGCGTAAATACCTAAGTGGTCCTAAAAAGGGTAAAAAAGAAACGATCGAAACTGAAGTTGATGGCGGCACTAACGAACACGAAGTGAAGATTAATGCCAACCTGGGTACGGCACCTGGAGTCTTTTCCGCTGCTTCACCTGCGGAAAAAGGGGGACAGATCATCAGTATGATTGCTGGAGGTCTGGCGGCTACTACGGGCGCTGTGAGAACGGGTAAGGCGGCAAAGGACAAAAGTAAGAGCAAAGAAGAAACTGCGATGATGGGTGTGGATGCCGTCAAGACTGGGACAATGGCAGGCGACAACATTATTTCCGATATTGTTGACAAGAGCGGCTTGCAGGAGAAGTTTGCGTATCTAGCGACTCAGAAAGATAAGGCTGGCAAGACAAACCCGTTGCTGAATTCGGACACGAACTTGAATATGCTCTTCAAGTACACCTACAAACCTGGCTCAAAGGCTAAGCCTGCTGAACCAGGGAAGCCTCCTGTTCCTGCCAAAGACGGGGAACACAAGGTGGACTTTTCCCTCAACTATCTTGCTCGATTCACGCCCAAGATTCCTCTAGAGGTCGTAGACATTAAGATCAAAGCCGAAAAACTTTCGCGATTTTTCCGCTATCTCTACGAAAACAAACCCACTGGAACGTCACACAAAATTGAAATGCTGGGCATAGATTTTAATCCAGGAGAATATGACAAAACACCGGGGGGCAAGATTAAGAAAGAAGCAATGCCAACTACTCTGAAGGAAAAAGAAGATGCGGCGAAGAAAAAGGACTCGGCGAAAAAAGTTACCGCTCAGTCCTTGAGTAGCCTTAGTAGCGGTCTTTCTCAATCAAGTGTGCCTGACCCTCTAGCCCTTCAGCAACCGATCGCTGCTCCAATTTATACGAAAGATACAACTGCGGTGCAGGAGGCAATTAAGAAAGACCTCAAAAAAATGAGGGGGGATGGCGGATGTTGGGGCGATGATAATGCAATTAGAACGATCGCCAGAGTATGTGGTGTCACGTTTGAGCTTGACAGTGCGAACGGGAAGCAGATCTTTGGTTCTGGTCATGCTCCTATTCACAGAATCAAGCATGTAGGGGGGAACCACTTCGACATTTATGACAGCAACGGTAGGTTGGTCTCGATCTCTGGTGACGGAGATTGTCTATTCACAGCGATGGCTAAGCTTTTAGGCAGACCCTACACCGCTCAAGGGTTGCGAATTATGGCGGGCGAAAACATGAGCACAATCAACCTTAAGGATGTGGCAGAAGGTCAGCTTTCAGCGATTAACGATGCTCGGTTGAAGAATGTCCATCCTGTTGGAGTTGGTAGTACATTGCTGAAATTAGTGGGTTCCTAGGACAGGGACTAGCTAAAGCCGAAATGCCTGTAATCACAGGGTTTTCTTTAAGGTGTCGGTGGCAACACTGGTACAGTTCGGGGTGCGAGGTTGAGAGTGCGGTGTATAGAGGAGCTAGTTTGGATTTATGGCACAAATTCTTGATGCGGTCGTTCAGTTTTTTGAGGAAGATGAGTGGCCCTTCCAGCCTCCGGAGCCAGGGGAAGATTCTCTCTTTCTGGAATTTGCTGGAGAAAACAGTAAATGGCGGTGTGTGGCTCTGGCAAAAGAAGAGGAAGAGCAGTTGTGTTTTTACTCGATATCACCGGATAAAGTGCCAGAGGAGCAGCGATC
>Ga0163144_10015966_pt1 | contig 15415 bp, 13 predicted proteins | sample OliLak19BULKMAT1_FD_123175 | JGI IMG/M metagenome (GOLD analysis project Ga0163144, IMG submission 123175) | Freshwater microbial mat bacterial communities from Lake Vanda, McMurdo Dry Valleys, Antarctica - Oligotrophic Lake LV.19.BULKMAT1 | ecosystem: Environmental > Aquatic > Freshwater >...
CCGGTCCCGGTGGGGCCAAAAGGCCTGACCGTAATCGGTAGTAGAATACGTTAGGAACCGGTTTGGACGAAAACGGCGTTGTTATGGCGTTAGGGTGTTGAGATGGGTTTCTTCGATCTAATCGCCCTGATTTTTGAGAATCTCGGCCGCCGCAAGGCCCGCGTGGCGTTGACGGCGGTGGGCGTCGTCATCGGCGTGGCGGCGGTGGTGGTGCTGGTGTCGTTGGGCGTGGGCTTGCAGCGCAACGCCAACGAGCAGTTGGGCAGCATCGGCGACCTGACGCGCATTGACGTTAACCCGAGCTATGGCGAAGGCGGCGGCGGGGTGGTGTTTAGCTCCAAGCCGAGCGACGGCCCCTCCATCCTCGCGCCGCTTAACGACGACGCGCTGGCCCAGTTTGCGGCCCTGCCCGGCGTGGTGGCCGTCATCCCGCGCGACTACTTGAACGGCGGCTTGATCCTGAGGTTCGGGCGCCTGGAAGGCTACGGCTCGATCATCGGCATGGGCACGACCGACGTGGGCAACCTGGGCGTGACGGCCCAGGCCGGCACGCTCGACCTGGTCAAGGGCACGGCTGTCATCGGCGTGAACGTGCCGCTGCAATTTTACGACCCGCGCCTCCGGCCGGGGCAAGAGCCGCCGCCCCCGCCTGATTTGCTCGACCAGACCATCAAGCTGACGCTGATCAAGTACTCCAGCGACGGCATTGAGATTCGCAAGGTGGTGCAGGTGTTGGTGGTGGGCATCATCGCCGAGACGCGCGCCGAGCCGGACTATTCGATCTATATGTCGCTGGCCGATGTCACGGCGTTCAACGAGTGGTTCCTGGGCAAACGCATCAACCGGCTCAAGGACGGCTACAACATGGCGGTGGTCAAGGTCGAAAGCGTTGACCAGGTGCTCGACGTGGCCGACCAGATCAACACGCTGGGCTTCCAGGCGTATACGCCGCAGTCGTTTGTGCAGGGCATCAACAGCTTCTACGTGGTGCTGCAAGTGGTCTTCGGCGGGGTGGGGGCCATCGCGCTGCTGGTGGCGGCCATCGGCATTGCCAACACCATGGCCATGGCGATTTTGGAACGCACGCGCGAGATCGGCCTGATGAAGGCGGTGGGCGCGACCAACCGCGACGTGCTGAGTGTGTTCCTGGGCGAGGCGGCCGGCATCGGCTTTATCGGCGGGCTGGGCGGCGTGGCGCTGGGCTGGAGCGCGGGCGAGATCATCAACGTGCTGGCGGTGGCCTATTTGACGGAGCAGGCGGCGGTGAACGGCACGCCCCCGCCCACCTCAGCCGTGTTTACGCCCACCTGGCTGCCGCTCTTTTCGGTGGCGTTCGCCACGCTGATCGGTTTGATTTCGGGGCTGTACCCGGCGCTGCGGGCGGCGACGCTCGTGCCGGTGACGGCCCTGAAGTACGAGTAGGCTCGGCCTCCACGCGGTGCCGCCGGCGACGGCGGCCTTCCACAACCGCACCGCGCCTTATTTGGGGCTGGGGAGCACAGCAGGCTTGGACGTTATCATCCCGCGCTATGACCTGCCGGACACCTGGGCCGGCAAGGGCGCCTGCCCGGTGTGCCGCGTGCGCGGCCGGCTGGCGGTCGTCCATCAAACCGTCACGCCCGACCAGATGTGGTGCGCGGCCTGCGACGCGGCCTTTGAGGTCGAGTCGGGCGGGGCGCATATGCGTTTGGTGCGCCTGCCGGTGGCGGCAGTGGCGGCGGCCCCCGAGCACCTGCTGGAAAGGTGGGTGCTGCCGTCCGAGTTGCCGGCGCTGTTGGCCGAAATCGCTGCGCCCGCCGCCCAGAGGCCGCCGCCCGCCGTTCAGCCGCCTGAGGTGGCCCCGCCGCCCCCGGCTGAGAGCGCGACCTTGCCCGAAGTCATCCCGGCCGCGGCCCCCCCACCGCCGGACGACGACTCCTCCCTGACGACCGCCCTAAATTTGCCGGCTCGCGCTAAGCTGAGCGCCGAGATCCATGATTTGCTGTACGGCCCTGACGAGTCGGAGCCATTGGCCGGCCACGCCGCGCCGCCCGCGCCGGCCGAGGAAGCTCCGGTGCTGTTGGAACTGGCCGCGCCCACGATGGAGTCGGCGGCGCTGCTCGCGGCGCTGCTGGCTGACCTGCCGGCCGCCGCTGCGCCCGCGCCCACCGCTGAAGCGGAATTCTTAGACAGCCTGGTGGCCCAGGTCGGCGCGCCGGTGGTGGCCGCCCCGGCCGCCGCAACCTCGGCGGCAGCGGAACCCAGCGCGCCGACCGACGCGGCGGCGTTGTTGGCGCAACTGCTGCAAGACCTGCCGGCCGCCGCTGCGCCCACGGATGAGGCGCACTTCTTAGACGCGCTGGCGGCGGGCGCGGCCTCGGCGGCGACGCCCCAGCCGCGCGCGGCGGGTGCGTCTACCCCGGCTCCGGCCGAGATGGGCCTGATGGCGGCGACCGACGCGGCGGTGGCTGTGCGGGAAGTGGTGATCATTGTGCCCGACCCGCCCGACCCGGCGGAACTGGCGGCGCGCGCCTTGCAGTTGTATAAGCTGGGCAACTCGCTGGCGCTGATTGAAGCGGCGCTGCAGCGCACTGGCGCATCGCCCGACCAAATTGCGGCGGCCATGCGCGAGGTGCGCCTGATAGACCAGCAGCGGCTGGCGCGCCATGCCCGCACCTATCGGGTGATGGCAGGGGCGGGGCTGGTGCTCGTGCTGCTGCTGATTATCGTGGGGGCGGTGTCGACCATGCGCCCGGCGTCGCCAGGGCCGGCCGGCCCCAGCGCCACCAGCGGCCCCACTATCACCCCCGGCGGGCCGACGCTGACGCCCACTTCGGTCTTTAATCCCATCATCGGCTTCATCAACCTGTTCATGCCGTCCGACGTGAAGATCGTCAACGGCGAAACGCCCACCCCCGGCCCAACGTCTGAAATCCTGGCCGTGTTGTTCCCGCCCACGGCCATGCCGCTGCCGGAGACGGCCACGGCCATCGCGGCGACGGCTGTCTCAATGGCGGCCACGGTGGCGGCGGGCGGCACGGGCCTGCCACCTGATGACGGTGTGCCCGATTGGATTAGGGCGCTGATCCCCCCAGGCATCACGGTGCTGGGCATACCGACGCCCAGCGTCGCCCAGTCTGGCCCGCCCAGCGCCGATTGCCCGTTCACCTCGGAGTTGGCCGCCGCCCTCTTTGGCGGCGACAGCGCCAACTGGAGCTTTGACGCGGAGAACAACGGCTGGTTTATGATGGCGTTCGCCCAGCCGATTACGGTGCGGGTGCCCCTGAACATGTCGGCCGGGTACTTGGTGGTGGGCGAGACGCTGGAATTTCGGAATGTCCACGGGCCGGCCACGATCACCAACGTCAACTTCATCGCGGTCAGCTGCGATCTGTAGCTGAGGGCTGGAGGTCAGAAGTCGGAGATCAGAGCGCAGCGCTTGGGCCGGCGGGTGCTCACGCAATATCACGCTGCCGTAGCCGATGCGGCAGCGGTGGGCCTGGGCCTCCCCAACCCTCACTGACGCCAGCCGCTACCAGTCGCCTGCGCTCTAGTCAGCAGCCCTCTCTCCCCGCGCGCGGCCCGCACGCTGTACTCAGCGCCCCATCGCATAGGTTACTGAGTCTTCAAGCGCTAATTTGACCCTCCGCTGCGCCAAGTCGTTGGGTCTGTCGCAGCCATTTGTGAGCGTTCTTTGCGAATGCCAGCGAAAAAAGCGGAGGGGTAGGCACGCCCGGCGTGCCTACCCCTCCGCTTTTTTCGTTTCGGTCGGTTCGGCTGATTTCAATGGCGCTTGGTGCGATAAGGTGGCCTGCGGACGTGGAAGGCCCAGCGCATAGCGCCGCTCCGACCCGATGTGGCCTCGCATATTCGGCTCACCCAACACTCCTGCCCTAGCTCTTTCTCTTTCTTTGCTCTTTCCTCTCCCGTAGGGTTCGCCCCCCGCCTAATATTATTCGGCCCACGCCCCTGCACCGGGGCATTTGATAGTGGTACAATCGTGTTCACTTTCGATTAATTTCGCGGCGCGGCCACTGGCCCCGCCGCCGCAAGCCAGCAGGAGGCGGAGCAATGGAACAGGACAAGCAACTCGGAACCGTGGCGCTCAAGCGCGGCCTGGCGCAAATGCTCAAAGGCGGCGTGATTATGGATGTGGTCAACGCCGACCAGGCCCGCATCGCCGAAGACGCCGGCGCCGTGGCCGTCATGGCGCTGGAGCGCGTGCCGGCCGACATTCGCGCCGACGGCGGCGTAGCCCGCATGAGCGACCCCGACATGATCCTGGCGATCATTGACGCCGTGACCATCCCGGTCATGGCCAAGTGCCGGATTGGGCATTTTGTCGAGGCGCAGATTCTGGAAGCGCTGGGGGTTGACTACATTGACGAGTCGGAAGTGCTCACCCCGGCCGACGAGCAGTACCACGTTGACAAGCACAACTTCAAGGTGCCGTTCGTGTGCGGCTGCCGCAACCTGGGCGAGGCCCTGCGCCGCATCGGCGAGGGCGCGGCCATGATCCGCACCAAGGGCGAGGCCGGCACCGGCGATGTGGTCGAGGCCGTGCGCCATGCCCGCTCGGTGCTGGGCGAGATTCGCCGCCTGACCGCGCTGGACGAGGCCGAACTGATGGCCTTTGCTAAGGACATTCAGGCCCCCTACGAGCTGGTGCTGGAAACGCGCAAGCTGGGCCGCCTGCCGGTGGTGAACTTTGCCGCCGGCGGCCTGGCGACCCCGGCCGACGCCGCGCTGATGATGCAGTTGGGCGTGGACGGCGTGTTTGTCGGCTCGGGCATCTTCAAGTCGGGCGACCCGGCCCGCCGCGCCAAGGCGATTGTGCAGGCCACCACCCACTTCCGCGACGCCAAGCTGCTGGGCGAAGTCAGCCGCAACCTGGGCGAGGCGATGGTGGGGCGCTCGGCCAGCTCGCTCCCGGAGGCCGAACTGCTGGCGGTGCGGGGCTGGTAAGTTGGCCCGCTTTGGAGTCTTGGCCCTACAAGGCGACTTTGCCGAGCACGCCGCCATGCTCCGCCGCCTGGGGCACACTGTGGCCGAGGTGCGCAAACCCGGTGAGCTGGCTGGGTTGGCGGGGCTGATTATCCCCGGCGGCGAATCCACCACCATCGGCAAGCTGGCGGTGGAGTACGACTTGATGGACCCGCTGCGGGAGTTTGCCGCCCACCAGCCGGTGTGGGGCACCTGCGCCGGCGCGATCTTCCTGTCGCGCGACGCCCACCGCGACCAGCCGCTGCTGGGGGTGATGGACATAACTGTCGCGCGCAACGCCTTCGGCCGCCAGGTAGACAGTTTTGAGATCAACCTGGAGGTGCCGGCGCTGGCCGGGGCGCGGCCCTTTCACGCCGTCTTTATTCGCGCCCCGCTGATCGAGCGCGTCGGCCCCGGCGTGGAAGTGCTGGCCCGCCTGGCCGATGGCCCCCACGCGGGCGGGGTCGTCGCTGCGCGGCAGGGCCACTGGCTGGCGACCTCCTTTCACCCCGAACTAACGGGGGACGACCGCTTCCACCGCCTGTTTGCCGGCCTGGCCGTCCCGGCGCCCTAACGGCGCCCGGCCCACGGCCCGCCCTCACTGACGCAGGATTGTATTGTTATGGCGATCATGCTCAAGCGTCCCCAAGACGTCGAAGCCATGCGCGCCGCCGGCCGGATCGTGGCCGGCGCGTTTGCGCAGCTAAAAGAAGACGTGCGTCCTGGCATCAGCCTGCGCGAGCTAGATGAGCGCGTGGCGGCGCTGCTGGCGCGCGCGGGGGCCGAGCCGCTCTACAAGGGTTATCGCGGCAACCCGCCCTCGCGCCCCCCGTTTCCGGGCGTCATCTGCGCCTCGGTCAACAACCAGATCTGTCACGGCTTTCCGAATGAGCGCCTCCTGCGCGAGGGCGACATTGTGGGCATTGACATCGGCCTGAAGTACAAAGGCTGGTGCGGCGACTCGTGCGTGACCTATGCTGTCGGCCAGGTGAAGCCGGAGGCCGCCAAGCTGCTGGAGGTGGCCGAGGCCGCCATGTGGCAGGGCATCCAGGTGGCGCAAGTCGGCCGGCACCTGTCGGACATTGGCGCGGCCATTCAGGCTTACGCCGCGCAGCACGGCTGCAATGTGGTCTATAGCTGGGGCGGGCACGGCATCGGCCGCAACCTGCACGAAGACCCGTCGGTGCCGCATCGCGGGCCGGGCGGGCAGGGGCCTAAGCTGCGGCCGGGCATGGTCTTTACCGTCGAGCCGATGGTCAACGCCGGCGGCCCAGAGTGGGTGCTGCTGCGCGACGGCTGGACCGTGGTGACCAAAGACGGCGCGCTCTCGGCCCAATTTGAGCACACCATCGTCATTACCCCCGACGGGCCGGAAGTCCTCTCGAAACTCTAACGCATGGCCGCAACCGAATTTGAAGTTACGGGCGTCTTTCGTGGCGACCGGCGCTCGGTCGGGCGCTGGGTCTGGTCGCACGCCTGGCGGCAGAAGTGGCAGTTGTTCTGGCTGTTCTCGGGCGCGCTTGCCAACGCCGCCTTCGCCGCGGCCGTGCCGCTGTACGTCGGGCAGGCCTTCAACGCCATCCTCGCCTCACCGCCCGATTACGCCCGGCTGGGCGGGGCGGCCCTGGGCATCGTCATCACCCAGGTCATCCGCTCGGCCTGGCAGATGGGCCGCAACTTTGGCGCGGAGGTGATCGGGCAGCGGTTGGAGCGCGACGTGCGTGCCGAGCTGTATGCCAGCCTGCTGGGCAAGAGCATGACGTTTCATGCTTTACGCCCGGTGGGCGAAGTGATGGCCCGCGCCACCAACGATGTGCGCGAGATGAACCTGATGCTCAACCCCGGCATCAACCTGATCGTCGGCTCGGGCATGTTCGTCGTCATGCCGCTGCTGATCGGCCCGACGCTGCACCCGTCGCTGGTGCTGGTGCCGCTGCTGTTTATGATCGGCTACTTCCTGGCGCTGCAGCGGCTGCTGCGCGAGTTGACGCCCATCACCCAGCAGGCCCGGCAGAGCTTTGGCGTGATGAACGCCGGGCTGGCTGAGGCGATTGAGGGCATCGAGGTGGTCAAGGGCGCGGCGCGCGAGCCGGAAGAGGCCGCCAAGTTTGAGCAAAACGCCGCCACCTACCGCGAAGCCTATGTGCGCCAGGGCGCGGCCGAGTCGCGCTCGCTGACGCTGCTGTTATTGCCCGTCGCGCTGACGGTCGGTTTCGCGCACGCGCTGCTGCTCTACCGCGCCGGGCTGCTCGATGCCGGCCAGGTGGTGACCTTCAACTCGCTGCTGTGGCTGTATGGCTTCCCGGCCTTTGTGTCTATCTTCGCCTACTCGCAGGTGTCGCTGGGCATGGCCGGGGCGCGCCGCATTCTGGAGCTGATTACCACCGAAACCGAGCTAGACCACAACCCCAGCGGCCGTTCGACGCCGATTGAAGGGGCGATTGAGTTTGCGGGCGTGGCCTTCAGCTACAACGCGGCCGCGCGCGCGCCGGTGCTGCAAGACATCAGCTTTAGCGTTAAGCCGGGGCAGACGGTCGCCATTGTGGGGCAGACCGGCGCGGGCAAGACCACGCTGGCGCGGCTGGTCAGCCGCATTTATGACGTGACGGCCGGGCAGGTGCGCATTGACGGCGTGGACGTGCGCGCCTGGAACCTGGCCGCGCTGCGCCAGCAAATCTCCATCATCGAGCAAGACCTGTTCCTGTTCTCGCGCACCATTGCCGAGAACATTGCCTTTGGCCGCCCCGGCGCCACGACCGAGGAAATTGAGTCCGCCGCCCAGGCCGCCCAGGCGCACGACTTCATCCTGGCCTTCAAGGACGGCTACCAGACCGTGGTGGGCGAGCGCGGCGTGACGCTCTCGGGCGGGCAGCGCCAGCGGCTGGCCCTGGCCCGCGCCTTCCTGACCAACCCGCGCATCCTCATCCTGGATGACTCGACCTCGGCCATTGACAGCGCCACCGAGGATCAGATTCAAAAGGCCATCTTCCGCGCGGCGCAGGGGCGCACCACGCTGCTGATCACGCATCGGCTGTCGCAAATCCGCTGGGCCGATCAGATTGTGGTGCTGCGCCAGGGCCGCATTGCCGCCGTGGGCAGCCACGACGAACTGCTGGCGAAATCGAGTGCCTACCAGGCGATCTTTGCGCGCCAAGAGCGCCGCAAGCTGGGGGTGGGAGCGGTGGGACCAGACTAATGGCCTTCTTCGGCAACCTCGACCCGGAAGCCTACGACCGCACCTACACCGACCGCGAGCTGGTGCAGCGGCTGGTGCGCTACTTTGGGCCGCACCAGCGCAGCCTGGCGATTGTGCTGATCGGCGTGGCCGTGACCGGCGCGCTCGAAGTCATCTTCCCGGTGACGATCGCGCGCGTGGTCAACGGGCTGGCCGAAAACCCCAGCTTGAACTTCCTGCTCGGGCTGCTGGGGCTGGTGCTGGTCACCGGCATGTTGTCGTGGTTCGTCAACTACCTGCGCCGCCGGCTGACGGCCCGCATCATCGGCGACATCGTGTTCGCCATGCGGCGGGACGCCTTCCGCGCCACGGTGGCGCACGACCTGTCGTTTTACGACGAGTATCGCTCCGGCCGCATCGTCAGCCGCATCACCTCCGACACGGCCGAGTTCGCCTCGGTGACGACGCTGGTGATTGACACCGTCAGCCAGTTTGTGGTCGTGATCCTGCTGAGTACGGTGCTGATTGCGATTGAGTGGCGGCTGGCGCTGGCGCTGCTGGCGATGGCCCCGGTGGTGATGCTGGTGGCGACCGGCTTTCGCAACCTGGCGCGCTACGTCACCCGGCAGGGCAACCGCGCCATGGCGAACGTGAACGCCTCCATTCAAGAGACGGTGGCCGGCATCGCCGTCGCCAAGAACTTCCGGCAGGAGGCGGCGGTCTACGCCGAGTTCGCCGACGTTAACCAGCAGGCGTACACTATCAACGTGCGGCGCGGCTTTGTGCTCTCCAACGTCTTCCCGGCGCTGAACATGATCTCGGGCATCGCCGTGGCGGCGCTGGTCTACCTGGGCGGGCGCGCGGCCGGCATTGGCCTGATCACGGCCGGGTCGTGGTACCTGTTCATTCAAAGCGTGGACCGCTTCTTCTTCCCCTTCACCTTCTTGGCCTCGTTCTGGAGCCAGATGCAGGCCGGTCTGTCGGCTACCGAGCGCGTGTTCGCGCTGATTGACGCCGAGTCGGTGGTCAAGCAGACCGCCCAAAACCCGGCCCCGCCCCTGCGCGGCGAGGTTGAGTTTGACCACCTGGACTTCCGCTACTCGGACCAAGAGACGGTGCTGACCGACTTCTCGCTGCACATTCGCCCGGGCGAGACGGTGGCGCTGGTGGGCCACACCGGCGCGGGCAAAAGCTCCGTCGCCAAGCTGATTGCGCGCTTCTATGAGTTCCAGGGCGGGACGCTGCGGATTGACGGCCACGACATCCGCACCTTCGACCTGCGCGACTATCGCCGGCACCTGGGCATTGTGTCGCAAGCGCCGTTTCTGTTCGCCGGCACGGTGGCCGACAACATCCGCTACGCCCAGGCCGAGGTGACGGACGCCGAGATCGAGACGCTGGCGCGTAAGATCGGCCGGGGCGACTGGCTGGCGACGCTGCCCGACGGCCTGGCGACCGACGTGGGCGAGCGCGGCGGGCGGCTCTCGATGGGCCAGCGCCAACTGGTGGCGCTGATGCGGGTGCTGGTGCAGCGCCCGGCCATCTTCATCCTGGACGAGGCCACGGCCAGCATTGACCCGTTCACCGAGGAGCAGATTCAGGAAGCGCTTGATCTGATCCTGGGCCAGAGCACGGCCATCGTCATCGCCCACCGGCTGTCCACCGTGCGCACGGCCGACCGCATTATCGTGCTGCGCCAGGGCCGCATCATCGAAGAAGGCACGCACGAGACGCTGCTGGCGCAAGGTGGCCATTACGCTGAGTTGTACAACACCTATTTCCGGCACCAATCGCTGGAGGCCATCAGCGAGTACGGCAAGCTGCGGGCGGGGGCGGCGGCGCCGGCGGACTGACTCCAGCAAGAGAAAAAGAAGGAAAAAAAGGTGGGACCGAGGAACGGGTGAGGGCGGGGTGGTTGCTATAGGCTGGCGTTCGGTATTGCTCCCCGAAAAATCACAAGCACAGCGTGAAATGCCCACTCGGACTCATCACAAAAGTGCCTCGCCGGAGTATGTCTCGGCCCACTAGCGCCTGGATATAGTGCTGGCCGTCCACGCGGAACTCAGCCACTTGAATCAGCGATTGCCACATTTCAGTCGTGTTGAACTTGAGCACAATTTCTACTCCGTATAGGTTTGCGTCGGCAACTTGCAGCACGGTCACCCTGGGGTGGATGCCGATTGGCGTAAGCCCCAGCGCCTCAACGATCGCAGGTGAAATACAAGTAATGTCAGCGCCCGTGTCAATCAGCGCGGGGTAGGTTAGTGCGGTGGCGATACTCGCGGGCGATTTGTCTCCGGCCGGCAGAAAACGAATATCAATGATTGGGCCGCGCCAAGCCTTGTAGTCACCTTCGAGGCAGGGCCTGTGAGAAGAACCCTAAGTCTATCGGGACATCGCTGACTTCTTGTATGGAGATTATTCCATCGGGGAACAGTTGCTTGCCGGCTTTGAAGGCATCTTCAAAGGTCGAGAAGAATTCGACGATTTTGCCGTCGCGCAGCAGGGCAAACTGGCCCTGATGCGACTCGTGTATTTCGGACAGGACCTCAAGAAACGCTTTGTAATTAGCTCGAACGTGATCCGGCGGCTCCTTCACGGTCATGGGAAATTCCTCCAACTTGGTCCGCAGCAACCCCAACTCCGCGAGTATAGCACGGTCAGCGGGAGAGGTTGTCTGCGGGAACGCCCGCCGCGCGAGCGGTGTATTGGAATGTGACCAAACTGCGCATGAACCTACTGCGGCTGGCGCTGCTCGGGCTGCTGGCCGGCGGCGCGGCCCAGCCCGAGCTGTTCGGCCCGGCCGCCAACGCCTTCGATCGCGTGCACGGTCGCCTCGACATGGCGCGCCTATTCGCCGCCGCCGTGCGACTGCCGGGGGGCCAGGTGCTTGTCACTGGCGGCTACGGGGCTGGCGCGGCTGAGACGAACAGGGCGTGGATGTACACGCCGTGAAAGGCGAGAGAAAGAGAAAAAGGTTGCAGCGGGGAGTGATAATGGCACACTGGCTGGTTATAGTTGGTCACTGTTGGACTACACCGCTGCCGCCGCCGACCACATACCCAATTCGTGAAATTCGTGTAATTCGTGGCCAATGGTTTCACACCGGCGTATAATCTGGCCCTATGCCCTCTTCAATCGACACTGACGCGCTCATCAACGAGATCAACGCGCGGCTGACGGCGCTGACCAAGCCGACCGTGCCTGCCGTGCGGGCCGTGCGGCGGGAGTTCAGCACGCGGCTCACGGCGGCCCCGGCGCGGACAGTGGTCGCGCTGGCGCTGCGGCTGCGGGACGGCCCCACCTTTCAGCACCGCGAGGTCGCCTACGAATTGATCCACTACCACCGCGCGGCGCTTGCCAGCCTGACCGAGCGCGACCTGGCCCGCCTGGGCAAGGGGCTGGATAGCTGGTGGATTGTGGACACCTTTGCGCCCTACCTGGCCGGCCCCGCCTGGCGTGAGGGCCAGGTGCCGGACGTGCTGATCGTCCGCTGGGCGCGCTCGTCCGACCGCTGGTGGCGGCGCGCGGCGCTGGTGAGCACCGTGGCGCTCAACAACCGGGCGCGCGGCGGCACGGGCGACGCCCCGCGCACGCTGGCGATCTGTGCGCTGCTGGTGGCGGACGACGACGATATGGTGGTCAAGGCGCTGTCGTGGGCGCTGCGCGAACTCGCCAAGCGCGAGCCGGCGGCCGTCCGGGCCTTCGTGGCCGAGCACGCCGCCGCGCTGGCCCCGCGCGTCAAGCGCGAGGTGGGCAACAAGCTGCGCACCGGCCTCAAGAACCCCAAAGGCTGAGTCAGCCTCGCAACTGAAAACAAAAAGCCGGCGCGTGGTGCGCCGGCTTTTGCGTTGGGCAAGGGTAGGGGGCTAGGTCAGGTAGTCGCGCAGTTGGCGCGAGCGGCGCGGGTGGCGCAGGCGGCGCAGGGCTTTGCCCTCGATCTGGCGGATGCGCTCGCGGGTCAGGCCGAACTTCTGCCCGACCTCTTCCAGCGTGTACGAGCGGCCGTTTTGCAGGCCGAAGCGCAGCCGCAGAATGCGCGCCTCGCGCGGGGTGAGGGTCGCCAGCACCTCTTCCACCTTCTCTTTGAGCAGGTTCTGATAGGCGCTCTGGGTGGGGGTGGGGGTGGTCTCGTCCTCGATGAACGCGCCGAACTCGGTATCTTCCTCTTCACCGACTGGGCGCTCCAGCGAGAGCGGCCGCCAACTGACCTTGAGCATCCACTGCACCTTGCGCGGTTCCAGGTTCAGCTCGAGGGCGATCTCTTCGGGGGTGGGCTTGCGGCCAAACGTCTGCTCTAACTGGCGGGCGGCCTTGTACAGGCGGCGGATGCGGTCACTCATGTGTACCGGCACGCGGATGGTGCGGCCCTGGTCGGCGATGGCGCGGGTGATGGTCTGGCGGATCCACCAGGTGGCGTAGGTGCTGAAGCGGAAGCCCCGGCGGTAGTCGAACTTCTCCACAGCTTTCATCAGGCCCAAATTGCCTTCCTGGATCAGGTCGAGGAAGGGCACACCCCGGCCGATGTACTTCTTGGCAATCGAGACCACCAGGCGGGTGTTGGCCTTAATCAGGTGTTCGCGCGCGCCGCGCCCGTCTTCCACGTGGCCTTCCAGTTCGGCGCGCTTCTTGTAGCCGGTGGAACCGTTGAGTTTATCGAGTTTCTGCTGGGCGATCAGGCCGCGCTCCACGCGCTTGGCCAGGTCCACTTCCTGCTCGGTGGTCAGCAGGGGCACGCGGGCCATTTCTTTGAGGTACAGGCCGACGGTGTCGTCGGTCGAGATCGTGCTGAGATCGAAATCTTCTTCTTCGGGGCGGCGCGGCTTGGCCCGCGGCTTGGTGGGCACCTCGGTCGGTTCCTCGTATACGTCAATGCCGGCGCCGTGCAGGAACGAGAACAGCTCTTCTAATTGTTCGTTCGCGTCTTCGGCCTTGGGGAAGGCTTCGATAATGTCATCTGTCAATAAATAACCCTGGGCGTAGGCCTTATCCATCAAAATCGCCAGGGTTTCGGCATCTTTACCGGAGTCATCTGTATACTTCATCCCACTCACCCTCTCTCTGCATTGGACGGCGGCTGGCACGTTCCATGGGCGCGGACACAGGCGCAATCAGGTTGGGCCGAAGGACTAACAGCTAGTCGGCGGGTGGCTCCTCTTCCAGCAGGTCCGCCAGGCCGGCCCAGCGTGGGTCAACCGCCTCCGAGGGGCAATCGCACGGACCTTCATTCCAGTTGGCGCCGCACTGCGGGCACAACCCCTTGCAGTCTGGGCGGCACAGCGGCTGCAGGGGAATAGCCAAAATGAACTCTTCCCGCACGACGGGCGTGAGGTCGAGGTGATGGTCGTCGTCTAGGATCAGGCTGTCGGGGGGGGCGCTTTCGGGCGGGTAGTGGTACAACTCACCCAGGCGGCTGGAGACGGGCTGGGCGATGTCGGTCAGGCAGCGGGCGCAGGTGGCCGGAACCGTTGCTCGCAGCAGGCCCTGCGCATATAATCCCTGCGGGGTCCGGGTGAAGCTCACCGCGCCATACAAATTAGACACGGTTAGGTCTTCCGCCACGGCGACCACTGGCTCGTCAAACGGAAATTCGCGGCTATAGCCAATGCCTTCTTTGAGAAGAAAACCCACGTTTAGCCGCAGGACACGGCTGGCCAGTTTCGTTAAGGCGCTGCTCATGAATTGATTTTAGGGCGGACTTTGGCATTATAGCACGCTAAGATTTAATTAGTCAAGAAATCGCCAAAATTCGATTACATAATATAGAAATTATGTGCGAATAATCCCCCACCTGTGGCTCTGTCGGCGCGGAAGATGCCAAATGTATGCCCCGGCTGATTGCGAATAGTTACCATGCCCGACTCCCAACCCCTGCGAATTGTGCTGGCGACCCAGAACCCCGGCAAGCGCCGCGAGTATGCCGCGCTGCTGCCCGACCTGGGGGCCAACCTGGTGCTGCCCGGCGACCTGGGCCTCGACCTGGACGTGGCCGAAACGGGCGATTCCTATGCCGCCAATGCCCGCCTGAAGGCCCAGGCGCTGGCCGAGGCGACGGGCCTGATCGCGCTGGGCGACGACTCGGGCCTCGAGGTGGAGGTTTTGGGCGGTGCGCCAGGGCTGTACTCTGCCCGCTACGCCGGCCCCGGCGCGAGCGACGCCGACCGCCGCCGCAAGCTTTTGCACAAGGTGCGTCAGTTTCCGCGCCCGTGGCCGGCGCGCTTTGTGTGCGCCCTAAGCGTGGCCGTGCCGCAGCCCGGTGGGGGGCTGGCGCTGACGGAGTTTGAAGGGGAATGTCAGGGCGAGATCGCCCCGGAGGAGCGCGGCAGCAACGGCTTCGGCTACGACCCAATCTTCCTGCTGCCCGACCGCGGCCTGACGATGGCCGAGCTGCCTGAGGCGGTGAAGAATGAGATCAGCCATCGCGGGCGCGCGGTGCAGGCGGCGGCGGCGTATTTGAGGAAGCTGGTGGCGGGGGAAGGGTAGGCTGTTCGTTCGCTTTGTGTGCTGCGACTCAGATCCAACGTCGTAGGGCCACCTCATCGCACGGTGGATACGTAAGACCCATTATCTGACTCTTTCGAAAAACGCAGGGTGGTCAGCAGGCTTGCCTGCTGACCACCCTGCGTTTTTCGTCGGCACTTTTAGCGCGGCTGCGACTGACCGATCAACAGTAGGCGGGCCAGTCACTGGTTGACCGACCCGCGGCTTTTTGTTTTTAGCTGTCGGGCAGGGCGCTCTCACTTGTGCCCGTTGTTCAGCGCCGCGTCGTGCAGCGTCTCAAGGTAGCGCTCGACCGAGATGGCCGCCATGCAGCCCTGCCCGGCGGACGAGATGGCCTGCTTGTAAATCGGGTCCATCACCTCGCCGGCGGCGAAGATGCCGGGGATCGAGGTCTGCATGAACTTGTCCACCACCAGGAAGTTCTGCTCATCCATCGCCAACTGGCCCTGGAAGATTTGCGTGTTGGGGAAGTGGCCGACGAACACGAACACCCCGTCGGTCTCCCACGGCTCGACCGCGCCGGTGCGGATGTTCTCGGCCGTCACGCCCGTCACCTTCTTGTCGCCGTCAATGGTCTTGAGCACCGTGTCCCACACAAACTCAATCTTGTCGTTGGCCTGGGCGCGGGCGATCAGCAGATCGCCGGCCCGCAGCGAGTCGCGCCGGTGAACGATGCGCACGCGCTTGGCGTACTTGGTCAGGAAGATGCCCTCTTGCAGCGCCGAGTCGCCGCCGCCGATCACCAGCACGTCCTTCTCCTTGAAGAAGAAGCCGTCG
>Ga0163144_10015972_pt1 | contig 15412 bp, 11 predicted proteins | sample OliLak19BULKMAT1_FD_123175 | JGI IMG/M metagenome (GOLD analysis project Ga0163144, IMG submission 123175) | Freshwater microbial mat bacterial communities from Lake Vanda, McMurdo Dry Valleys, Antarctica - Oligotrophic Lake LV.19.BULKMAT1 | ecosystem: Environmental > Aquatic > Freshwater >...
CGCAATGGTTGGGCAACCTCGGTGCGCTGTTCGGTCAGACCAATGGCGTTCCGGCTCACTTTTGGGAGCAACACCCGTTCGAGGATGAGTGGTCGCCCAGCCAAATCGTCTGTCACCTCTTGGAACATGAGGGACTCGTCCACCGTCCTCGATTAGAGCGTATTAAAGAACAAGACAACCCATTCATCGCGGAATCACCTACCCCGCCGGGGCCGGCAGAATTCCCGCCTTGTGCGCCGGATGGTCATGCGGCGGTACAAGACTTCTTTGAAGCACGTCAGCAGACCATCGCCTTTGTACAAGGTTTGAGCGCGGAGGATTGGCAACGGCCAGCTCGTCACAGCATTTTTGGCCCGACCACCCTGCTCGAAATGGCCTATTTCACCGCACAACATGACCGGTTACACTTACGCCAACTCTGCCAGACTATCGGCGGGTGCGAGTAAAATAGGATTAACGAGGGTAAAAGACACCGTTGGTTGACGGTATATCGGTGTTTGTGTATACTAGTTTTAGTTAGTGCTGAATGTCACAATCAAAAGCGCACAGACCAGTTGAAGGGCGCACTATGGCAATGAACGCAGTTCTATCCACGATGCAAAATGGACACATACTCGAGGCTGACCTCGAAGCGCGCCTGATGGCGGGCTTGGATGCGGTAGAAGCCAAGATGTACGATATCTGCAATTCCGATGTGACGGTGCTGCGCGACGCCAGCCGCCACATCATCAGCGCGGGCGGCAAGCGTTATCGCCCCCGTTTGGCGCTGTTGGCGTATATGGCCTGTGGCGGCCAAAAGCTGGATGATGTCATCACCATGTCTGCCGCGCTAGAACTCGTCCATACCGCCAGCGTCGTCCACGATGACATCAATGACCACGGCGTGATACGACGCGGAAAGCCCTCGGTTAATGCCATTTGGGGGCGCACTTTCGCGCTGTTAACTGGCGACTTCCTGTTCACCAAAGTTTATGAACTGATGGCTCCCTTCCGTGACTTGAATATCGTGCTGGCTGAGGCCACCGTCGCGCTAGTCGAAGGCGAAACGCTACAGGCACAGGCCGTCAAGGAAAACCGATTCACCCGTGAAGTCTACATGGACATCATCGCCCGCAAGACGGCGGCGCTGTTCAAGGCTGGCGCGGTTTTGGGCGGGCGGGCAGCCAACGCCACTCAAGACGTGATTGAGGCGCTCTCGCTGTTCGGTTATAACATCGGCCTCGCCTTTCAGGTGATTGACGACATCCTAGACTTGACCGCAGATAGCGTTCAACTAGGCAAGTCGTCTGGTATCGACCTAGAGCAAGGGCGTGGTTTTGCGGCGGTGGCGGATGAGCCAACCGAAGACCCAATGGAAGCAATCAAGCGCAAGGCGTTCTCTGGCGACACCATCCAAAAAGGCAAAGACCAAGCCCGCCTATTGGTCGATATGGCGATTTCTCAGTTGGATGTCTTGCCCGACTCGCCCGAAAAATCAGCGCTGATTGACCTCGCCCTGACCACCATCCAACGCGACCACTAAAAACACCCATCCTGCGTGTTGAGTCCCGAGTCCTGAGATATACTCTCAGGACTCGTTTCATTTGGATTGAAGGAATAGCGGCGAATATGGCAATGCCATATCCCTACAAAAATCTCGCTTGATGCGGACACGGCAGTGCCGTGTCCCTACTTAGGACTCATCGCTTATGATTCCCGTTCTCACTATTGACCAAATCCGCGAGGCTGAAGCAGAGGCAGACCGCCTCGGTTATCCGTATGCGCGGATGATGCAAGACGCGGGCGGGGTTGTGGCCGACCTTGCCGCCGATTATGCCCGCAAAAACGTCCCATCTGAGCCGCGCTTCACCCTGCTCATCGGAAGCGGAAACAACGGCGGTGACGGTTTGGTGGCGGCGCGAAAATTGCGCGAAAACCTGCCCGATTCACAGGTGCGTTGCCTGATGCTCACCCGCCGCGACGACGACCCGCTATTCGAGGCCGCCCAAGCCGCCGGAGTGTTTTTCGTCTATACGGAAGATGACCACGATGGGCGCGTCATCAAGCAGATGGTCGGCAGCGCTGACATCATCCTCGATGCGCTATTCGGATTTGGGGTACGCCTACCCATCCGCGACGACGCGCAAAAAATCCTACGATTCACCCGTCAAGCGCTGAATGAGCGTGCCACCGCCCGCCGCCCGCGCCCGTTGAATGACCCGACATCAAGCGGTCAAATCGAACGTCCGCCCAAGCAATGGGTGATTGCGGTAGACTGCCCTTCTGGGTTGGACTGCGACACGGGCGACCTCGATAAATACAGCCTGAACGCCGACGAAACCGTGACGTTCATCGCCGCCAAACCCGGCCTGATGACGTTTCCCGGCGCGGCAGCCGTCGGGAAGCTCTATATCGCGCCAATTGAACTGCCGGAAGGCGTCAAACTGGAAAAACGTTCGCAAGTCAGTCTGATTGATAACGAGACCGCCCGCGATTTGCTCCCCGTCCGTCGCTTGGACGGGAATAAAGGGAGTTTTGGGCGAGCGCTGATTATCGGTGGAAGCGCGAATATGCCGGGGGCTGTTGGGTTGGCCGCTAACGCCGCATATCATAGCGGCGCGGGGTGGGTGGCAATAGCATCCGTGCCAAAAGCCATCAGTGCGCTGCAAACCCATTTGCTAGAACCGGTCTGGATTAGCCTGCCCGATTCACACGGTTTCATCTCACCTGACGCGACAGAATCCTTATCGAGCCTATTGCCAACCTTAAATTCAGTACTCGTTGGCCCCGGACTCGGGGAAACAGAGGCAACGGCCAATTTCATCCTGCGCCTGTTGACCATGACCCGTGAGGCGGAAAAATCGCCCGCGTGGGTATTAGACGCCGACGGCCTGAATGTCTTATCCGGCGTATCTGAGTGGTGGACGCATCTCCCCAAAGAGGCGATTATCACCCCGCACCCCGGCGAGATGGGGCGACTGTGTGGAATAACAACCGCAGAGGTACAAGCTGACCGCCTGACGATTGCCCGTGAAAAGGCGAAGGCGTGGGGCTGTGTGGTCGTCCTAAAAGGCGCACACACCTTGATTGCCGCGCAAGATGGCAAAATCGCGTTTTCGCCGTTCAAAACCGATGCGCTGGCGAAGGCTGGCACGGGCGATGTGCTGGCCGGGATGATTACGGCGCTGCGCGGTCAAGGCCTAAAGGCATTTGACGCGGCCTGCCTCGGAGTCTACTTGCACGGCTTGGCCGGGACATTGGCCGCCGAGCGAGTCGGAGCGGCCAGCGGCGTCTTGGCCTCGGATGTGGTCGCGGCTATTCCTCTAGCGTGGGATCGTCTGGTTCAAGGATAGCTTCCGGCTTATCTGGATTGCGACGGAGTACCTTGACGATACGCCCTAACTCGCGCATGAACGTCAACCCGCCAGTGAAAAATGTCCATACACGGATAATCGGGGCCACCACCGTCTCCCCGACGAAACGCGCCGTCCCGCTGACGGCCTTAAACGTGCCGCGTATTTCGCCCAGTACAGCGCTAATATCCAACCGTATCACGCCGAACAGCACGGCGATTTGCACCAACAAGATGCCCAAGCCCATTAGAACGGGGATGGTCAGCAGCAAAATGACCACCCAGAGTAAATCACGGATGTACATCACGCGCTGGGCGGCATTGGCGCTATCGACGAGGGATACGATTAGCCCAATCAACAATGGGATAAGGATGAACAGAGCATAACCAATTAGGGTGTTGCGGATGATTCCACGCAGCGTCCGACCCACTTGGGGGGCGTCGCCGTTCTCAGGGGATACAGTCATGCAGTCCGGCCTTTACGCATAGGACGGCGGCGGCGCTGACCAGTCGTCAGCGCCCGCACCGCAAACAAGATAAAAAATGAACCGAGCGTAGCCGGTAACACGCGCAACGCCCCCAGTCGGAGCAAATCAATCTCCAGCACCAGCCCTAAAATCTGGCCGACACCAAAACCTAACCAACTGGACAGCAAAAACAACGCCAACCGACGCGCATCGCCGCCCAAAATCAGGTGAAAAACCACGCCGTATAGTGTAGCGAGGATGAAAGCGAAAACTAAGCCGGGTCCGGGCATGGGTGCTTTTTTCCGTTTTCCCGTGATACAATGCACTACTAAGATGAGTTTAGCACATTGCGGGCGAGCCGGTGAGGTATCGTCTGTTCAGATAAAACATGAACCTGATTGATCATCGTATTTTAATCCCCGCTTCCCCAGAGCATGTTTGGCGCTTTGTGGGAGATTTGCGTCGCAATCTTGAGTGGCACGTCAACGCCAAAAACCTCAGCATGTTGACTTCCACGCCTAAGCCCGCCACAGGGACGCGCTTCCGGCTGACCCAACAGCGCGGGCGCGATCAGGTCTGGGAGGTGACGGCATGGTATGACCGCTTCGGATATGAATACCGCGTGGTCGAGGGTAGCCCGTTCCGTCAGAATAAAGGGCTTTTCCGGTTACAGGAAACGCCGGAAGGGACTGTCGTCCAATGGACATTGAGTTACACTGGCGGCGGTCTGTTCGGTGGCGGCGGTAAAACGCAAGAGCAAATCATTATCGACAGCTTGCAAAAGCTCTATAAGCTGATTACGCGCTCTAAAGAGGTCGATACCTTCCAAGCCAAATCGCTGATGCGTGACGACCCCGGCGTGGAGGCGCGTGCCAATTATCGCCCGCGCCACGCGACCAGCGTCCCAACGGAAAGCGGTGAAGGCGTGCGCGTGCCGAAGTCTCCATATGCGCCGCCCACCCCCGGCAAGCCTATCCCTGCCGTCCCAACCGACAATCCATTTGCCGCGCCAGCCGCCTTCACCCCGCCGCCTGCGCCGCAGAAATTGGAGGATACACGCCCGCACCCAATCGTGGTCGAGCCGATTAATAGTGCGTCGAGCCTTGAACCCGATTTCTTGATTGACGAACCCAACACGCCATTTACGGAAATCCCGTCAGAACCGTTGCGCGTGCCATCGGTCAAACCCATTGAGCCGGTCATAGCGCCTCCCCCCGCGCTGAACGAGCCGCAGTCCATCCACGACGATGTGCCTGTGTTCGCGCCGCCGGTATTCAGGCCGCCTACGATTGAGGTCGCCCCGCCGCCCACCCCTGCTCCGACTCCGCCGATGGCTACGCCGGTAGTTCCGCCTGATTTCGTGGTGGATGCCCCGACGCCTGTGCAGCCAGTGTCTGAACCGCCCGCACCTGTCCAGCCTGCGCCGTCGATAGCCGAGGCCGCTGCTACGCCCATCGCGCCCAAACGCGATAAACTCAGCGACACCTCCAAGTTGAGCGTGTTTGAGATTTTCGGCCTGCCCAAGCCCAGCGAAACCCAGCCGATGGCTCCGTTGAATATGGATGCGTTGAGCGCAACCGGGCGCATCGCCACGCTGATGAGCGAGGCGTCGCTTGACGTTGAACCAGAACCCGTCCTACCGCCGACGCTTGAGGTTGAAGCCACGGCAAGCCCGTTGCTCCCAGACATAGTGAAACCTGCTTCTGCCGCCCGTACACTTGGCAAACGTGCGCTTTTGCGCCGTAAGTTGGGCAACGTCCGCAATCGGTTTGAAGGGTAAACATCCTAAATCGGTATAAAACAAAACCCCTGTCTCTAAGCGAGACAGGGGTTTTGTTTTTGGGTGGGTAAAGGGACTTGAACCCTCAACCTTCAGATCCACAATCAGACGCTCTGACCAATTGAGCTATACCCACCATACTATGGATGAGTATAGCATAGGCGTTTCGCCGTGTCTAGCGTGTTTCCCCCAATTACTGGGCAGTTCCAAAGCGGTAGATTGTCCCGTCATAATCAATGACATAGACCTCGCCCGCCTCATCCTCACCGAACGCACTCAGGCTGAAGCCGGTGTTCAGGAAAGGCATCGTTTGCCACGCGCCGTCTGCATCACGCCATGATGCCCATGTATCTCCGGTGCAGAAATCGCCAAACACGTACACACCTTCCAATGCTGGGACTGCCTCACCACGATACACATAGCCGCCCGTCACCGAGCAATTGCCGCCAAGATGTTCATACTCGAAGAACGGCTGAATCATCCCCTCTGGCGCGGTATTGGCCTCAAACGGGTGGGCTGATTCATAATCTGCCCAGCCAAAATTCGCGCCACTGCCGCTGTCGACTGGGATGAAATTCGTCTCCTCATAGCGATTTTGGCCGACATCGGCCACATACAGATCGCCAGTGACGCGGTCAAAGCTGAACTTCCACGGATTACGTAGACCATACGCCCAAACTTCCGGCGCAAAAGTGCTGTCGTCCGCAATCGGGTTATCTTCTGGTGACGTATAGCTACCCGTCTCATCGACGCTAATCCGCAGCAAACTTCCAAACCAATCAGATGGGTTTTGGCCGGTCAATAACGGGTCATTGGCTGCGCCACCGTCCCCGACTGAGATGTACAAGTATCCATCAGGGCCAAACACCATATCGCCGCCGTTGTGGTTGGGGTATGGCTGTGCAAACTCCATCAACACAACCTCACTGGATGGGTCAGCGGCGTTAGGGGTGTCTACGCCACGGGTGAATTGCGAGATTTTAGTGGTCTGCTGTTTGTCCACATAATTGACATAGAACAGACCCGACTCGGCGAAATCCGGCGCAAAGGCCAATCCAAGCAATCCCATCTCAGAATATCCTCGCAACACCGACCCGCTTACGCGATCCGTGATGTCTAGGAACGGCGTCCCTAAGGTCTGACCGTCTTGGATGATTTTGATGACGCCGGGCTGCTCAACGACGAACAACCGGTTAGAGCCGTCGCCCGCATTTGTAATCAACAGCGGATACGTGAATCCGCTGGCAACTTCGGTCAATTCCACACCGGTCAAATCAGGCGCTTCGGCGTGCAGGGCATCGTCTTGGGCGCTGACTGATAGAGCAAACAGGGCGGTCAAACCCAATACGACAGCAATAGGTCTTAACATGATGATTTTCCTTGTGATTAGACTTGCGGGCCAGCCACGGACACGACATAAGCATCCGGCTGCCAATAGCGTCGAATCGCCTCCATCAAATCCTCGCGGGTCAGGCGGTTGATGATGTCCGGCATCCGTATCAGGTAATCGAGGCCGAGGTCATATTCCACCATCGAGAGGATTGTCCCCGCCACGCCCTCGTTGGATTCGAGTTGTAGCGGCATCCGCCCAGTGAAGTATGATTTATTGTCCGATATTTCTTCATCCGTGACATACTCTTCGGTCAGGCGGCGGACTTCTTTAATCGAAAGCTCAATCGCACGGTCAACATTGACTGGGTTCACGCCCGCTGCAATCGACCACGCGCCGGGGCCATGCCCGCCTTCAAGTTTGCTGTAGGCATAATAGGCCATACCGCCTTTGACGCGGACATTTTCACCCACGCGCCCCATCATCCCAAACTCACCGAGGACGCTGTTGACGATCCGCGCCGCTTGGAAATCTTCAGAGGTGCGGCTTGGCCCGACCACGCCCATAATCAGGTCAGACTGTGATTTGCCGGGGATGGGGACAAAAGTACGACGCACTTCCTCCGCTTGCTGCGCGGACGGCACGGATGACCATGTAGGCTGATTGGAGTTTTCCCAATCGCCAAGCTTGGCCTGAATCAACTCGACCACCTCGGCGGCACGCAAGTTGCCGACCACGACGATGGTCATGCCTTTGGGGCCGTACTGTTGGACGTGGAAATCCTTCATCATCGCCGCGCTCAGAGTCGGCAGGGTTTCCAACGTCCCACGAGAACTGTAATGATACGGGTGATTGACATCATATAGCGCCTCGCGGAAGGCCTTCGTCGCTTGGCGGCGGGTATCTTGCATCCCATACTTCAACCATGTCAGCGCTTCGCGGCGGAGTAATTCGATGTGATCTGTCGGGAACGTCGGGCGGCGCAATACTTCGGCCATGACATCTACCAGCAAGGGCAAATCCTCGCCCAATGCCTTGCCGCCAAAGCCGACACCGTGTATCCCGGCGCTGACGCCAAAATCTGCGCCGACATCCTCTAGGGACGCGGCCAGACTCTGAAAATCGTGATTCTGTGTGCCGCGCATCAAGGCGCCAGCGGTCATGACCGCCAAGCCGCCGTTTTCGGGGCGTTCATTCATCGCGCCACCGCAATCCAACCCGCCGGAAATTACGACGGATTTAGTGTCCGTGTTCTCATACGCCAAAACCGTAATCCCATTGGGAAGTTCGGCGCGGGTAATCGTCTCAGGATTGGGCATTGAGCGCAGCCCAGCGTTATTCACCATCTTCGTCGCCTTCCATTTCGTCATCTTCGCCCATACCGGTAGGAATCAGCCAACCGACCACCCGGCTTTGCGGGCGCAAATAGGTTGCAGCCGCCTCGACCACATCCGCCAGAGTCACCGCATCCAACCGGTCAATATATTCCTCGAACCACGTATACGAACCGATGTTTTCACAGAACGCCAACCAGAAGGCTTGCCCGGTCACGCCCTCGGTGCTGTAAGCGAACGACGCCCGCGCCTGTTTCTTAGCCTTAGTAACTTCCGCCTCGGTGATGTCGCCGTTGCGAACGCGATCTAGCTGAGTTTCAAGTTCGGCTTCAGTTTCTTCAAGCGTGTGGTCATCACTCACCGTAATGCTCAAGGACATCAGGAACGGGTCAACCGTCGGGTAGAGGCTACCATCTACCGACGCGGCGATTCCGGTTTCGACCAGCGCACGATACAGACGACTGGTTTTATTGTCGATATTGCCGCCGCCGGGGCCGCTGGGGCCGGTCAAGACGCTGATGAGTACCGCCAACTTGAAATAGTCAGGATGATTTCCCGCTGGGCTTCGGAAAGCCATCTCTAGGAAAGCGGTTGAACCGGGGCGCTCCACTTTGACACGGCGCTCCCCCATCTGCTCCGGCTCTGGGCGGACGAACGGGCGCGGCAGTTCGCGGGCGGGGATACTGCCGTATAGTTCCTTGATACGCGCCAGCATCTCATCGCTGTTGAACGCGCCGACCACCACCGCAACCGCATTGTTGGGTGTGTAATAGGTCTGATAGTGGTTGTACAGATCATCACGGGTCATGGTTTCGAGGTCGATCATATCCCCGATAATCTCATGGTGATACCCGTGAACACGGAAAGCGACAGCGTTCATCTCCTCACCCAGCCAGAACATCGGTGAGTTTTCGCTGCCCTGACGTTCGCTGATAATCACCGTGCGCTCGCTGGCGACTTCTTCCGGCAAAAACTCGACGTTTTGCATCCGGTCAGCCTCTAGGCGTAACGCGAGGTCAATACGGTCTGCGGGCATGGTCTCGAAATAGGCAGTGTAGTCGAACGAAGTTTGGGCGTTCCACGACCCACCCTGTCGGTCAATCATCTTTTCCAGTTCTTGACGCGGAAACTGCTCCGTGCCTTTGAACATCATGTGTTCAACCCAATGGCTGATGCCGGTCTGCCCGGTGCGTTCGTTACGGCTGCCGATGCGATACAGCACCCACCAACTAATCACCGGCGCGGCGTGGACTTCTTTCAGAAGCACCGTCATGCCGTTGTCTAGGACGTGCTTGGTGACGTTACTCACAATGTTAAACTCCGACCTTCCCTGAAGAACCCGAAAAAACAGGTGTATTAAAGATTATACGCCAAGCAAAGAGGGGCAGACCATCTGCCCCTCTAAATTTATATGCAACGTTTACTTTCGGTTGAACGGTTTAGGCTTCTGTATCTGCGCCATCGCCGTTATAGCCGCGCCCGACACCGCGATAGGTGAAGCCGAATGCTTTCATGCGTTCCGGCTCGTGGATATTGCGCCCGTCAATCATGATTGGGGTGGTCATAGCGTTGCGGACGCGCTCCATGTCCAACTGCTTGAACTCGTTCCACGGCGTACCAATCACCACCGCGTCTGCGCCTTGTACGGCATCATACGAGTCCTTGCACATCACGATTTCGGGCATTTCGGCGGCAGTGTTGGGCATTGCTACCGGGTCATAGCCGCGCACAATCGCGCCCCGGCGAATCAGGTGCGCTGCGATGTCCAATGAGGGCGATTCGCGGATGTCGTCGGTATTTTCTTTGAACGCGAGGCCGAGCATCGCCACAGTCTTGCCGTTGACATCGCCCAACAACTCATGCAGCTTATCGGCCACGCGCTTGCGCTGGAAAGCGTTAATTTCGGTCACGGCGTTGAGCAATTGCGGGTGTGCGCCCGCCTCCGCCGCCATAAATGTGAGCGCCTTCACGTCTTTCGGAAAGCACTGCTTCTGCACCAATCCAGAACCGAGTACCACGACTCCGGTAGTCGTCTCAAGGCTGTAGACCATCTGATTTGAGGCGACGCGCTCGACAACGGTGACGTTCAACAACGCGGTTGTGCCGTTATGTTGATAGCCATGCGGTTTGATGTGACGCTGATACCCTGCGAGGATAGTTTCGAGAATTTGACGACGCTTTTCACCAAACGCATTGGTCATCCGGCTCAACTGCTCATAGCCCGACACGCGCAAGATATACGCAGGCTGAGTCGATTTGTTCATCATCCGCACCCGCAAGCTGGGGATAATCCCAACCGATTGCAGCAACAGAGATAGCCCATGCGCCAGCGGTTTGCTGACCGTGGCATATTCTAGCATCGCGTTTTTGCCATTTTGGACGGGGGATAGTGCGCCATCACCGCTGAACGCGCCGCGAATGTATTCATGCCGCAGCATCGGGTGGGTATTAAAGGCGAAAGTCGGTAGCCGCTTATCTTCTGAGCATGTCCCGACTTCTAACACATCGCGCAATAGCCAGCCGAAAATACGGGATGAAGCGACTACGGTTGTGCTGTCTTGACCGTGGCGCTCTAGGGATTTGACGCCCAATTTCGCCAAAATCACGGTCACATCATCCAGATACTCGCGCTCATTGCTATGGAACGAGAATTCAACCAAATTATCGGGTGTGATAAGGCCGCAAGAAGCATAGTAGCCTAGCAAGCGCATCAAATCAGCATCCACAGGGACAACTGCTTTCATGTCCAAATCTGATGGCTTACCTTCCAACAAGTCAATCAGATTCAAGTGGTTGACATCGCGCAACGCCGGTAATTCTGTGAGCGTCATCACCACATCTTTAGGCCGAACATCTGCCGCAGGAATGATGTGATACCCGTCCAGCGCAACCACCAAAATCGGATGGTCGGCAGTGACGGTCAATTCACGCCCCATACTGGTGCGAATTGTGACCATATCCCCGACATACGGGCGGCGCGTCAAGACATTCACATCTACCCCGTCGGGGCAATTCGAGCGCGGGTCAAAACCCAATACTTTTAACCCATTGGGACGGATAACTTCAATATCGCTCTCATGAGTCGATTCACCGGACACACTGAAAAGCTGCTCCAAGGTGCGGGCGACCAATTGCCCATCCTCAACCACATAAATCAGTTCTTCCGGTGTGAAGCAACTTCCCCCGTACCCGACTCCCGGTTGAAGGAAGTGATGGCCGATGCGCTTGTCAAAACCCATCCCGCGTGCCACTTCAATCACGTCCGCGCCGAGGCGTTCGCAGATGTTGGCAATCTCGTTGATGAAGCTCAGGCGCGTCGCCAAAAATGCGTTGGAGGCGTACTTAATCATCTCAGCCGTGCGGAGGTCGGTCATCATGATCGGCGCACGCAACGGCAGATAAATCTGCGCGACGGCCTCCGCCGCCCAGTGGTCTTCAGGGGCTGCACCTAAAACCGTGCGGTCTGGCGTCACAAAATCTTGCACCGCTGACCCTTCACGCAAGAACTCTGGGCAACTTACCACACCGAACTTAATCGGAGTCGGTTGATTGTTGCGGATGACGTTGGCGACCATATCGCCCGTCCCCACTGGCACTGTCGATTTATTAATGATGACCAGCGGGCGGGTCATGGTCTTGGCGATGGTTGCGGCGGCGGCGCGGACATACTTCAATTCTGCCTCGCCGTCCTCGCCTTCCGGCGTCCCGACGCAGATAAAGACATATTCGGCGTCTTTCAAGCCTTCTTCATACGAGGTCGTGAAGCGCAAGCGCCCCGCCTGCACGTTGCGCTCGACGATTTCACGCAGCCCCGGCTCATAAATCGGCATGTGACCCGCCTTGAGCGAGTCGATTTTGGCCTGATTGATGTCTACCGTCACCACCGAATTGCCGAGGTCGGCAAAACATGTGCCATTGACCAGCCCGACATAACCTGTCCCGATTACACAGATGTGTTTCACGTTGCGCCCTTTCTTTAGGATGCGTAGTCTCAGCGCGTGACGCGCTTGCTCATGAAGATGTCCGGCTTCCCAAATCCATTGGCATCAGGAATCATGCCAACCACTGAGAAGCCGATTTTCTGGTAAAAAACAAAGGGGTGTCCGCCCCGGTCTTGCAACGCTTGTAGATGCTCTAACGGATTCGGGTAAACATCTACCCCACCCACCGAGGTCAAGCCGGTTTCGTCATCCGAACCGAGATACAACGTCGAGACTCCAGCATCGGCGGCGCGGGCTTCCAATGCCTGCACCAACGCCCGCCCAATCCCTTGCCGCGTCATATCCGGGCGCACCGCCAACGGGTGGACTTCCCACACATGGCCGTCATACATCGACAACGCCCCGACAATCCCTGACGGCTGCCCGGCGTCATCAAACGCGACCAACACCGCCATACCATCTTGGTCTAGCATATTCAGTTCTTCAAGCGCCGATTCGATGGTCGGCCATGCCTCTGGATAGGGGGCGGCAAACGCATCTACAATTAACTGCGCGACATCCCAACGCTGTCCGGCATCCAATACGCTTAAATCGACGAGGTTCACCTTCGCCATACTTACCCCTCCGCCAGCAGACGGCGTGCCGCCCGCCGCCCAATCTCAATCGCGTAATTGGTGCCTCTATCCCACGGATAGACTTGGCTCATACTCGCCCACCATACGCCCTCAACCGGCGTCTTGAGGTCGGGGATTTTCTCGCTGTGATTCACACCCGGCACGGGCTGGGCATACGGCGCACGCCATACCCATGATTTGCGAACCCATGACGGGTCAAAATTCGGGTTGACCGCTTTCAGCGCGGGTAGAAAGCGCTCAATCAGCGCTTCATTGCTCATCGTGAAATAGTCATGGTCGGGCGGCACATAATCGCCACAATAGACGATGACATCCCCATTGTAATTCGCCTTGTCGAGATAATTGGTATGCTCAACCAGCGCGAGGAACGGGAAACTGCTCTTTTGCTTATCGGGGTTATCGGCAGGCAGATTCAGCCAATATGTCCCGTCCGATAATACGGATTGTTTGAGCGCCAAGACCACGCACACCGCGCCGATACTGGTCAAGCCAGCCGTTTTTTGCCCGTATTCCGTCGATTTCAATTCTGGGAGATGTTTCAATAATAGCGCCGGAGAAGTCGTACTCAGCACGCGGTCATAGGTCTCAGATGTGCCGCCCGCTTCCACCCGAATCACGTCGCCGTCACGGGTGATGCCGCTGACGGGAGTCCCCAACCGGACATCGACCTGCTTACGGCGTACCGAGTCGGCCAACGCCTCTAAGAAGGCTTGGAATCCGCCTTTATACGTCCCCAAACGCACCGAACGCGCCTTGATTCGCGCCCACATCCACGCCATATTGACTTCGGCATAGCGGGTGCTGAACTTGCCAATCAAAAGCGGACGCCACAGTTTATTATAGACTTCCTCGCCCATCCAGCGGCGCATCCACGCATCGGCGGTGACTTTTTCCAGCGCCTGCCAATTGGGGGTGAGCTTTAGGAACACGCCCGCCAACCCCAGCCGGATAATGCCCAGCGGAGATAGCGGCAATTTCAGCGCTGAGAGGTTCATCTCTGAGCGATAAATCTTATTGTCCAGCCAATAACTGGTTTTAGGTCGGGGGAAGAAAATCTTCTCACGCACGCCGATTTCTTCCGCCAAGCCCAACAGGTCTTTATCGGATTCAAACCAGTGGTGATAGAACTTTTCGAGTTCCCAATCCCAGCCCTCATCCTTGAAGCCAGCAGCAAGCCCGCCGACCCGTTCACCCGCCTCGTAAATCGTGACGGTATGACCCGCCTGACTCAAATCCCACGCGGCGGCAAGCCCAGCCGGCCCCGCCCCGATAATCGCAATCCGCAGTGTGCGGCCTTCAGTCATTGCACTCTCACTTTGTCCATTACCATGACGCGCCCACCCAGTAGGTCACGCACCACCCATCATTTTTTGTATACACCTCAGCGCTGGCGATTACTCATCATCCCACCAGCGGAAACCATTCGGCAGGTTTTCCATCCCACGCGGCGCGGGCTTAGAATCGCTCAACGGGGGCGGTAGCCGGGGTGAAAGCGCGGCCATGTCTGAGCGCACGCGCACCACCGATGCGGACGGCGGCGGCGCGGGGCGTTTGAGCGCCTTATTGACCGCACGCCAAATCGCGCCCAACCCAATCGCCGCCGACAGTAGATTGACCACCCAACCCACCGGAGAGAACGCACCCAGCAACGCAATCAACACCGCGCCCACCGCCACACTCAACAACCGTTGACGGCGACTGAGGTCGGCCTGTGTAATCCGGTAAATCAACATACTGCCCAGCGCGGCGGCGGTCACGGTACGCGCCACATACACCACGATGAAATAAAACAATCCGCCGCCGCCGATGGTGGTCAACCCCAGCGCCGTCCCGACCACCACGCTGAGCGCGTCAATCCGTACAACCCCGACCATTAAGGCCACGATAATGATGCTCAAAACACCCAACAGCGCCAAAATCGGCACGGACAGCACTACCGCGCCGAATCCGACCAAACCATTCAAGGCCAGTTTTTCGCCGACAGCTTCAACCGAACGTAGCAACGAGCGCGGCCACAGCCACAACATCAACGCGCCCACGAGCGACAGCACCAAGACATCTTGCACGACTTGAGCAAAATACGTCCGTAGCGCCTTAGTGCGGCTGTCCTCTGCGACGAACTCGCCTATCGTCGGTGAATTTACGGCCTGCGTGAAGTTGGTACTGCCTGCAACCTCCCCGCTGATAATCGCCTGAGACGGGCTGTTATAATTGAGGTCTCCGCCAATCCGCGAGTCGGCGCTCAAGCGTAGCCCCGGCTGGGCTTGTTGTATATCCAAAAACAGTCGCAACAGGACGCTGACCACAGGGGCGCTGGTAGCCGGCTCAATACCAGCCGTGCGTGCCTCGACATCCCCGCCTACCGACCCATCCAGACCTAGCGACTCGCCAAAAAACAACAACTCATCGGTCACAACGCCGTCCAAAGCCAATTGATAACCAATCATCGTCAGGCTTCCGGGGAGTTGTGCGCCGGGTTCAATTCGCGCATCCGCCGCCAACGCAATCAAATCACCCTGACTCCACACCACATCAGAGTCGATGGTCAGGACGCCAGAAGCGACCAACATATCCTCGTTGAGCGTGCCATCCAC
>Ga0163144_10015974_pt1 | contig 15409 bp, 15 predicted proteins | sample OliLak19BULKMAT1_FD_123175 | JGI IMG/M metagenome (GOLD analysis project Ga0163144, IMG submission 123175) | Freshwater microbial mat bacterial communities from Lake Vanda, McMurdo Dry Valleys, Antarctica - Oligotrophic Lake LV.19.BULKMAT1 | ecosystem: Environmental > Aquatic > Freshwater >...
CGTGCCCCCTTCGTTCCTTTGTTTCTTCGTGGCTCCCCCTCCCCGCATTATCGAACCCGATCGCTCCCTTTCCCTTCCGTAATCGATCGCTATCCTAAGGCGTCTGTAGCAGAGGAAACCGGAGAGTTTGGCAATGATCATTACGCGGAGCCCGCTTCGCATTTCGCTGGGCGGTGGAGGGACGGACCTGCCATCGTATTATCGCAAGCACAGCGGTTTTCTGATCGCAGCGGCGATCGACCGGTACGTTTACATCACCCTGCACCAGACGTTCCAGCAGGAACTGATCATCAAGTATTCCAAGCTTGAGCACGCCAAGAGCGTAGCCGACGTGCAGCACCCGATCGTGCGCGAGGCCCTGCAGGTGGCAGGCATCGATCGACCCCACCTTGAGATCACCAGCATGGCCGACATCCCCTCGGGAACCGGGCTGGGGTCGAGCGGTAGCTTCACGACGGCTTTGCTTAAAGCGCTGCACGCCTACAAGAAGAACATCATCCACCCGCGCGAGCTGGCCGAGCAGGCGTGTGACATTGAAATCAACAAGCTCGGTGAACCGATCGGCAAGCAGGACCAGTACATCGCTGCGTTCGGTGGTATCACCTGCTTCCAGTTCCTGCCCGACGACCGCGTGGAAGCCAAGCCGTTGAACATCGATTCCGAAACGCTCTACAACCTGGAAGACAACCTGCTGCTGTTTTTCACCGGGTTCAGCCGCAGCGCGGGCAGCATCCTCAAAGAGCAGGACCAGAAGAGCAAAGAGGCCGACACCGCGATGACCGACAACCTCCACTTCGTGAAGGAACTCGGTTACCAGTCCAAGGAAGCGCTCGAATCGGGCAATCTCGTCAAGTTCGGCCAGCTGATGAACGTCCACTGGGAGCGCAAAAAACAGCGCAGCGGTGGCATGAGCAACGGCAAAATCGACGAGTGGTACACCCACGCCATGGCCAACGGCGCCGTCGGTGGCAAACTCATCGGCGCCGGGGGTGGAGGCTTCCTGATGTTCTATACCGAAGACAAGACCCGCCTGCGTCACGCCCTGCAATCGACGGGCTTGCGCGAAGTGCGGTTCCGCTTCGACTTCGAGGGGACCAAGACGCTGATCCAGTAAATTCGAATCGAACCGCAGAGACGCCGAGATGTAGAGACGCCGAAAAAAGCAAGACCGATTAGAATCGTTTTCTCTGCGTCTCCGCGTCTCTGCCGTGAATCTCTTCTATTTTATGCCGGTAGCCCCCGACATCTCGACCGTCCCCGTCGCCTTACTCGCCGGCGGGCTTGCCACCCGCTTGCGGCCCATCACGGAAAAGATCCCCAAGGCCCTGGTGGAGCTGGCGGGTCGGCCGTTCATTGACTGGCAGCTCGATTTACTCGCGGAGAATGGAATCCGTCAGGTCGTGATGTGCCTAGGGTATCTCGGTGAAATGGTTCGCGATCATTGTGGTGACGGTTCGTCGCGCGGGATGACGCTCCAGTACAGCTTCGATGGTGAAAAGCTCATGGGCACCGGTGGCGCGATCCTGCGGGCGCGGCCTATGCTCGGTGACGCATTCTGGGTCATGTACGGCGATTCGTACATGGACATCGACTATCCCGCAGTGCTCGCTGCGTTTGATCGATCGAAAGCGCTGGGGCTTATGACCATTCTGCGAAACTGTAACAAGTGGGACACGAGCAACGTCATCTTTCAGGATGGCCAACTGATTCGCTACGACAAGCGCAACCGTGTGCCTGAAATGCAGTATATTGACTATGGTGTCGGACTGTTACGCAGCGCCGTGCTTGATCGTATCCCGGCGGATCGGCCGTTCGACCTAGCGGAACTGTACACGCAACTCGTCGCAGAAAAGCAGATGATCGGTTACGAAGTCACCCAGCGGTTCTACGAGATCGGCACACCCGCCTCGCTCGAAGAGGCGCGGCAGTACTTGCAGACGCGCTAGCGTGTACCACGGGCGGCTCTCCCGTGATTTGGTTTTGGAAAGAAAGACACGGGCGAGCCGCCCGTGGTACGAAAGAGAAATCATGTCCTTTTCCCAATCGTTTCTCGCTGAAGTCACAAAGGTCGTTCAACAGCTCGACGCTGCCAAGATCGAACTGATCGCCGACAAGCTTGCTGCGGTGCGCGAGAAGGGTGGGCGGCTGTTCTTCCTGGGGGTTGGTGGCAGCGCGGGCAACTGCAACCACGCCGTCAACGACTTCCGCAAGATCGCAGGCTTTGAAGCGTACGCCCCGACCGACAACGTCAGTGAACTAACGGCCCGCACGAACGATGAGGGCTGGGAAACCGTCTTCGTCTCGTGGTTGAAGGGCAGCCGGTTGCGCAAAGAAGACGGCGTGTTCATCTTCAGCGTGGGGGGTGGGTCCCTCGAAAAGAACGTCAGCCCCAACCTCGTCAAAGCGTTACAGCACGCCAAGGAAGTCGGCGCAACGATCGTAGGCATCGTCGGTCGCGACGGTGGCTACACCGCCACGGTGAGCGATGCGGTCGTTATCATCCCGACCGTCAATGCCGACCACGTCACCCCGCACAGCGAAGCGTTTCAGGCCGTTGTCTGGCACCTGCTGGTCAGCCACCCGAAGCTAAAGGCAGCGGTGACGAAGTGGGAGTCGACCAAGTAAGTCTTAGGCGTGTTTGCTTGATAATCAGTGAGAATTTGTTTCATTTTCGCCAATTGCGATAATGAAGCGGTCGTTGTTTGATCGAGTAGTTGCTTATCACAAGGGGTTCCCGGGTGCCGATAACTGTTTCCTGTGCGTGTGGCGCGTCGTTCCGCTTGAAAGACGAATTTGCCGGTAAGCGTCTGAAGTGTCCTAAGTGCGCCGGGGTCATCCATGCGCCGGCGCTTCAACCGGTTGCGGTCGCGGCGGGCGTCGATGAATACGACATCGCTGAGACCGCGCCTGCGGCGCCAGCGCGACCGCCATCGCTGAGTTACGCCGCCCCGCGCAGGGGGGCTGATGGCGTCTTCGATCGCGACCGTTTTCTGCTGCGGCAGAAGGTGATGTCGCTGAGCCAGAAGTACACCGTCTCGGACGAACAGAACCAACCGATCGCGTTTGTGGTGCGCCCAACCCACATCCTCAAAACCATGCTAGCGGCGCTGGCGGCGATCGTGGCGCTGATTGTCGCGGGCAGCGCTCTGGGCTTCGGGTTCTACATGCTCGGCGAGCTGCTGGGCGTTAGTGGCGAGACAAAGGAAATCTACATCGCCGTCACGATGATCCTCACGATCATCGTGGCGGTCGTGGCTTGCATCGGTGCAGCGGTGATCGTCTCGCCGTTGCGGCACGTCCTGTTCTATCGAAACGAAGGGGCGACGGACAAACTCATCGACGTCCTGCAGGACAGCAAGTGGCAGGTCATCGTCGCGACCTTCACATTGCGCGACGCCAACGGTGAGGTCCTGGCGATCTTCCGCAAGAACTACCTCCACAACTTCCTGCGGCGGAAGTGGCGCATCCTTGCCCCCGATGGCACGCTCATCTGCCGGGCGATGGAAGATTCGATGATCCTCTCGCTGTTGCGGCGGTTCCTAGGTCCGATGATGGGTCTGCTGCGGACGAACTTCATCATCTGCGCCGGCGACAGTGAAAATGTGATCGGTGAGTTCAATCGCAAGTTCACGATCGTCGACCGCTACGTGCTGGACATGTCCGCCGACCCCGGGCGTTTGCTCGACCGCAGGATCGCGCTGGCGCTGGGCGTGATGCTCGACACGGGCGAACGTCGTTAAACAGGAGTCGTGGGCCGATGTCGACGCCATCGCAGGACCTCTCCGAGCCCGACGACCTCTTGGAGATCTCCACCGAGATGTTCGACGCCACACCCGCCGCCGCTGCGCCACCCACGGCGCCGCTGCGCGTGATTTCACTCGAACCGGCCGACGGTCCGATCGACTTCGAACGCGGCATGAGCATGTGGCCGTGGCTGGCGCTCGTCGTGATCGCGATATGCTTGGCAGTCTTCGGGTGGGAAGTGGCGACCGGCGCGCTGGAATCCGAGGAAGCGATCGTCAACGCAGGTGCCTTGCATCGCGAATCGGTCATGGCGGGGGAAGTGTGGCGCCTGTTCAGCGCCACGATCCTTCACGGCAGCTTTGCCCACCTCTTTGGCAACATGGGAATGCTCTACATCCTCGCGCTCGGCTGTGAGCACGCGTTCGGCAGTTTTAGAATGGCGATGTTGTATCTCTTCAGCGCGCTGACCGGGTCGCTGGCAAGCCTCGCGATGACCGAGGGTCCCAGCGTCGGCGCATCGGGCGCGATCTTCGGTGTCGCTGCGGGGCTGGTGATCTTCCTGTACCGTTTCCGCGACCGGTATTTCATCCGCAACAAGCAGATCGGCGTCGTGCTGCTGATCTGGGCCGCGTGGACGGTCGGCATCGGCTTCCTGTCGCCGGACATCGACAACTGGGCCCACATCGGTGGTTTTGCCGGTGGGGCGATCGCGGGCCTGCTCCTGCCACCGCGACCGCTGGCCAAGCCGGTTGCGTAACGGGTTTTAATGCCGCCAAGTTATCGCATTGCTTTTCCCCGTTTATCCTGCATTCTTGATCCTTATGCAGCGAGCTGTCTTTCTCGATCGAGATGGGGTCATCAACCACTGCTTCGTGCGCGGTGGGGTGCCGCACCCGCCACAGGCGTTGGTCGAGGTGGGCATCGAGGATGGCGCCAGTGAGTCGCTTGCGAAGCTGAAGTCGGCGGGTTACTTGCTGCTCGTCGTCACCAACCAGCCCGATGTCGCGCGTGGAGCCCAAACGCAGGCGATCGTCGAGGCGATTAACAACCAATTGGCCAACGAACTGCCGATCGACGACATCGCCGTGTGTTATCACGACAACGCCGACAATTGCGACTGCCGCAAGCCCAAGCCGGGCATGCTGACCTCGCTTGCCAGAAAGTGGAAGGTCGACTTGCACCACAGTTTCATGATCGGTGACCGCAGCGGTGACATCCACGCCGGTGAGGCCGCGGGCGTTCGCACATTTCTTGTGGATCGGCCGTATAGTAAAGGCGATCAGTGTCGTCCTGACTTTCGCGTGCAGAGCCTCTCGCATGCCGCGGACATCATCCTTACACTGGCGCACGTCAGTCCACCGGATGGACAATCGAAACCCTAGGAGCCCCCGCCCATGGCCAGCAGTGTCGACCAGTTGACCGTAAAGATCTTCGCCGACGGCGCCGACAAGGCCGGCATGCTCGAGATGGCCGCCAAACCGCACATCGCGGGCCTGACGACCAACCCGACTTTGATGAACAAGGCCGGCATCAAGGACTACCGCGCGTTCGCCAAGGACATCTTGTCGGTCATCAAGGACAAGCCGATCAGCTTCGAGGTCTTCTGCGACGACTTCCCGACCATGGAGCGCCAGGCCAGGGAGATCGCCGGCTGGGGTTCCAACGTCTACGCAAAAATCCCCGTCACCAACTGCGCGGGTGAACCGGCGTACGGGTTGATCCGCACGCTCGCCAAAGCGAAGGTGAAACAGAACGTGACGGCCTTGATGACGCTCGGCCAGGTGCGCGACGTCAGCAACGCGCTCGGTGATGACGCCCCGTGCAACATCAGCGTCTTCGCCGGTCGCATCGCCGACACCGGTCGCGACCCACTGCCCCTCATGGCCGCCGCCGTCGAGATGATGAAGCCCTACCCCAACCAGGAACTCATCTGGGCCAGCCCGCGCGAGCTGCTCAACATCTTCCAGGCCGACGACATCGGTTGTCACATCATCACGGTGACCAACGACGTGCTGAAAAAGCTGTCGCTGGTGGGTAAGGACTTGAACCAGTACTCGCTCGAAACCGTCAAAATGTTCTACGCCGACGCCACCGCGGCGGGGTTTGAGATTTAATCTCCACTGTGGCGTGGGCATTTTGCCCATGCGTGTGAAAAGAACGTGATGGTAGCCCACCACGCGAGCGCCGTTGACTGAAATGGACGTCACACGGGATTCGCCAGTCAGTTGCTTTTAGAACTCAAACGCCGTTCGGGCCATCACCATCGGGCGGTTCTGACCGATGTTCAGCAAGAACCCTGCGGCGATGAAGCTGCTGAGCAGGGACGAGCCGCCGTAACTCACGAATGGCAGTGTAATGCCGGTGACGGGGAAAATGCCGGTCGCGACAGCGAGGTTCAGGAAGGTCTGACCGGCGAGCATCGTGACGATGCCGAGCGCGACAAGCTTGCCGAACGGTTCTCGCGTCGAGGCGCTGATCTCAACTCCGGCAGTGAACAGCACGATGTACGCAGCCAGCACCACGGCGCAGCCGAAGAAGCCGAACTGTTCACCGATGATCGCGAAGATCATGTCGTTGTGCGCCTCGGGCACGCCCTGACCGACGGGGATCTCGCCAAACCCTTTACCGACCAACCCACCCGAGCCCATGGCCATCTTGGCGCGGTCCTGCTGGAAGCCCGTTTCCTGCAGAGTGCGCGGGTCGTTGCTGAACATCGCGTAGACGCGCGCCCGCTGATACGGCTTGACGAGTTCGGGAAGTTTGTTGAACACCGGTAATTCGGCATGCCCGCTGAACCACGCCAACGGCACCAGCGCAAGGACGATGCCGACGATCGTCAGCAGGTGCATGAACTTCGCGCCGGCGACATACAGCATCGTGAAAAGGCAGGGGATGAATACCAGTGAGGTGCCGAGGTCGGGTTGCTTGAGAATCAACGCCAACGGCACGCCAGCGATCGCGAAGGGAGCAATCAAACCCGGGATCGTCCGGTAGTTGCTGCGGAAGCGCAGGTATCGGGCCATGACCAGGATGAAGCTGATCTTCATCAGCTCGGCTGGCTGCACGCTGAACGAGCCGAAGTTGATCCAGTTGTAGGCGCCCTTCACGTTGCGCACGAGGGGTAACGGGTCCTTCCCACCGATGGCGGCGCCGACGACGGTGTAGAGGACGAGCAGGATGCTGAGGCCGTAAAAAATCCATGCGAACCGGCCGAGGATCTGGTAGTTGATGGCCTGCACCGCAGCCATCGTGGCGACACCGATGCAGATAAAGAGCATCTGCTTGCGACCGTCGTCCGGATCGTGCGCCGAGATGGAGATGGTCCCCATCGCAACCAAAACCGCCACCGCCGCCAGCACGGGCCAGTTGGTCGCGATGGCGAGTTGTTTCCAGAGGCGGTTCAAAGGTGTTAGTTGTTAATGGTTAATTGTTAATTGGAGAGCAGATTTTGCAGGCTGAAGATCGGTCCGTAGCATAAAGCTCAATCAATCAACCATTAACAACTAACCAGTAACAATTAACGTTCCCCAAACCAATCTACCGCGATCGCCTTGCCCGACTTGCTATAGATGACCGGGATCTGCTGACCGACGTCGACCGGGATCGGCGTGCGCGGGTAGTAGACGGTGTAGAGGCGGTTGTCACCGGTGCTGTCGATGGCGCAGCGGACCAGTCGACTGGACGGGGCAAGTGCGGTCTGGCGAACGTCCTCGACGGTCGCGGTGGCAGTGGCACCGGTTTCGTACAGACGCAGGACACGTCGACGGCCGAAAAGGCCACCGGCGAGGGCAAGCAGCGCTAACGCCACCAAGGTCCACACAGCGACGAACGCAGCGCCGAACGAGGTGGCCTTCTCCCGCGCAGTCCAGTGCGTTGCCGGGTCGGCTGGGTCGACGTGAAGCGTGACCCGTTCACCGACTTCGAGGGGTTTGATCCGACCCGCGAGAATGCCCTCAACGCGATACTCCTGGTCGTTGAGCTGAAAAGTGAGATTCGCGGGGAGGTTGGGTTCGAACCTGGCGCGTGGCGCGGTAATGCGACCGACGGAATCGATCGTCGCCTGGACGGGGGTCCCCTCGGTCAGCAGGCGATTCTCGGCACGCCACGCAATGTATTGCGTGACACAGAAGTACGCAGCGACGAGCATCGTCGCCAGGAAGACCAGCCACCACCCGCGGACGCGTGGCTCAATCGTGGCGCGGCGGCGCACGTGCGGTGTGATCGGGCGAGAGGGGGAAGCAGGAAGTGCCATAGGATCAATTTCTCGCTCCTCTCCCATGTACTCATGAAGAGGGGCAGGATAGGTCATCGACCAACGACTTCGTACAACAGCGAATCCGACGACGGTGCTGCCAGGCCCACACTGCCGTCGTCACGCGGAAGGTAACCGTGTTTGACGCATGCCTCAAGCATGCCCGTGGCGATCGGTGCCGCGGCTATACCACCGGAGCCACCGTATTCGACGAAGACGCAGAACGCGATGCGCGGGTTGTCCGCCGGCGCGAAGCCGATGTACCAGGCGTGTGCCAGCTCGTCGTAGTTGCGCCCACTGCCGCGATACCAGACCATGCCTTTGGGGTTTGCGGCCGTGAGGGGTTCGAAATAGGTCCTGCGGATGCGGTTGTTTTCGTCGCGAAGAGGTTTGTGTGTGGTCGGGTCGCGCTGCACGGCGCTGAACTTGGCAGCCTGGGCGGTGCCGGTCTTGCCGGCGATCGTCGCGCGGTTTTTCAGGATCGGACTGTTCCGCACGAGGATGATGCCCGTCCCCGCTGCACTATTGACGACGCGCACCATGCCGGCCTTGGCCTCGGCGAGGCCCTCGGGGGACAGGCGCAGATCAACGGTGTCCTGACCCAAGTTCAATGGTTCAAACGGCAACGCCGGGTCGGGCGCGAACAGGCGCGGTCGCTTCCAGATGCCCTTGCGCGCGATCGTCGCGGCGACGTTGGCCATCTGAATCGGTGTAGCCGCAACCTGACCCTGACCGATGCCGGCAAAAAGGGTCGTCGTGCGCTTCTGCGCATCGGTCGCGTCCTTCAATCGTGGCAAACGACCGCGCGACTCGGTGATGCCTAGGCCGGTCTCGCGCCCGAGGCCCCACTGGTCGTACCAATAGCAGAGGGCGTCCATTCCAAGGCGGTCGGCGCTCATCTCGAAAAAGATGTTGCAGCTTCGCTCTAAACCGTCGGAATAGGTTAGGAATCCGTCGGCGTTGCCGTGATGTCCCTTGTGTGGAAAGGGAATCTGGTGATGAGCGACGGGAAACGGCGCGCCGGTCGCCTCGTCGAGACGGTTGCCGAACTTGCTGGCCGTCCAGCAGCGGCCATTGCTTTGTTTCCTCCCACCGATGTGGAGGTAACCGTCACACTCGATGCCCTCATGTACACCAAGCTTGCCCGCGGTGATCGCGGACAGGCCAACGAGGGTTTTGACGGTCGACCCAGGCTCCAGCGCCAACTGCGTAGCGCGATTGAGCAGTGGACGATTGATCTCGTCGAGTGCCATCTGGCCGTAGGTTTCTTCGAGCGTGTTGGGGTCGAAGCCGGGGTTGGACGCCATCACACGCACCTGGCCGGTCGGCACGTCGATCACGATCGCGGCACCATACATCTCGGTGGTCGTGAGTTCTTTTTTGAAGTCCTTGATCGGCACATGCTTGAACAACGCTTCGACATCCCGCTGCAGGTCCATATCGATCGAGAGCCGCACGTCCTGCCCGCGTTGGGCGGGGTCGCTGCTGATGACAGTATCGTCACCAAGCTTTCGCTCGATCTGCCCACGCCGGCCGCGCAGCGCGGGCTCGGCGAGCTTTTCGATGCCGGTACGGCCGATGAGGTCATTGGGAAAGTATTGTCGAAGGTCGTCCCCTTTTTTCCTGGCGTTTGGATCTTTTTCCAGATCGTCACGGTCGACGCGCGATAACCGTCCGAGCATGTGAGCGGCGACCGGGCCAAACGGGTAATACCGGTTCGTGCTGGGACGCAAGGCAAGTCCCGGATATTGCTCGACGTCGCGCCCCAGGTCCGCAGCGACGGCAGGGGCGATCGCGCGGAGGACGACGTGCGCTTCCTGCTGCTCGGCGACGGTTATGATGAACTTGTCGACCTCGGGCGTGGTTCCGGACGCATCGAGCAGCCAGCGCTCCCAGACGGTGGCGTCTTCGTCGCCTTGGGCATGTTCCTTTACCGCGTTTTCGTAATTGCGATACCAGAGGTACCGCCGGCGCATTTCAACGCGGGCGATAATCGCCTGACGGACGTCGTCGATGCGCGCAATCGCCTGTTCGCGCGTCTCGTCCTTCAGTTGCGAGACCTCGGCGAGCCGTTCCCACATCGCGTCGATGTCGACACCGACCTGTTCCACCTCGTCGGCGATCATCTTCTTGCGTTCCACCAGTGGCGCTTTGCGGTAAGCATCGCCCAGCCGCGTACGCAGGCGGTCAATCGCCTTGCCTTGGACCCATTTCGGCTCGGCCGGTTGCAGGACAGCGCGATAATCCACGCACGCATCGGTGCTCGCGACGTCGGCAGCGACCACTTTGCCCATGTAGTCGACGATGCGCCCACGAACCGTCTCGATCGACTGCGGCCGACGCATCGCGTCGTCGGCGCGCTGGGTCCATGCCTTCTTCATCACAATCTGCAGATGCACCGCACGCAACAGTAGGATGCCCGTCGCCACGAACAGCAGCAAAAGGATCACTTTCAGTCGTCGTTCAAACATAGAGAGCGTCCTTGCTCAATGCGGTAAGAATGAAAATGAAGAATGAAAGATGAAAAGGCGAATTCCGCTCATCCTTCAACTTTCTTTTGAGTCCTTACGGTAAAAGCCCCGGTGGCAGGCCCATATCCCCGGCGACCCGTTGCATCTGGTCTTTCATGTTCTGCGTCGCGCGGGTCTGGGCGGCCCGCACTGCTGCTACGATGGCGTCCTCGAGGAGTTCGGTGTCGTTGACGTCAAACTTCGTCTTCTCGATCTTGATCGAGATCAACTCCAGCTTCCCGTTCACCGTCGCCCGCGCGATGCCGGCAGCGTCGGCGGTAATCTGCTTCTTCTCAAGTTCTGCCTGGACCTCTTCCATCTTGGCCTTCATTTCCTGGGCCTTCTGCATCATTTCGGCAATGTTGAACATGGTTTGATGTTAGTTGTTAATCGTTAATTGTTAATTGGTGGGAAGTGACTGGCCTCCCGTATTTCCCAATTAACCATTAACCACTAACAATTAACCCTCCTCAATTTTGACGATCTCTCCACCCAACTCATCGATGATCGCCTTCACCAGCGGCTCATCGCGATACGCGGCGTCTTTCATCTCCTGCGTCAAACGAACGGTTGGCACCTCGGGCATGGACTGCGGGGCGATCGGTGCTGGGCGCCCCGCGGCGGCCGGTCGAAATGGAGTGGGGGGGGGTGACCCGTTAGCCTTCACTGCCGGTGGTAGTCCGTCGGCCATCCCCTCGTCGATCTCGAAGCGGACGCCCGTCTCCTGCTTCATCACCTGGGTGAATGCCTTGGCGACCGCTTCACGCTTGCCGTTACGGTCGAGGAGCTTGAGCAGGAAGTCTTTCCCACTGGGGAATTTCACAACCGCAACGTTGTCGTCGATGCGCGAGAGACCCCCTTGGCTAACGATGCCATAGAGGCCCTGGCTGTGCTGATCGAGCATCGTCAGCAACGCCTGCCACTTAGCGGGAAGGTCGGACGGGTCGACCGGTTCGACGTTGGATAACTCATTCGCCGCCTGCCGTTGTGAGGACAGGTCGAACGCAGGCTTTTTCTGCGACATGATTGTCGACAGGGACTGGGTCGGTCCGTCCCACACGCGCCCGACGGAGGGCAGGCTGTCGTCGTCACCAAGGTCGATCGCGTTGAGGTCGACCGCGGGTGATTCGTCCGCAGCGGGTTGGGGTTTGGGCGCTTCGACCGGCACCGGTTGCGGCGCGACGAAAGCTTGTTTCACAACTTGGCGAGCGACGACCGGCGCTACCGGTTCAACGGGCTTTTTTTTTTGCGATGCGGACGTCGAGGAAACACCGTTGCCCGCAATCAATCCGTCGATACTCGCGAACTGCTCGGCCAGCGCGATGCGCACCAGCGTCGCGTCGAGCAAGGCCCGGCCGGCCTGCGTCGTCCGCAGTGTTCGGCGAAGCTCTTCCAGCACCGCAATGTTCTGCGACAACGCGATCGCGTCGAACTTTTCCGCCTGGACGACAAGGTCCTTCAATGGCAGGCCCGGCACTTCCACCAGATCCGAGTCGGCCCCGCACGTTGCTAGAATCAGCAGGTTACGCAAGTGGTCGATGAGCGCCGCGATGAGCGAGTCGGGGGACAGGCCACCGGTGACGATCGAATCGGCCTGTTTCAACGTCGCCTTGGTGTCGCCGTTGCCGATTGCGTCAGCAAGGTCGAACAGCAACTGTGTTTTGGGCAGACCGAGCAGTTGCTCGATCATCTCCGCAGTGACTTTGGTTTCACCGAGGCTCAGCAACCGGTCGAGCAACGACAGTGAATCGCGCATCGACCCGGCACCGGCCTTGGCAACGAGCAGGACGGCGTCTTCGTCGATCGCGACCTTTTCCTTGCTGCAGATGTCCTTCAGGTGACCCGCGATCTCGCGCGTCGGGATGTTCCGGAAATCGTACCGCTGGCAGCGAGACAAGATCGTCGCGAGCACCTTTTCTGGCTCGGTCGTCGCCAGGATGAACTTGACGTGGGCCGGTGGTTCTTCGAGAACCTTCAGCAGGGCGTTGAAGGCGTCCTTCGTCATCGCGTGGACTTCGTCGATAATGTAAACCTTGAACCGCGAGCGCGCGGGGCTAAACCGCGCGTTTTCGATGATCTTGCGGACCTCGTCGATCCCGCGATTGCTGGCGGCGTCGATTTCGTAGACGTCGATGTCGTCACCGCGCGCGATCGCCTTGCACGACTCGCATTGGCTGCAGGGTGTAACGGTCGGCTTGTCGCTGGACTCACAGTTAAGGCACTTGGCGAGGATGCGCGCGGTCGATGTTTTCCCCGTCCCGCGTGTGCCGCAAAACAAAAACGCATGAGCGATGCGGCCACTTTCGATGGCCCGCTTGAGCGTGCGCGCAACGTGTTCCTGACCGATCAGGTCATCAAACGTGTTCGAGCGATAGCGGCGAGCGAGAACGGTATACGACATAGGAGAGTGGCCCAGTCCGGGGATGGTATCAGCCGACGACCGATGGGCAAGCGAGAGGGCATTCAGGATCCGAATCGGGGGGGGCCGAACCGCCTGTTTCAACCAAAATTGATGGTTGTGCACCAACTGTCCACGCCAAAACACGGTTCAATTCCAACCTCGTCTTTATAACCTCACCGTTCCCGGGGCATGTGTCTAACTCGTCGCGAAAGGAACAACAAAGGATGCCTATGCGAAATTACAAGATTCACGCTCTCTACACCGTCGCTGCCACCGTGGCCGTCGCGGTACTGGCAGGATGTGTGTCCGGGACGTCGGAATACAAAGAGACCGGGACGTACGTCTCCTCCGCCACACTGCGGCAGATTGATCCGGGCGCAACGACCGGCGAATGGGTGCTCGGCGTGCTTGGGGAACCGACCGAACGGGTTGAGGTCGGCAAGGGTGAAGAGATCTGGAAGTACCTCTTTACCGAAAGCCGCAACCGCAAGGGTCAGGTTCTGTTCGTCACGGGTGCCGACACCAGTGAGGCGAGCAGGTCGGTATTCTTTGAAGTCAAGGACGGCAAAGTCACGCGCAAGTGGCAAGGGTAAAGGGGTTGGGTGACGATCAGAGGGTTGCCACGAAGACCTGTTGAAGATCGATAGCACAAAGCCGCACACGGGTGGCTCCGGAAGGGCCACCTGTGGGCGTTTTTGGGGATGCGAAAAGGGAGCGGGGCATCCTCCATAGACTTGTAGTAGGATTTGGCGTAAAATGAGATCGGTAAGATTGACGACCGAGTCTGTTCGGTACGAGGCTTTAGTTCCCGTCCCACTTCACTCTCTCGCCCACCATACCATCGGGGCCGCGTGGCCCCCGTTCGGAATGCACTCTCATTGCTAGTGAGGGATGCAAAAGGCCCACTTGGAGATCATAGTCATGGGCAGCAAGCTTTATGTCGGAAACCTGAGCTATAACGTAACGAGCTCGGACCTGGAACAGTTATTCGCCTCGCACGGCACGGTGTCTTCGGCCGAGGTGATCTCGGACCGTGATACGGGCCGCAGCAAGGGATTCGGATTCGTGCAGATGGGCAGTGACGATGAGGCGCAAGCCGCTATCGCCGCGATGAACGGCCAGGAGCATGATGGCCGCGCCCTGACGGTCAACGAAGCCAAGCCCCGTGAAGATCGCCCGCGTTCGGGTGGCTTCGGTGGTGGTGGTGGTGGTGGAGGCCGCAGTGGGGGTGGTGGTGGCTACGGTGGTGGAGGTGGTGGCCGCAGCAGTGGTGGTGGCGGTGGTGGTGGCCGTGGTGGCTACGGTGGTGGAGGTGGTGGCCGCAGCAGTGGTGGTGGTGGTGGTGGTGGCAACCGTTACTAAGCCTGCACTTACTTAGATAATTACCCGTAGCGGCTGCGAAAGCAGCCGTTGCGGCTTGAGGCCCTGACCCATTTTGACGTACCCCGGTTCGGGCCCGACCAGTCCTGATATCGCAGCGCAGCCTGTGACCTCTCTGTGGTCACTTCCAAGCGCCTGGAGAAACTATGCCAACCAAAGCGGCTCGGGCATCATCATCTACTGAATCCAAGTCCCCGTTCGACGAGGTTCTCGCACGTGCTGGTACTCGCGATCGGTACAATGTCGAAAAACATCTGACCGTCTGCGACGGGGACGCCACCAACGCCCGTGGTGACCTCTGGCGCCGGTTGATCGCCAAGCTCGGCACGCTCGCTCCTCTGCCGCTGACTACGGTTGGCCCGAACATTGCGCTGTTTCAGCGTCCCGACGGGAAGTACCGCATGCAGGTCTTCGCGATCGAAGACGCTGCCAACGGCCTGGTCTACGTCTACCTGCCCGACGTCATCGAATTGGCAATCAAGAGTAAACTATTGAAGCAAGCTGGTGACGGGTACACCATTCCCGGTGGTGGGACGAGCCCGCTCCCATTGACGTTGATCGATTCGACAACCATCGCCGACCCACCGGCCCATGTGAAGCATCTGATCGGTTGGAAGCGCAAAGCGCTGCGAATTGCGCTCGATGCGAGCGAACCACAGGGTCCGCGCGTCGATTCGACCGAGGCGCTCTGCGAGCTCGCTGCGGTCGTGTGGGCTCCTGCGGCTGCAAAGTAATGCGCCCTTAGCGCATTTCAGTGACGCTCGACTTATTCTTTACCCCCTTTTTTCTGATGCGCTCGGTTGTTTCGGCGCTTGGGTACTGCGTATATTCATACCGCTTGGCCTGTTTGGCCGACTGAAGAAGGACATTGCCATGATTCAGACGACTTCTACTGTACAAGACCCTCGTGACATGCCCGATCATGACCATGATCATGACGATCATGATCTGGACCTTCAGCCCGTTTCGATGGGCACCCAAATCGCTAGCCTGGCTGCGGTCATTGTCCCGTTCGTCGGGTTTGCCGGTGCGATTGCGCTGCTTTGGGGCTGGGGCTTTAACCTGCTGCACGGCAGTTTGATGATGGGCATGTACCTGATCACCGCGATCGGGATCACGGTC